>ENA-OPWR01000721-OPWR01000721.1-human-gut-metagenome-genome-assembly--contig:-NODE-721-length-28743-cov-3.492889_pt1 | contig 28743 bp, 33 predicted proteins | sample MGYA00241507_ERZ502006 | MGnify/ENA primary metagenome ERZ502006 (study PRJEB25962, sample SAMEA2043041) | human gut metagenome | biome: human gut; feature: human-associated habitat; material: faeces...
AACTGCAGCTTATAATAACTGCATACTATAATAACAGTTTTTTATTATTATTGCATAATATAATTTTTGAAAATGATATTTTAAAAGAATAGGATTTTGTGTAATTGTTACCATTATTTCATTATTTTCATATTCTAGTTTCATATTATGTTAGTATAATTTTTATTTGCCTTTCCATTGCCAATCTTGGATTTCTGGCATATCTTTTCCATGTTCATATATATATTGTTTATGTATTACTAATTTATCTTTACATAATTGATTTAAAAGAGCACTTCTATTTCCTAATTGAGGAAGATGTTTTAAGGCTGCTAAAACAAGGTGATATCTATCTATTCCATTTTGGACACACATATCAAATCTAGTTGTAATTGTTCCTTCTTCTTTATAACCATGTACATGTAAATCTTTATTGTGTCGTTTATAAGTTAGTTGATGAACTAAATTTGGATATCCATGAAAAGCAAAAATAATTGGTTTATTTTTTGTAAATAAAGCGTCATAATCTTCGTCTGTTAATCCATGGGGATGTTCTGTATTGGATTGTAGTCTCATTAAATCAACAACATTTACTACTCTAATTTTTAATTCTGGAAAATATTCTCTTAGAATAGAAGTTGCTGCTAATGTTTCTAATGTTGGAGTATCTCCACAACATGCCATAATAATATCTGGTTCTTGATTTTCATCATTACTTGCCCATTTCCATATACCAATTCCCTGAGTACAATGCACAACTGCTTCATCCATACTTAACCATTGTGATCTTGGATGTTTTGATGCTACAATTACATTAATATAATCTTTGCTCTTCATACAATGTTCAAAGCAAGATAATAAGCAATTTGTATCTGGAGGCAAATAAATTCTTACAATATCTGCTTTTTTTGTCACTAAATGATTTAAAAATCCTGGATCTTGATGTGTATAACCATTGTGATCTTGCTGCCATACATGGGAAGTAAGTACATAATTTAATGAAGAAATTTTTTGTCTCCATGGTAATTGTTTACATACTTTTAACCATTTAGCATGTTGACTCGCCATGGAATCAACAATCCGAATAAATGCTTCATAACTTGTAAAAAATCCATGTCTACCTGTTAATAAATATCCTTCTAGCATTCCTTGACATACATGTTCCGATAAAATAGAATCAATGACTACACCATTGCAATCTAAAAATTCATCATTATCTTTTTTTATAGCATTCCATTTTCGATTGGTTTCTTCAAAAACATAATTTAAACGATTAGATAAAGTTTCATCTGGAGCAAATATTCTAAAGTTATGTTTTTCTTTATTTAATTTGATTACATCCTTAATATATTTTCCCAATTCTATCATATCTTGTGCTTGAATTTTTCCGTGTTCTATTACATTAACACCATATTCTCTAAAATCAGGCAAATTTAATTCTTTTAATAACTTTCCTCCATTTGCATTTGGATTTGCTCCCATTCTTTGTTCTCCTATTGGAGCTAATTCTTGCAAATCTTTAATTAAGGTACCATTTTTATCAAATAGTTCTTCAGGCTTATAACTTCTTAACCATGATTCTAGAATTTCTAAATTTTCTTTATGTTCTTCATCAACAATAACTGGTACTTGATGTGCTCGGAATGAACCCTCTATTTTTTTTCCATCAACTTCTTTTGGCCCTGTCCACCCCTTTGGGGTTCTTAGGATAATCATTGGCCAAATTGGTCTTTTGGTAGTTTTGCGATATTTAATATCTTTTATTTTCTCAATGACTTCATCTAATACTTCTGCCATTCTTTTATGCATTGTCATTGGATTATCTCCCTCAACATAGTAAGGAAGATATCCACTTCCTCTGAAATAATCATCTAATTCCATATCACTAATTCTAGAAAATAATGTAGGGTTTGCTATTTTATAACCATTTAAATGTAATATTGGTAATACTACTCCATCTGTTTTTGAATTCATAATTTTATTAATTTGTAAAGAGGCTTGAAGTGGCCCTGTTTCTAATTCTCCATCTCCTATAACACAAGCTGCTATTAAACTTGGATTATCTAAAACAGCACCATAGGCATGTGATAAACTATACCCTAACTCCCCACCTTCATTTATTGAACCAGGATTTTCTGGAGCAGCATGTGAAGAAATTCCACCTGGGAAAGAAAATTGTTTAAATAATTTTTTTAATCCATCTTCATCTTGCGTAATACTAGGATATATTTCGGTATAACTTCCTTCAAGATAAGTATTGGAAACTGTTACTTGTCCTCCATGACCTGGTCCTGAGATATAAATCATATTAAGATTGTATTTTTTAATTACACGATTTAAATGAGTGTAAATGAAGTTTTGCCCGGGAACCGTTCCCCAATGACCTACTACATTTGGTTTTATGTCTTTTAAAGTTAACTTTCTTTTTAATAAAGGATTGTCTAATAAATACATTTGACATGCAGATAAATAATTAGCCGCTCTAAAATAAGCATCTATTTTTTTCAACTCTTTTGTTTCCATATTTTTCCTCATTTCTAATTAGTTAAAAAAAGTCCACTTCTGAACTCTTTTTGATTTTATAAAATTACTGATCAATACTTTCTAACTTTTTATCTAAATCATCTATAATTGTTTGAAGTCTATCATAATTTATTTTTAAATTTTCTTTTTCTTTCTTTATTTTACTTTCTTCATTTGTTTTGTAACTCATAAACTTTTGCTTTTCATGTGATAATTTTTCTTTATCCTTTTCTAGTTCAGCGTTTGATTGATGAATACTTACTCGCATTTCTTTTAATTCATCGATATATTTATTAATTTCACTTACTCTTGTTTGTAATGCATCAAATAATTTATCAAAATCAGATAACCGTTGTTTTTCAACTGAAATATTTTTTATTTTAGGAGAAATTTTTTCATTATTAATTAAACGATATTCAGTCCAGAATTGTTTTAAAGAGGAAACTTTAGGCTTAACTACAATGCCTTTTTCTGTATAGTCATTAAAGTAAATTACATTATCCACTTCTCCATCGATTGGAGTAATTCCTTTTAGTCCTTCATACATTTGATTAATTCTATTTCTATATTCCTTGTGCTTTGAAAAACCTGTCATTCCTATGTTTTCTTCCTTATCTTTATTTTCAATATTAGGAACTACTTTTCGTCCAGAGGCAGTTATTTTTTCATGCGAATTTAACTTCTTACTTTTCATTTCCCCTAAATTTGAAAATAAGTTTTCTGGTAATTCTATATTTCTTACTTTGCTACTATACATTTTTTTCACTCTCCAAACTGTATCTAGACATCATTTTCATTATATTTTTTAGTTTTTCCCATTCTGTTCCCTCAGTTATATTTTCTATATACTGATTATTTTCTTTATTAATGATTTTTCCAGAATAAATGATAGTATTTCCTCCCCTATCATGCTCATTTTTTGTATAAATTATATATTTTTCATTTAATTCTTTAACTTTAAAAGCACAAATTAATTCTACTTCTCCTACCTCTTTATATCCATCAACTAAAGTTATTATTCTGCTGTTTCCCATTTTATTCTCCTCCTATTTTATATGTATTATAACATATATTTAATTTAATCACAAGTAAATAATGAATAAAATTATAAAGTGTATTTTCGCTTTGTAAACGAATTTTGTAGTTATTTTTATGTTAATTTTTTTTGTTATAATTTGAAAAAACTATATATTAAGTATGTTTACTGTTGCTGACTATGAATTACGATATAATTGAATTGTAGGTGAGAATATGAAGAAAAAATTAATTCATTCTTCTGTTCAAATATTAAAGAAAAGTGGTAAATATAGTGATGAACAGATAGAAATTATTATTTATGGATTAGAAGGACTATATCTTACTTTTACTAAGATGATCATTATCTTTTTATTATCCATATTACTAGGGATTTTTAAAGAAGTGTTTATTCTTCTGATTACCTATAATATTATTCGGTCCCAGGCTTTTGGAATACATGCAAGCAAAAGTATTTATTGCTTAATTTCATCTCTGATTTTTTTTGTAGGAGGAGCATTGATTTGCAAATATGTCACTTTACCTTTATGGGAAATGATAATTATTGCTATTCTATGTAATATATGTTTATTAATTTATGCACCTGCTGATACACATAAACATCCTCTTATTCATTCTAAAAAGAGAAAGAGATTTAAATTTTTAAGCTTTAGTTTTGGGGTAATATATACTGTTTTAATTATTTATTTTAATGGTCTAGCTATTACAAAGTACTTATTAATGGGAATGGTAGAAGCTGTTTTAATGATTTTACCTATTACTTATAGTACATTCAAGATGCCATATAATAATTATAAAACGTATTATGATGATGTTGAATTAATTAGCAATAATTAATTTTACATAAAACAATAAAATGAGAAGGAGGAAAAAATATGAGTTTTATTGCAGATTTATTAGCAAAAATTGGAGGAGGAGCTGCTAATGCAGGAACCAAAGCATGTGTTTTCTATATTATTGATGAACCAAAAATGCCAAAAAATTTAATTGAAAAATAATTATTAATATATGCATAAAAAAGGCACTAGTTAAGGTGCCTTTTTTATGGTTTTCTCACTATAATAGTTTGACTATAAATATCATTTTTTATATTTCTTTTCGTTTCAAAAATATTATTTTTTTGAACAATTTGATTAACTAACAATAATCCATGCCCACGATTTTTTCCTTTGGTTGAAAACCTTTCTTTTCCTATTTTTTCTTCATCGATTGCATTATTGTAAGTATTTGAAATAATCATTCTAAATTCATTTTCTAAATTTGAATATGCTTCTATTCCTAATTCTTTATCTTTAGATTCTGAACTTGCTTCAATAGCATTATCTATAAATACACCTAAAATTTTGGCAAATTCTCTTTGTTGTTTTAAGTCTAACTCAAAAATTGTTGATTTTTTTATTTTCTTGGAAATATTAATGGAAACATTTATTCCTAATTCTTCTGCTTTTTGTACTTTAAAATAACATAATCCCTTAATTCCATTTGCTGGTAAATATCCAAATTTTGCATATTTTTCATTTTTTACAGAATATGTATCTCCTAATATTTCATCAATATAATTAATAATCTCGCTTTTCTTTTCTTTATCACATATCTTTGCTCTAACTGCCAAAAACTCATTTTTTGTTTCATGGCGGAGAGTTCTTTGATTTTCTACCTCTTCTTCATATGTTGTCATAAATTCAAGTAACTGGTCATATTCTTTTGTTAATTTTGCGTTTATTAATGCCTGTTTTATCATATTATATAGAATAAAGATTAATACACATACTGTTGATAAATACATAAAAATTCTACTATTAAATGAACCAACAATCTCCAACTCTTTTGCTATATTATAAAAGAATAGTAAAATACATAAAAATGTTATTATTGATAAAATTATTGTTTTTCTATTGTCATTTAATTCAAACTTCATAATTTTAACTAAATACTTTTTTAGTAACATAGTTATAATAATAAATAATATACAAGCTGATGCATTTGAAATGATACTCCCTGAATAAGAATTAAAACAAAAATCAACACTTAAATTTAATATTTCTGTAATAAAAAATATCTCTATTAAATCAGGTATTAATAGTATTACCATATATAAAATGGTTAAATATATTGCATGTTGAATGTTTATTTTAAAAACATTTTTACAAAATATCATATTAATGATAGCCATTATTATACTTTTATCTGTACCTTCTAAATTTAGAAAGATTAATGTCTGAAGTATAGAAAAAATCAAAATATTAAATATGTCCTTAAAAGACTTATTTAAATCTTTCTTTCTTTCTAATACTATTCTACCAAAAATATATACTCCTACCATCATGATGCAGACACTAATGTAACCACTAATAATTTGCCACATATTCTCTCAACTCCTTTTTCTTTCTGTTAGATAGCAAATATACTGTTTCATTGTTAAGAAAAGTAATAGTATTTTCAGAATAATTTATTCTTTTTATCTTTTCTATATTAACAATACATGATTTATGACATTGAAAGAAACTGTGTCCTAATTTTTCTGAAAGTTCCATAATAGACATGTTAGTTTCAAATTCTTCTCCATTTTCTGTTCTAATAATACATTTAGGAACGTCTTGTACTTTTTCAATATATAAAATATTGTCATAGGGAATTCTATATGAATTTCTATTGAAGTTATAGATAAGTACTCCTTTTTTATTTATTGTTTTGATAATATAGTTCATTGTTTCTTCGAATCTTGAAGGCCATAGCTTATCTTTTGGAATATAGTCTAGTGCTAATAATCTAGAATAAAAGATATCATTTTTACATTCACTGTGATTGGTTACAAATAAAATAATACTTTCCAAATCATTTTCTCTAATTTCAGATGCTATTTCTAATCCTGATATTTCTCCTAATTCAATATCTAGGATATAAACTTTTTGTTCTCCTTCCTTATTAATAATTTCATGAACATCCTTATTATATTCTGTGAACTCATTAATTTTATACTCGAAATTATAAGGCATCATTACTTTTGTTAAAATGTTGTGAATTTTCATTAAAAATTCTTTATTATCTTCACAAATAATAAATCTTACCATAGTTCTACTCCCTCCTAGCGAACAAGTTCATTATATCATAATTTACCAGAAAAAATTGGGATTGTATCTTGAAATGTAAGATTTAATGTCTAAAAGAAAAAAAGTTTATCTACTGGATTACTTTTTAAATTTTGATGAAAAAAATTCCACATTAATGGAATCTTTTTATTACAAACTATTTGCTTGCTAATTCTAATGCCTTTTCTAGTTGTAAGTCTACATTGTCTTTTATTTCATAAGCTACTGGATCTGTTGGTTTTACGCCTTTTTTATCTATCCAATTGCCATTTGGAGTAAGCCATTTTTGAATTGTATATTTTATCATGCTACCATCAGATAATTTTTTTGTTTTTTGAACAGTTCCTTTTCCATAAGTTTGTGTTCCTACTACATATCCTCCATAACTTTCTTTGATTGTTGATGCTAGAATTTCTGAAGCAGATGCACTTGTTGTATTTACTAGTACAGCGATTGGATATGTTCTATTTTCTTTAGTTTTGTCTTTTATTACTTCTTTCTTGTTATTATCTTCTAATTGATAAATTATTTTCCCTTTTTTTAGAAATAGACTACTAATATCTGTAACAGCACTCAAGTAACCACCAGAATCATTTCTAACATCTATAATCAAAGATTGAATTCCTTTTTTTTCTAATTTCTTTAATTCTTTTTTGAATTGTTCATATGTAACTGATGAAAACACAGAAATATCTATATAGCCAACTTTTTTATTTTCTTTTTCAAAAATTTCACTTGTTACAGAAGGAACTTCAACTTTCTTTCTTTCTACTGTAAATTCCTTTTCTACACCATCTCTTTTGATTGTTAATTTTATTTTTGATTCTTTGCTATTTTTTACATAATTTGACATATCGTTGCTTGTTTTACCTTGATAGTCTTGATCATCTATTTTTAATATAATATCTTTTTCTTTTAATCCTGCTTTTTTAGCTGGACTATTATCAAAAATACTAACTACAATAATATTATTATTTTCGTCCATTGATACCATGCAACCAATGCCTTCATAAACTCCATCTACTGTTTCAAGAAAACTTGAAGCATCACTTTTAGATGAATAATTAGTGTAGTCATCACCTGCTTCTGATAACATTGAATCTATTGCATTATCAATCATTTTATTTTTATCTAATTTTCCATAATAGTTTGTCGTGATAGTATCATATACGTTAATTATTTTGCTTAATTCTCCATATAGTTTAATAAAGTTTTTACCACCACTTAAAATAAATAAAATAATCAAGCAAGTTAAAGCACCCGTTATTTCAAAAAGAAGAACTGATAAAATTTTTTCTTTAATCGAATTCTTTCTTTCTTTTTTAGAATTTTGTTTTTGGTGACTTTTGATTAGTTTTCCTAGTTTAGTCTGATAAAATTTTTGATGTTTTTCCTCTTTTATTTTTTGCTTTTCTTCCTTTATCTTAACCTTTTCCTTTTTAATAATTTCTTTTGATTTTTGGATTTGATTATTTTGATTTTTTTTCTTTAATTTCATTATTATCACCATGATATAAGTCTATCACAAACAATTTATAAATACAATTCTTTAAGAAAAACTTTACATGGTAGATTTTTTATTATTTAATAAAAAAAAGAAGAACTTGTTTTTTCTAATTAACTTCTTTTTTAATTATGTCTATCAATTGAAATTCACATCATGATTATTCTTCTTTTATTTTTCTGATTTTGAAGTCTTTTTAGTAGGTTTCTTATCTATTTTTTCTTTATTATTTGGCGATTGGGCTAAAAAGGTAACTTTTTCTGCTACTATTTCCGTTTTTTTCTTTTTGCTGCCATCTTCTGATGTTATTATTCTAGTTTGTAACCTTCCTTTAACGCCAACCATATCCCCACTTTGACAATATTCTGCAGTATTTTCTGCAACGTTTGTCCATAGTGTACAGTCTAAGAAATCTGTATCATATTCTCCATTCATGTTTTTATAGTTTCTAGGTACTGCTAATGTTACGGTTGCTGTTTTCTTTCCATTTTCTGTTGTTCTTAATTCTGGAGTTTTTACTATTCTTCCGACTAAAACAATTTGATTTAACATATTTTCCCCTCCTTTCGTGATGAATATAACATTTTGGAAAAAAAGGTACAAATTTTTAAAAATAAAGTTTTTATTTGTTTGTTTAGTTATTTATTTAAAATACTTCATTTTCTTTTTTCATTATGTAAAAATGGAAGTAATATAAAGATTTTTGGATTATATATAAAAATATAATATATTTAGTTTTTAAAAGGGGAAGTTTTTCATTTGACAAAAATTTGACACAAAAAAAGAAGATTACTTATATTTCATCTTCTTATGATTCTATGTTTATTTTTAGTAAACGATTTAATTCAACGGCATATTCCATTGGGAGTTCTTCTCTGAACTCATTGATAAATCCTAAAATAATTAGTTCTTTTGCTGCTTCTTCAGGAAGCCCTCTACTCATTAGATAAAAAAGTTTATCATCACTAATTTTGCTTACCGTTGCTTCATGTTCTAGTAATGATGTTGAATTGGCAACGATATTTTTAGGAATTGTATCACTTTTAGATAATTTGTCTAAAATAATGGTATCGCATTTGACACTTGCTAACGAATCGTGTGCTCTCTTTGTTATTTTTACAGTTCCACGGTAAGTGGCATTTCCACCATTAGAGGCAATAGATTTTGAGACAATATTGCTCTTGGTATATGGTGCTAGGTGAATCATCTTTGCTCCAGTATCTTGAATTTGTTTTTTTCCAGCGCCTGCTACGGTAATACAAGTTCCTCTGGCATGGGGACCATTTAAAATACAGGCTGGATATTTCATGTTAGTTTTAGCACCAACATTTCCATCTATCCATTCCATCAATCCATTTTCTTCTACTATTGCTCTTTTGGTAACTAAATTATAGACATCACTTGACCAGTTTTGAATTGTTGTATATCTGCATTTTGCATTTTTTTCTACAAATATTTCTACTACAGCAGCATGTAATGCATCTTCTGTATAGGTAGGTGCAGTACAACCTTCAATATAATGGAGTTCGCTGCCTTCATCAACAATGATTAAAGTTCTTTCAAATTGTCCCATATTTTTGCTATTAATTCTAAAATAACTTTGTAGTGGTCTATCTAATTTAGTGTAGGGAGGGATATAGATAAAAGTTCCTCCACTCCAAACTGCTCCATTTAGTGCTGTAAATTTATTTTCATCATATTTTACTAAGTGATTAAAGTATTTTTTAAAAATTTCTGGATGCTGTTTTAAAGCACTATCTGTATCTAGAAAGATAACATTTTTTTCTTCTAATTCTTTGATCATATTATGATAGATGACTTCACTATCATATTGAGCACCAATACCATCTAAGTATTTTTTTTCTGCATCTATTACTCCTAGCTTGTCGAATTCATCACGAACGGAACAAGAAATATTATTCCAATCATTGGTTAGTTTTTCTTCTCTTTTTTTATAGTAGTTTATACTATCGTAATCAATATCTAATTTAGGACCAAAAGATGGATTTTTACTATTTTTAAAGCATTCAAAAGATTTTAGTCGAAAATCTAACATCCATGTTGGTTCCTCTTTAATGCTAGATATGTTTTTTATATCATCACTTGTTAATTTCATTGTAATCACCTTTTTTCTTTCATTATTATATCAAATATAGGTAAAAATAAAAAGTTATTTTGTTTTTCAAAGAATATTTTTGAAAAGAAAATAACTTATTTTATACAATAAAGTAAATATCCAATACAAACAGAAAATACTGCTATTATGATTAATCCAATAATCATTTGAACAATGTTTACATATCCAGCACTACTATTTGTTTCTAACATACTTCTTTCTCTGTTTAATCTTTCAAAGTAATTTAAATTTGTAATGATATTATTTAACATCATATTATAAGTACTTAAGTCTAAATTGTATTTTAAGATAATGTCAATATTTTGGAGATATCTATCTTTTTTACTTAATATTTTTTCTACTCTATCTTTTATTTTATCATAATAATTATAGAATAAACATTCAATTAGTTCATAACGATTACAGGTAATTCCATTTACAATAATAATATCATTATTTTTTAGAATTGATGGAAAAACATTATCAAATAATGGAGCAAAAGAATATCTTTTTGTTTCTTTATCACATAGAATTCCATAATCTTTAAAATTTCTCTCGCTTTGATTGATTAGGCTATCAAATAAAAGCATATCAAAATATTTTTTTTCTATTTTTTGATAGTCTTCTTCAAGCATGCTAGGTAGACTTTTTAAGACGTTTAATCCATAATCTATTATTGTCTTGTAATCTTCTTTGGTATTGGCTACTTTTAATTGCTCTGCTGTATCAACCCATTTTTCTTTTTTTAACTTTCCACTAGTGATTAATTTTAAAAAGCGTTTTTTTAAATTTTCTACATCATAGAATTCATCATCATCGACAATATCTCTAATAACAATCGAGTCTTTTTGCTTTGTTGCTCCATAGACTCTATATTCTTCTACAATATCGATATTTAATAATTTTCCTATTTGACAAATAGCAATTTCTAAATCGTCAACTTGAGTATGTTTTTGATATCCTTTAAATGTATTTTCTACTAAGACTTCTGATGATTCTGGATTGGTTACGGTAACGGATACTGGTTGAAGATAAACATTACTATTGCTGTCAAATGCTGTTAAATAGTAATTTTTCCCTGGATTTAAACTAGGCGTATTTTGAATAGTAATTGCTAATTTATTTTGATGCATATAATAATTAGCAGTATTTTCTATTTCACGTTTAATATTTTCTATATTTCTAGTATCATTTTGATATTTAGTGGCTAATTCATTGGATTGTTCTCTACTAAGCCCATATTTTGCACTGATGGTATTTACTAAACTTACAATATTATTCACATTTCCATTCATCTATTATCACTATCCTATTTACTATTCTATGTTTTTAGTATATCATTAAATGACATAAAAAAAAAGAAATATTTGTTATTTTTTAGAAAATATTTCTTATGGAATTAAAATACTTAAGTATTCTTTTTTATATAATATATCTATTAAGGAATAATATTTAACAGTTTAGTGTATACTTAACTTATTTTTGTAATACTTCTATGATTTTTAATAAATTTCTTTATTCCTGTTGGAAGTGGGAATGCTACGGTAATAATTTTTTTATCTACAGCTGTTACCACTCCTTCTCCGTAATCTTCATGTCTAATATTATCTCCTATATTATAATCAACATCATTTGTTCTATACATTCGTTCTTTATTTATTTTAGTAACTTTAGAGAAAATAGATGTCGTTTTCTTTTCTCTTTCTAAATATTTATCATCAATTTCATCAATAAATCGACTTGGAGCATTTACTTGTGTCTGTCCATATAGCATTCTTTTTTTTGTATTGATTATCCAAAGTTTTTTCTTTGCTCGGGTGATTGCAACGTAGCAAAGTCTTCTTTCTTCTTCAATTGCTTCGTTAGTGCCTTCCATGATTGAGTTGTAATGAGGAAATATTCCTTCTTCCATACCAATGATAAAGACGTAATCATATTCTAATCCTTTAACAGAGTGAACGGTCATTAAACTAACTTTATTATTTCCTTCAGAATGTTCTGTTACATCAGAAACTAGAGAGATTTCATTTAAGAAATCATCGAGTGAAACTTCTCCAAATTCATTTTCATAATTTTTGGTAATCGATTTAAATTCTTCTAAATTTTCTAAACGAATTTCATTTTCTAGTGTTTTTTCTTCTGATAGTTCCTTTTTTAATCCACTTTTTTCTAGGACTAATTCGACTAGTTCTGTTAATGTTTTATTTTCAGAAGAAGCTTGTAGTTCTTCAATTAATTGTTTAAATGCAAGTTCTTTTCCAGAGGTGATGGCTTCAAACATTGATATATTATTTTCTTCTGCTCTAGCATTAATATTAGCAATCGTAACATTGCCTATTCCTCTTTTTGGTACATTTATTACTCTAGTTAAGCTAACGTCATCTTTGGGATTGTTGATTAATCTTAAATAACATAATAAATCTTTAATTTCTTTTCGGTTATAAAAGTAAAAACTACCAATAATTCTATAAGGGATATTTGCTTTTAGCATTGCTTCTTCGATTGATCTAGATTGAGCGTTTGTTCGATATAAAATAGCAATATCATCATAACTTGTACCAGTTTCTGTTATTTTTTTAATTTCTTTTACAACATAGTCCCCTTCTGATTTTTCATCATCTGTTTTGATATATTTAATTTTATCTCCTTCTTCATTATTGCTCCACAAATTTTTGTCTTTTCTTAATTTATTGTGTTTGATGACACTGTTGGCAGCATTTAGAATGGTTTTAGTGGAACGGTAATTTTCTTCTAGAAGAATTGTTTTACAATCCGGATAATCTTTTTCGAAGTTTAGGATATTTTTATAGTTTGCTCCTCTAAAAGCATAGATAGCTTGATCGTTATCTCCTACGACAAAGATATTTCTATATTTTTTACTAATCATTTTACTAAATACATATTGGGCTTCATTAGTATCTTGATACTCATCTATTAAAATGTACTTATATCTTTCTTGATAACTATTTAAAATACTTGGACTAATTTCAAATAGTTTAATGGGTAAAATTAGTAAATCATCAAAATCAACTGAGTTTCCTGCTTTTAATTTTTGACAATATTTTTTATATAGTGTTACTATTTTTTCATCATATTCTTGTTTTTTAAATTTTTCTGGAGTAATTAATTCATTTTTTGCAGAACTAATTTTACTTCTTAGTTCTCTTGCATTGTAATATTTAGGATTCATATTTAAGTCTTTCATTAATTTTTTGACTACTGTTAGGGTATCATCGCTATCTAAGATGATAAAATTTTTGTCATATCCTAAAAATTCATAATTTTCTTTCAATATCTTCAATCCAAAGGAATGAAATGTTGAAATTTGAATGTATCTAGCATCTGCTCCAATTAATTTTGTTACTCTTTCTTTCATTTCTCTAGCTGCTTTATTGGTAAAGGTGATAGCTAAAATATTAGCTGGAGATACACCGTCTTCAATTAGGTAAGCAATTCGATTGGTTAAGACACTGGTTTTTCCTGAACCTGCTCCTGCTAAAACTAACATTGGTCCTTCTTTATGAACAACTGCTTTTTGTTGATTTTCGTTTAAAAAACTAATATCCATGCTATGTTCCTCCTTTTTAGAAAATACTTTTTTAGTATTTTTCCTTTAAAAAAAGATATTTTATAATAAATATCTTTAAATTGTTTGTTCTGTTAAGGTATCAATAAAGGGAATTTTTTCGTTTAAATATAGTCCTATTTTTTTGTTTTCTAAATTTTTAATTAATTCTTCTTTGGGAATTTCAACAAAACTATTTCTAGTATAGTTGAAACTATAATATTTTTGGGAAAAATTAATTAATAAGAAATGTTCTTTTTTGTTATTATTATTAATATATAAATTGTTCATTGTTATTTTATCATCTGGACAATACTGATTAAATACTTCCTCAAAGATAATTTTTAATTCAATTGGTTTTATGTTACTTGCTCCAATAACGGTAGCTGTCTTGTTTAGAATTAGTTGAAAGATATTTTCTTTACTATAATCTAAGTTTGATAATATTTTTTCTAATTTATTATCATTATAATCATCTATTAAATAGGCAATTTTTTTGTCTAACATTAAATTATCATTATATCTAGCAAAATTTTTTGTTTTAAAATTAGCTTGAATAAATGGAATATCTTGAGTAATATTTGTTGACAATTCTCTATTATTTATCATTAAAATATTTTTTTGATACCCTAATTGTCCTGTTGTTATAATTTTACAATTAATATTCATAATTCTACATAAAAATAAATAAAGTTTACTTAGGGAATGATTGGTCCCTTTTCCATAGTAAAGACTTCCCCATAAATTATTAATTGTACTTATATTTTGTAAGTTAAAAGTTTCATTTTTATCTGGTAAAACATTAATGTCATAGCTGATATTTTTACCAATTGTAATATATAAAAATCTAGCAATTTCTAATTCTGATAATGAACTAGGAATGCTATTGATAATATCTAAAATAAACATTTGAGATTGTTTAAAAATATCATGTGAAACATAAATATATCCTTTTATTTCTTCTGATAAATCAGAATAGGAATATTTTTCTCCATTTTCTAGTAGATAGTAGATTACTTCTAGGTTAGGATTCATGATATCTAGATTAATGTATTTAATGGATGGTGTACTTTTTAATTTCTGGATATCATCCATTGTTTTTATATTCATTCTTATTTGGGAGCTATCTTTCATACTATCACCATTTTAATTATAGTATAGGTCAATAAAAAAAGAAACACAATTATACTTTGTGTTTACAAATTTTATTTTTTGTTTACTTCAGGTAAAATACTGATAAAGATTTTACTCCTTATCAGTATTATTAATAAAGCAATTATCAATTTTTTCTTTAATTATTTCTTTTGTAAAAGGTTTTGTTACACAGTCTGTAAATCCTAAAAGTTGGTATTTTTCTTGTGCTCCACTTATCGCATCGGCAGTAAGTGCTATTACTGGAGTATTAAAATGATTCATTTTCTTTAATTCTTTCATTGCTGTTACTCCACTCATTACGGGCATCATAATATCCATTAAGATAATATCATATTGTTTTTCTTTAATTTTCTCCAATGCTTCTTTTCCATTATAACATTCATCTATTTCTTTAAAATTTAGAGAAGCTATTGCTCTTTTAGCTACTTTGATATTTAATTTATTATCGTCAACAATTAAAATATTTTTTTCTTGATGTGAAATTTTATTATTTATTTGTTCTTGATTATGATTTTTTGACATTCCATCCAATTTATCTTTAGAAGAGATTTTTTGTGGTAAGGTTACCATGAACATTGATCCTTTACCAAAAGTTGATTCAACATTTATTTTTCCACCTAATAATTCAACTAATTTCTTCGTAATAGCAAGACCTAATCCAGTTCCTTCTGTTGTAGTATTCTTTTCTATATCTAATCGTTCAAATTTATGAAATAATTTATCAACGTATTCTTTTTTGATTCCTCTTCCTGTATCTTTAACAGTAATAAATAAAAGAGTTAGTTCTTTTTTGTTAATACATTTTATATTTAACTCTATTGAACCTTGATCAGTATATTTGATTGCATTAGATAATAAATTATTTAAAATTTGCTTTATATGAATTTTATCGCCATATAAGTATTCTGGAACATCTGAAGCGATATTTAAATGGTAATTAATCGGTTTTGTTCCAATTCTAGTTCCATTTATTTTGAATAAGGTTTCTACCTCTTCTTTAAAGTTATAAGTTAATTCATTTACTTCTAATTTATCACTTTCAATTTTATTGATGTCCATAATATTTCCTACGATCTCTAGAAGAGTATGAGAGGCTGATATTACATCATCTACATCTTCTTTCATACTACTTGATAAATCTTTATTATCTGCCATATCTTCACATAATCCTACGATAGCATTTAATGGGGTTCTTATTTCATGAGACATTGAAGATAAAAAATCACTTTTCGCAGCATTCGCTTTTTCTGCTTGTTCTCTTGCAATATTTAGTTCTTCTATCATTTTAAGATCAGGGTTTTCAATGGTATGATACATTAAAAATACTATATATGTTTCCATTGATGTCATTAACAGTAATTCAGGATGTACTCTTTGAATAAGCATTACTATAACTCCAAGTAGCATAAAAGCAAAGATTGGTAAATATTTTTTATCTTTTAGTTCATTATAATTTCCTAATAAGCGAACTATCCATACACAAATGTATAATCCTGAAACAATGAACATTACATTAGCACTAGGTCCATATGAATATATTGCTCCATTGTTATTATGATAATATAATGGCGACATAACAATTCCTATTGAAAAAATAATATATAATACCATAAATATTTTTTTTATTTTGGATAGTTCTTTTTCTATATTTTTTGATGTTATGGAAAAGATATATAAAGTGAATAATGTTAACCATGTTAATAAATAAATAATATATCCTTTTGATACAACAATATTTAAAATAGGAAATTTATTTTCATTTAGAATTGTATAGTAACTTCCTAGCGCTAATAAAACACCTATTAAATTTGTTACCATAATTCTTTCAAATATTTTATTTTCAATTGTTTTTAATCTTTTTTTGGAAAAATATACTCCATTTAAAAGTAAACTATAAAACAAACTACAAACTGTATAAAAATTCATAAATTTTATCCCCTTTTTATTTCTTTTCTAACTTTTTTATTTTTCCTTTTTCTGAATTTAATTCCATTTTTTGTACTTCAAATGAATTAATTTTTCCAACATCAGTTAAAGGTAGTGAATCCCTAAAGGAATAAGTAATTGGTACATCTCTTTCTGGCAGCATTGAAGAACATAATGTTCTTAATTCCTTTTCTATTTTGTCCTTTTCATTGGCATATTCTTTCTTTAAAACTACAACAGCACGCGGCAATTCTCCATGAATGCTAGTAGAACAAGGAATGCCGACTACACAGCAGTCTTGTACTTTATCATGGGATAAAATAACATTTTCCATTTCTAGAGGCCAAACATTATGACCATCAGGTCTAATTATCATATTTTTTGTACGACCATTGATATATAATATTCCATTTTCATCTATATAGCCTCTATCCTTTGTATGTGTCCATAATCTACCATCGCTGTGTATTTTTTGAACTTTATTTGTTTCTTCCAAATTTCCATAATATTCTAACATAGAGGAAGGTCCACTAATACAAACTTCTCCATATTCTTTATATTTTACTTCCTCTTCATTAACCACATCGCTCGTTTTATCCTCTGGAAACTTAAATACAGAAATAGTATTTTTTACAAGGGGAACACCTGAACTTCCAATGGTGTTACATTTATTTAATCTTGTAGAAACACTAGAATTTCTTTCTGTTAACCCATAACCAACAATTACATTCTTCTGATAATGGTGTTGATGAAGAAAATCATTAAATTCTTTTTCACTTTCTTCTAAAAATTTATCTCCTCCTGCTGAAATAGAGGTTAGAAATTTTGAAAAGTCAATATTTTCCATTTTTTTATCTCTAGATAAATAGATATAATGTGTAGGAACACCAACAATATGATTAGGTTTATATTTAATAATATTATCTGCAAATTCATTTTGATCAAACTGAGGAATAATAATATTTTTTATTCCCAAACTAGTTGCCATAACAACGCCAAAAGTCCAACCGTACGCAATGAATTCTGGCATAATATTTAATAAAGATTGTCCTCTTTGTAATCCAAGATCTGTTGCCTTGTACTGTTCTATTAGAGATAGAGCACTATCATTGGTTAGTATGACAGATTTAGGAGCACCCGTTGTTCCTCCAGTTCTTACCATAGCAACTGGCATATTTGGAGAATATTCACATTCTTCAGCTTGATAATTTTTTCCTTGTTTTAAAAATTGATTCCAATTTAAATAAAAATCCCCATAATTAATCTTTGGAATATTAAGTCCACTTTTATTTAATTTTTGTTTTAGTTTTCTCTTAAATATTCCTTTACATAAGATTGGGATTGAATCCATATATGAAATACAGATTACATTTTTTACTTTAGTATCATTTATTATACTTGAGATTTTAGGATAAGCAATATCAAGCATAATTAGATAATCCGAGTTTACTTTTTGAATATCTTCCTTGATTCCATTTGCGTGATTTCTTGGATCAATGTTATTTGCAATTGCTCCAATCTTCATTAATGCAAAATTAGCATAAATAGTTTCTGGAAATGTTGGAGAGCAAATCGTTACTACATCCCCTTTCTTTACTCCTAAGGATGTTAAAGAATTTGCTACTTTATCAATATTTTCAAAAACTTTCTTAGTTGTTATATTGAAACCATAATAATCCATTGCAATATCATCTAAAAAACACTCAGCATTTTCTCTTGAATATCGATATAATGTTTTTTGTGGTATATTACTTTTTATCGCTGTTTCATCATAATATTTAAGCCATGGTTTATCAACACTAGCGTAATTTGTTGGTGGACCTTGTACCTTTCCTAAAGATAAATTTCTTAAGTGTAAATCTCTCATTTTTTGTTCATTTAATGAAAGACTTCCTAATTTAGTTTTATATTTTTGTAGGTCATTATTATTCATAACCATGCTCCTTTCTTGATTTGATTATAGCAAATTAAAAAAAGAAAGTGAACTTAGTTAACTCACTTTCTTCAACTTTTTCTTATATTCATTTGTAATTTTAATCTTCTTGATAGATGTAATAAAATTAAAAAAAACATTTAATAAAATCTTTGGTGCGTGCTAAAATTTCACGAATTTCTCTTTTCTCTTGATTAGTATATTTTCTTTGGTTAGAAGGGATACCATAAGCATTAATATTTAATGCCTTAGCAATATAAAGTGCTCTAGATAAATGATACTTTTGAGTTACAATAATAATATTTTTAGCATGATAAATATATTTTGCTCGATAGATACTGTCATACGTAGATATTCCCAAATCATCTCTATCAATGCTTTGTTCAGGAATATTATTTTCTAATAAATAATTTTTCATTACATTAACTTCATCGTAGTCTTCATTAATATGATCTCCACTTACTAGTATCTTTGAAGAAACATTACTCTGATAAAGGTTAATACTTTTCTTTAATCTATCTTCTAACATTGGGCTTGGTCTTTTTGCTTTTATACCTGCCCCTAAAACTAGAATATAATCAACTTTATTTAGTTCTTTAACCTTATTTTCAGAAAGAATTTGATTTTTTGTTATTTCTAAAATATATAAATTAGTTCCTAGAATAAAGAGAATAAAAAGAGCCATAAGAATTTTTAAGTATTTTAAGGGTTTTAGAAACATGATATCACACTTCTTTCTTACAGATTTTAAAATACTTCTAAAGAATATACTATCTGTAAAAAATTATAGCATGAATAAACAATAAATTCAAATTTGATTGATATAAATTTTTTCACAAAAAAACTACATTAATCAATGTAATTTTATAATTTTGGAGATAATACATACCTTATTTTCTTGTCTACTGGTGACAAAACCTCTTGAAAACTTGGGACATTTTTTCCTCTTAATTCAATATCATTTATTCCTTCTAATAAAGTATGTACTTTTAATGGCACTATTCTACCTCCATAAAAGAGTGATTAGCTTCTACATTTTTTGCTTGATATCCTTTTTCTGTACTAATTAAATTAAATGTTACCTCTTGTCCAGGCGCTAATGTTTTATATCCATCTGCTTTTATTGCAGAATAGTGTACAAAAATATCTTCTCCTTCATTAAATTCTATGAAACCAAAACCTTTTGCATCATTGAACCACTTTACTCTACTCTTCATTCTTGTTCCTCCTTTTATACTACTCTTTCATTATGTCACAAAACATTATGTTAAAACTGTAATTTTTATGTATATAAATTAAATAAAATATATCTATAAAAAAACTGTAATGTTTCTGCCATGATATTATTTATTTTTTATTAATTCTGATTTATTCTTCTTCCTTTTAGGAAGAATATTACTATGGAGTTGTGTTACATCATATATTTTCTTTAATATAGCTATTTCCTTATTTACTTGGTCAACACTTAAATTTAATTCTTGTGCTTGTTTTACAATACTATAACCACCTACTCTTGTTCTAATTATAAATTCTTGTCTTGAATTTAAATTTCCTTCTTTTATAAATGTTTCTAAAATTGATTTTGTCCATAATACTTGTTTTGTCATTATTCATCATACTCCTTACTTTTTTGGAACATTTTTTATCATTTTACAATAAAAAATATGATAATAAATTAAAAAAAATTTTAGAATATATTATTAATTCATTAAACGATATTGATTTTACTGTTTGTTAATTTTTCTTTTTTTTAATTAAAACGGTTGAAAAAATATCTAATATATGATAGATTATATTTAGTTGAATTTATTATTTGACTTATTGTTTAGGGAATTAGTTCAGTTGGTAGAACGCAGGTCTCCAAAACCTGATGTCGTGAGTTCAAGTCTTACATTCCCTGCCATGGTATTTTTTTGCTTATAGCAATTGATATAGATTGAACCTTGATAGGTTCTTTTTTATTTTATGGATATCAAAAAACGCATAGTGTCTTCTATGCATTTTTTGTAACTTGTTTTATAAATCATTTTTTAGAGATAAAATTTCACTTTTATCTTTTTCTAGGTGATTGATTGATTTGATTAGGACACCCTGTTGTTAAGGGTATTAAATGATTATTGTAAGATGCTTGGATATTGTTACTTTTACTTATTTTATCTGGACTTATCATGATAATATCTCCATTATACATTGTTACTGTTTGCATGATTTCTTTAGTTCCATATTGAGAAGCAATTTGTTTAAATGCTTCATGCTGCCATATATCAGAAATTGATATGTTTAATCCAATATCTCTAATATTATATTTTTGAATTATATCATTGGAAAGATTTCTTGCTAAAGATAAATTTTTTTTATCTTCTGAAACATTCCCATGTGTATGTCCAATAGATATAACTTCATATGGAGAGTTTGAAAGAAGATTTTTAAATCTATCTACATCAATTGATACTCTTAAGTCATCTAAACTTTCTTGGTTGCAAAATTCTATATTTTCAATAAAAATACACTCTTCTCCTTCAATATTTTTTATATTTCCTAATAAAAAATAAGGAATTTCTTGTGCTGTATCTGGATTAGATATTTTATTTATCATTTTTTGATATGCTTGATAAACTTTATCACTAATAATGATTCTTTTCCCACTATCTTGCATCATGGTTGGAGATATTGGGATATCACTTACTTCACGACTGTTATCTTCTGAGAAATCCATAACAATATCAACTATTTGATCTTCATAGCCATTTTCAAATAATTTTTCTATAACTTTTTTTGGAACATCAAATTTCATTTTATCACCTATTAATAGGTATATCATACTTTTTTTATTACTAGGAAAATTATTTAGTAAAATTATTTAAACTAACCAGAAATTGATTAGTTTTTGTTTTGAAGAAAAGAATTTCTCTATTTTACTATTAAAATTTGTTTTATTTATTACTTATCAATAATTTATAGGTATTATATTATCTACAATATTAGTAATTATATTCCACTCTTCTTTAGTAGTTGGTTCTCCTATAAATGGATTAGGAAGGTTAGGGTCATAAATTGCAGCATAGAATCTTAATTTGTTATTATTATCCATTGTATTATCAGTATAGATAACATAATCTTTATTATTATTTGGATTTTTAAATGTTAAAATTACATCATACTCAACTTTAGTTCCGTTTGATAATATTGTAAATATTTTTTTATTATTTAACATTTCTATTCCCCACTTTTGTTAATATTTTGATTAGATTTTGTCTTTCTGTATTAATTTTTATTAGTTCAGTTGTTGCTGTTGTTTCCTTTTGAATAAATTCTTGAATGTTTTTATCTCTTTCTTCTATTAATTTAGTTACTTTTTCGTTAAGATCTATTAATTGTTGATATTCATCATCTGTTATTATTATTGATTTTTTTTTGGTAGAAGAAAGATTCTTTTTAATTAAATCTTGTAATTGAGCTGTTTGAAGATTTAATATTGTGGATAAGTCTAAGTTAGTATTGTTATTTAAATAAAATGTATAAATTTTTCCTGCTTTGACATGAGGATTTTTGGGAATATAATATACATTTGGTTGAGTGTTCATTCTTACCTCCTTTGTTATAATATAACCATTTTTTGGAATATTATTTATTTTTTTTATTCTGTATGTTAAAATTAGTTTAGGAGGATTAAAATGAAAAAGTTATTGATTATTACCTTATGTGTATTTTTACTAAGTGGCTGTGGAGAAACAAAAAATACTGATTCTTCTGATGGTTCTGTTAATTATATGGAAGCTAAAGAAAAAATTATTAATGATGGTGCTATTCTTTTAGATGTTAGAACGAAGGAAGAATATAATGAAAAACATATTGATGGAGCTAGTTTATTACCTTTAGATAAAATTGATATAGATAGTATTTCTCAAATAGTTAGTGAGAAGGATACTCCTATTATTGTTTATTGTAGGAGCGGTAATCGTAGTCAGCAAGCTAGAGAAAAATTAATTGCATTAGGTTATAGTAAAGTTTATGATCTAGGGGCAATGAGTAATTGGAAAGAATAAAGTTATCCACAAGTAACTGTGGATAACTTTTTTTGAAAGAAACAAGCAATATAAGTATTTTCCTTATATTGCCTATTTAATATTTATTTTTATATTTTATTGTATGTTGATGCCTTTAGCCAAACCTTTTTCTTTTATTTTTCAAATGCAGTGAATGATAACATTAATCCACCTGTAGTATTTGTTTGATCGTCATCTGTGTAACCGTATTCACCGAAAGTAAATGCTACTAAGAATGGAACATCTCCTGCTTCTTTCTTTAATTGTTCATATACTTCGTTCATTCTATCTCCGATTCCTAAGCGACGTCCTCCACAGTGAATTAATAAGTAACCAGCAGCATTTGGACATTTTTTCTTTAATTCTTTTAATGTTTTTCCTGTTGAATTGATTAATTCATCAACAGTTGCTTCCATTCTGATTACTGTTGTTCCTACTGCTAAATTTGCACCAATGTTCATTGATTTATCATCATTTCCGTTCATTGGGTGACGAATTGCAGTTAAATTTCCTAATCTATCTTTTACTCCTAATGGACTTGTAATTGTTGTTACTAAAAGATTTCCACCAGTTACTGCTTCATCATCTAGTCCTCTCCAATTTTTATATTTGTCTAATGCTGGTTCTCCATCGATTTCTGCTAATACTCTTGTATCATTTAGTTTTGTGATGATACCCATATCTTTTGTTTCATTATATGCTCCTGTATATACAGTGGCAATGTCATTAGCAGTATAGAAGAATGCGGCTACAACTCCATCATTGAAAATTGTATCATTATAGAAAATTGACCATTTTCCTTCTACTGTGTTATCGGCAGCACTACCTCCAAAACATGGTACACGACCGATAATATCTTGAATACCTTTAATATATTCTTCTTCCTCAGCAGGTGATGCACTCATAAAGAAATAATCTGGTGCATAATCAAGTCCTGCTTTTTCTAAAGCTTTTTTCGCTACTTCACGTCCTGTTTCTCTAGCACTTTTTCCTTTAGCCATTCCATAGCATGCTACTGTTAAATCATCTCCACCTAAAGTTAACATACCAGCAGTACCGTCTTCATCAATCATATATCCATCTGGTGTAATAATACCTGCTGATGAAGTACAACCAATTACATCTACATCTTTTGCTACAGATTTAATTCCTTCCATTAATTTTTTTTGATCATAGCCTACTGAATTGAATAATAAACCAATTTTGGCACTTATTCCTTCGGTTGCTTTTGTAGCAGTTTCTTTTCCTGCTTCATAAGCATCTTTATTGTTACTATAACCAACTTTTGAGTTTAACATAAATATTCCTCCTTTTAGATCATTATGTTTTCTTAATACCCTTTGGTATTATAGTTAAATTATAGCATAATAAAATTTCATTTGTAAATAAAATTTTATTGGTTTACAAAAATATCAATTTAAATAGTAAAAAGATATCTAAAGCTATGCTCAACGCCTAAGATACCTCTTCATTAATTTTCGTCATAGATAGTTTATGGCAAAATCAGTATTGTTATTTTAAATTAAGTGTTAATACCTTTCTTTTTTCTTTTGGATATTCAATAAACTTAACACCACATTTTTCTAGCATTATTTTAGATGCTTGTGTTCCTTCTGTATGTTGATATTTATCTGATAAATAAATAATTTCTTTAATTCCATTTTGAATAATTAATTTTGTACATTCATTGCAAGGAAATAAAGTGACATATAATTTTGCCCCTTCTAAGTCTTTTTTATTTCCTCTAAAATTAGATATTGCATTTAATTCGGCATGGCAAACAAATGGATACTTAGTATTTAAAAATTCACCTTCCCTATCCCATGGAAAATTTTTATCTTCAAATCCATTTGGTGCTCCATTATATCCAATAGATAAAATTCTGTTGTCAGCACTTACTATACATGCTCCTACTTGAGTAGATGGATCTTTACTTCTCATTGCAGATAATTCTGCTACTCCCATAAAATATTCATCCCAACTTAAATAGTCTAATCTTTGTTTATTAAATTCTTTCACTTTGATCTTCCTTTCTTAAGTTTAAGTTTAGCATAAAAATACTTGCAAACGCATATTATTTACTGGTGATTAATAATGTTTACTTTGAGAGATGCTGTATATGTTGCAAATGAATTAGGTGTTAATTTTGACTATTTTTCTATTCAAGATTTAATTACTGGATTAAATATGGAATTAGAACATGGCTATCAAAATCCTACTACTAATATTACTAATAATGATTTATTACTTACTGCTAAAATTGTACTTGCCCATTTAAAAGAGTTTCCTAATTATTATAACAATGAATATGGACTTCCTGCTATGGAAAGGGAATTAAAAAAACATCTTATAGAAGATTATTCTTAAAATACTGATAAGATGTTTTTTAATTTTTATTTTGGAATAATTTAGAGATATTTTTTTTAGGAACTAATATTTTGATATTTTTTTGAATTTGAATATGATAGGTATCATTTTTTGCTTTTTCTAGTTTCTCACCATCGATACACCATGTTTTAGTTTCAGCATTATTAATAGTTAATTTAATTTCGTTTGTTTTATAAAAATAAATTCCTGGCACTTTACTTGGATCATACATTGTTAAAAAATATAGACTTTTTAAAATGTCTTTCTTTTTACTAATGGTACAAAGTACAACTTCAAATTTATTATCATCTAATAAAACATCTTTGTAAATATTTTTTACTCCTGCTATATGATTGGCATTAGAGATAATGATAAAAGAAAATAGGCCTCTGTATTTTTCTCCATTTACTTCATAGCTGACATCATATAACTTAGTTTTTTGAAAAAATGTTTGGAATGCTCCTTTTAAATAAGCTAAATGTCCTATTTTCTTTTTTAATGTTCTTGGTGTATCATAAGAAATATTTGTATATTTTCCAAATCCTGCTACATAAATAAAAGGATGTTTATTAATTAAGCCAATATCAAAATCTTTAATTCTTCCATTTAATGATAAATTTACATTAGATAGAATATCTTTGGTATATCCTAGCATTGCTCCAATGTCGTTTGTTGTTCCAACTGGAATATGAGTTAGTAACAAAGGATTTTTTCTTTTTAAATTGCCAGTCATTACTTCATTAAATGTTCCATCTCCACCGAAAGACATTACTAAGTCAACATTAGGTAATTTTTCTACAATTTTAATTGCATGCCCTTTATATTTTGTTTTTTTAAAAAATACTTCATCATATTTACTTTCTATGATTTTTTTAATTCCTGGTAAGTATTTTTCAACTTCTTTTCTACCAGAGTTAGGATTATAGATTATTATACATTTTTTCATTTGGTACTCCTTTCTTTTTTTATTGTAACATATTTTTATAGAAAATATTTAATTATAATAAAATCACATCTAAAATTTTAGATGTGATTCAATTTTAATTCTTATTTACAAAATGGAATAAATCCCATGAATCTTGCTAATTTTACTTGTTTTGCTACTTCTCTTTGGTGTTTAGCACATGTACCAGTAACTCTTCTTGGTAAGATTTTTCCATTTTCACTAATATATTTACTAATGATTGGAACATCTTTATAATCTACTGATTTGCCAGCACACATATGACATATTTTTTTTCTTCTTTTACCGCGAAATTCTGCCATTATTTTTCCTCCTTTTTAAAAAGGTAAATCGTTATCACTAATTTCTATTTCTTCTCCAAATGAAGCAAATGGATCCTTTTCTTCTTCAACATTCATTGTTTGGTTTGATTTTTGTGGTTCATTTGATGTTGTTGAACCATTATCACCTGCAAAATCATATGGAGTTCTTTCTACTGGTGGCTCTGGCATAGAGTTAAAATTATTTCCTCCTGCAACAGCATTTCTTGACTCTAAGAATTGAACATTAGTTGCTACAACTTCTGTAACATAAACTTTTCTACCTTCATTATTATCATAATTTCTTGTTTGTATTCTTCCTTCTACTGCAATCAATCTTCCCTTTGTCATGTATTTTCCTACATTTTCAGCAGTTTTATCCCATACAACTACATTAATAAAATCTGCTTCTCTTTGACCTGATGCTTGATTAGTAAAAGGTCTGTCGATTGCTACAGTAAATTGACATACAGCACGATTAGAACTTGTATATCTTAATTCTGGATCTCTGGTTAATCTTCCGATTAATATTGCTTTGTTCATATTACTTCTCCTTAATCCTCAATTTTTAATACTAAGTGTCTAACAACATTTTCATCGATTCTAGCAACACGATCAAATTCTTTTGTTGCTTCGTTTGAAGATGTTTCAATGTTATATAGATAGTAGTAACCAGATTTCATTTTTTTAATTTCGTAGGCAAATTCTTTTTGGCCTAGTTCTTTTGATAGTGTAATTGTAGCTTTGTTGTTTGTTAATGTTTTTTCTAAAGCTGAAACTGTTGCTTTTCTTGCATCTTCATCTACATCTGGTCTTACGATAAACATAATTTCATATTTATTCATCTTTTCCACCTCCTTATGGTCTGTTCGGCTTAATTTAAAATTAAGCAAGGAACTTTCGTTCGACTGATATTATATCATAAATTAATTAGATAAGTAAATGATATTTTTATATTTTATTAAAATACTGATATAGATTTTATTTCTTGATATTAAGTGTTTTTAATGTATTTTATTTTTTTCCAATGATTCTGAATAAATATCATAACTTTTTGTTTTATAATCTATTTCTAATGTTTTAAATTCTCCAGGAGCATCAATTGTGAATTCTCCTTCTATTCCTAAATATTCTGAATAAAATTTATACTCTCCTGGAGATAGTGTTGATGTAGGGATATTTTCATCACTAATTACTACTCCATATCCTACTCCTTTATCATCATAGAAAATTAATTCATCTGCTTTTCTATTTAAATCTGAATTTATTTTGTCTATATATTCTATATTATCAAATTTAATATCTAAGGCACCTTTTGTTTTTAATTTTTCTTCTAATGGTATTTTATAAGAAGCTATATCATTTTCTTCTGATTGTTCCATCTCTTCTTCATAACTGTATGTATTCCCACATCCAGTTAAACTTGCTCCAATTAAAACTCCTACCATTAGTTTGAAAGTTTTATTTTTATATTTTTTAATATCATATATTTTTAACATTTTATCACCATCATTCTTATTTTTTGAATAATTTATTAACAAATCCTTTGGCAGTATAATGAACTCCGCCACCAAATCGTGCCATTTTTGTTGGGAGAGATGGATTATATTTTCCTGATGAACATTTTTCAAATAATTCATTCATGGAAATTCTAGATGTGTTTTTTATTCCAGTTTCATAACACATTGTTAGTTCATTCCCTTTTACTGTGATTCCTTCTAGTCCTTTTTGAAGACCTGAGTATTTTCCAACTTCTTGAATAGACTTTCCATTTTTTTCATAAAGTGTTATTTGGGAACTTGTAAATCCAATAGACTGTGTTGTAACAAGATAGTCTTTATTATTGTAATTTACTTCGGCGATTCCTTGGGTTCTTGGCTCAATTTCATATTTATTTGTTATATGAGATTGAAATGTTTTTGCACCTGATGTACTTTGTACTACTTTTGTTTCATACTCTACAACTTCTCCTTTATGTATTCCATCAAAAGTTGCAACATATAATTTTCCATCTTTTTGATACAAAGTTGCTGATTTTCCAACTTTTGTTTGAATTGAACTTTCATTATTTGCTTCTTTTTTATTAATTGTAATATTATTATTTATTGTGGTAGAACTTGCTTCCATATCTGCATTTAAATCTACTACCTTTGATTTAGTTAAATTTTTCTTAATTTTATTATAATCACGCGTTGTGCTAGTTAAAATTTAAGATTTTTGATATTTTTGTAGTGCCACCAAT
>ENA-OPWR01000727-OPWR01000727.1-human-gut-metagenome-genome-assembly--contig:-NODE-727-length-28574-cov-4.223851_pt1 | contig 28574 bp, 24 predicted proteins | sample MGYA00241507_ERZ502006 | MGnify/ENA primary metagenome ERZ502006 (study PRJEB25962, sample SAMEA2043041) | human gut metagenome | biome: human gut; feature: human-associated habitat; material: faeces...
GGTGTGAGAGGACGGCGGTTAGTCACCGCCTCCTACTCGATTGCAATCATTATTGGATCGAAGTATTTGCTGCTTCTTTTAATGCCTTTGCCAGCTGATCCGGGCAGGAAGTTGGTCTTGGACCACAGTGGATGCCTTCCAGTCTGGCGATGGCATCTTTTACTTTCATGCCTTCTACCAGGCGTGCAACGCCCTGTGTGTTTCCGGAACATCCGCCGATAAAGTTTACGTGTTTGATGGTGTCTCCGTCCAGTTCGAACTGAATTGCCTGAGAACAGACACCTCTTGTTTTATATACCTGCATTTTAAATACCTCCTGTTTTTATGCGAGTCAGGAAATACCTGTCATCTCACGGAGCAAGATTTCCTGATGCTTTGACTTGATTATACGCATTTTATCAGGCGGATGCAAGACATATTGTATTCTGCAAAAATCCCACTGATATGAAATTTTGCTCAGCTTGACATAGACCTGATTTTACGGTAAAAATAGAAGTGTTGTAATAAAAATCTTAAATTACAGAAAAATGAATGGATTTTATAAGTGCCAAATTCATTAATATAGAAGGAGACAGACATGGGTACAATTGGAATTATAGGAGCAATGGAAGTTGAGGTAAAAGAGCTGAAGGAGCAGATGCAGATTACGCGTCAGCTGACAAAAGCAGGCATGGAATTCTGCGAGGGCATTCTGGAAGGTCAGGATGTTGTTGTGGTACGCAGCGGTGTTGGGAAGGTAAATGCGGCGGTCTGCACACAGATCCTGATCGATGTGTTTGATGTAAAAGCAGTGATCAATACAGGAATCGCCGGTTCTCTGAAAGCGGAGATCAACATCGGTGATCTGGTTATTTCCAGCGATCTGGTTCATCACGATATGGATGCAGTAAGCTTTGGTTATCCGAAGGGACAGATTCCGCAGATGGATGTGTTCTCTTTTGAGGCGGACAAGGCACTTGCGGATCTGGCTGAGAAAGTATGTGAAGAGGTTAATCCGGAAATTCAGGTATTTCACGGAAGAGTTGTCAGCGGCGATCAGTTCATCGCAGACAAAGAAACCAAAGAGAACATTTCGACACTTTTCGCAGGATACTGTACCGAGATGGAAGGTGCTGCGATCGCACAGACTGCACACTTAAATGAAGTGCCGTTTGTTGTTCTGCGTGCGATTTCAGATAAGGCAGATGACAGTGCATCCATGGATTATCCGACGTTTGAGAAGCAGGCAGTTGCTCACAGCGTCAGACTGGTTTGCGGCATGATGAAGAATCTGGCTGCAAAAGAAGCGTAGAAAAAAGAACGAAAACTGAAGAACTTCATAAAAAAATCCCCCGATTTTCGAGCTATAAGAGCAGAAATTGTCGAACGATTCTGCTTTTCAAATGCAAATTCTGAGGCTATAATGTGCCTGCAACATTCATCCGGAGAATGTGACTGCTGCAGCAGCGAAACGTGAAATGAAAACAAGCAGGATCAGAAGGGGGATTATCCATGTTACAGTTTTTAAGTCAGCAGACAATATTGTTCTACACAATGGCATTGATCTGTGCCTGGGGAGTGATCAGCCAGGTGGTACTTCGTTCGATGTATGGAAACCTGCTCAGAGATGTCAGAAGGCAGGGCATGGCGAAAGGTAAGTTTATGAAACAGCTTCGCCAGCGTTATCAGAACGTATGCAGAATGAAACAGAATACGGTCAATGCTTTTAACACGGAAGCATTTATACGCAAAAATCTGCTGGAGTACCGTCTTTTTGGAGGATCTTTGCATACCTGGAAACGGATGGCACAGATGGCTGCCATATTATGTGCAGCACTGGGAGCGGTCGGATGGTATATCAGCCAGCCGCAGGCGGTTGGCGGCATGCGTCAGACTTATCTGACAGGCACTTTGCTGATGGAGGGAATTTCTCTTCTGATCTTTGGCGTTCTGGATACAGGATTTGCAAAACAGTCATTGGAGATTACTTTGCAGGACGAGCTGGATAATGTGCTGGTGCTTCATGCTTCTTCCGGTGTACAGGCTGCAAAATCTTCTGTTGCAAGACAGAAACAGCCGGAGCCGGTGCAGCCGATACTGGCGGAATTTTCAAAACCGGCAAATCAGGTGGAAATGGCAAAATGCAATGCATCGTCAGAAGAAGTGGCAGCTTCTGCTGAGTCGGAAGACGTATCCGGACATTTCGGAAAAATGGTTTCCATGCCGGGACGGAAAAAGAAGAGCGTAAAGAACAGCAAGGATGGTATCAGGGACAAGCAGGAGCTGAAGGAGAATCTCGGAAAAATCCGGGAGGGTATCCGTGAGACAGCAGCTGCGGCGGATACACCTAAAGAGCAGACGGCGAAGATTCTGCGGCAGATGGATTCGGATGAGCAGGAACGTGTGATACGGGAAGTTCTGAAAGAGTTATTGTCATAATGGAGCAGGGATTTCCCCTGCAGACTAGCATTACGAAAGAGAGGAAACTGCTATGGAGATTGTATTTCTGGAGACCATATCGCTTGGTGATGACATAAATCTGGACAGATTTGACGAACTGGGACATGTAACAAAATACAGAGACACACCGGTGGAACTGGTGCCGGAGCGGGTAAAAGATGCAGATGTTGTTGTGATCAACAAAATTCCGATGAATGAAAAAACGCTGGCAGGTGCTTCGCATCTGAAACTGGTAGCCGTAACGGCTACGGGAATGGACAATATTGACCGGGCATATACAGACAGCCACGGCATCTTGTCAGCGAATGTAGCCGGCTATTCTACGGAAGCAGTGGCACAGCATACATTTGCACTGATGTTCTATGTTCTGCATAAACTGGCCTATTATGATCACTATGTAAAATCAGGTGCATATTGTACCTCCGCTCAGTTTTCTCATTTTGAGCAGAAATTTTCAGAGCTTGACGGAAAGACCTGGGGTATTGTCGGCATGGGAGCGATCGGAAAACGTGTGGCATCCCATGCACAGGAATTTGGCTGCAACGTTATTTATTATTCAACATCCGGGAAAAATACGGATCAGCCGTATGAGAGCGTAAGTTTTGAAGAACTGCTGAAACGTTCGGATCTGATATCGGTGCATGCACCGCTGAACCCGGCCACAAGAAAACTTTTTGACAGAGAGGCTTTTGAGAAGATGAAGAAGTCCGCAATTTTTATCAATGTGGCACGCGGAGCGATCGTGGATCAGGAAGCACTTACGTGGGCTTTGCAGGAAAATAAGATTGCGGCAGCGGCTCTGGATGTGCTGGACGGAGAGCCGATGAGGGAGGACAATCCATTAAGGCAGATCCAGGACAGCGGCAAGCTGATCATTACGCCTCATATTGCCTGGGCACCGAAAGAGACTCGTGAAAGACTGCTGGACGGAGTCTATGAAAATATCAAAAAAATCCTGTGATACCAAACAGTTCGATATCACAGGATGCACATAGCTGAAACAGTTGTCAATCCTCTTCGATTACCTGAAGTTCAAGGTAGTCGAAGGGGATTTCTTCTATAAAACTATCCTGGTAAAAACGAGTTTTGCTGTGGCGTTTGAATTCCTGAATATTGGAATCGAGCCAGATCGGTTTGCCGAGATCAAAGTCGTAGCAGATCTGATCTAAAGAATCAAAGATTTTGTGTGTGCGTGTATCGTTTCGGTCATCTTCTATGACGGTATCTCGAAGCATATGGTTGTCTTTAAAAATTTTCCCCCATAAACGGAACATAACATTTCTACCTCCATATAAAAGCTGCCATAAAGGGCAGAAGTAATTGATTTCAAGTATAGCGGATTTTAAAATGAAAGTAAAGAGACTGCCTGAAAACGGCAGCCTCTTCAAACTTTTTCACTTGAAAAATGGAAGTGAATAGTTTATAATCATCTTAGAAGCAATCAGAGGGTTTGCGTATGTCCGATGGTTGCCACCGGAAACTTATAAACGAAGTTTATAAATTACACACGGCTATCTCCTAGGGGTGTAGGAGATAGCCACTTTTTTATTTACGGTGGTTGTCAATATATGTAAGTGCTGCAAAAATTACAAGCACAAGTGTTAATACTTCAAGTGTATTCATACAATATCTCCTTTCCGTTTCCGGAAGGAACAACCACCAGACTATTCCTACGTTAGCTCTAATCTGATTACTATTAGTCTAGCATATATAAAATGAATTGACAACATACAACATAAAATTTATTAATTTTACATTTTGTATATCAAACCTAATCGGTTTCCTTTGCAGTAGCTTCCACTTGGCGGCTGAGTTTTGAGGTGTCACGGTTCATAAAGTAGCTGTAGATCAGGGAGGACATTTCCTGAAGAGAATCTACGGCAGAACTTTTGCTGGAAACCTCGCAGGACATGATACATAAAATATAATCGCCTTTTGGTGTGTAGACGATTGCTGCATCGTTTTCGCAGTCGGAAGTCTCACCGGTTTTGTTTGCAACACGCGATTCCGACGGGATCGTGGATGGGATTTTGTAGGTAACCTGCTGATTTAACAGAAGTTCTTCCATCTGGCGGGAAGCGAGATGAGAGATAAATTCTCCGCGGTAAATACGTTCCAGAAGGCGACCGCAGTCTTTGGCGGAAGTTGTGTTTTTGGTATCAGCGTCGTACCACAGACTGGTGTCCTCCAGACCGTTGTATTCGTGCGTATATTCAAATCCCTGTGCTTTTATGAAAGCATTTACTTTCTTCATGCCTTTCTTGTGGTCGTGATCTTTGTTCAGATAACGGACCAGCTCATTTGTGGCAGAATTATCGCTGACTGTGATCATTTCATCGAGAAGATGTTTGGTCGTGTCATTCATTTCCAGATTGCCGTTCTGGATTTCCTGCATTACGGCTCCCATCACATAAAGTTTGATCAGGCTTGCGGACTCCTGGGCACGTTCGTTGATGCTTATCACATTTCCGGTGGTCAGGTCTTTCAGATAAACAGACCACTTGGAAGAATAGCTGTTGATGCGTCTGGTAAGCTCTGTTTTCAGCTCTTTCCAGGAAAAATCCTGATTCAGAGAATCAAAAGTGTAGGAAGGTGTAAGAGTGGCTTCCTGCAGAATCTGTGAAAAGGTATCGGAATTATCAGCCATAAGAAAAGAAGCTGTGTTATTGGAAGACTTGCTTTCTTCCGGGATTTCCGTTTCAGCTTCTGTCTCAGCTTCTGTCTGAAAAGTGCTTAATGTTTCAGGGGATACCGTTTCGGTTTCGGACGGAACGGATTCTGTCGGAGTACTTTTTTCGGTTGTTATATCCTGGCGGAACGGCGATTCCTTCAGCCAGTCTGTTGTATCAGAAGCAGCTGCCAAAGCAGGAAAATTCTGTAAAAGAATACTGCCGGACAAAAAGGCAGCAGTAAAAGTTTTTTTCAGTTTCTTAGAGGTCATGCTACATCCTTTCTCCTGAAAAACAGTTTGATGGATCAAGATACAAAACAATGTCTGCCAATGCTCTGACATCATTCTGAATCATACAATAAACTTTCCGTTCTGTAAAGAGTTCAGACAGAAAAATATTCTTGATAAATGCTGGAAAATATGCTACATTCTCAAGGTGACAAGACACCTGAAATGACATTGCTGAAGAATCAATATAAAGGTGTAAACTCACTCCGGGAAGTGCATACAGGCAGTCTGACCGGGAAAACTTTATCGAGGAGGAAAGAAAGGCATGAAAAAATTACTGAACCACATTTTTATTGATGGTTTGAGTGGCATGGCTTTGGGCTTGTTTTCTACACTGATTGTTGGTACAATAATCCAACAGATTGGAAATCTGATCGGCGGAAACATTGGAGACATGCTTTTTATCATGGGAAAGATGGCAGCGGCGATGACCGGTGCTGGTATCGGTGTCGGTGTGGCACACCGTTATCAGGAAAGTCCGCTGGTGGTGCTTTCTGCGGCAACGGCCGGCATGACAGGAGGATTTGCAAGTAAGATTCTGGCAGGTTCACTTCTGGTTGACGGAAGCGTTGTTCTGGCAGGACCTGGAGAACCGCTCGGTGCATTTGTAGCGGCATTTGCAGGAATTGAACTGGGACATCTGGTTTCCGGTAAGACAAAAGTAGATATTCTGGTAACGCCGATCGTGACGATCGTAACCGGATGTGCAGTCGGTCTGATCGTAGGACCGCCGATTTCCAAATTTATGACCGGACTTGGTGCAATCATCAACTGGGGAACAGAACAGCAGCCATTTATCATGGGAATCGTGGTTTCCGTGCTGATGGGAATGATCCTGACACTGCCGATCAGTTCTGCGGCTCTTGGTATTATTTTAAATCTTTCCGGACTTGCAGCCGGTGCGGCGACGATTGGATGTTGCTGTAACATGGTAGGATTTGCGGTGGCAAGCTATCGTGAAAATAAGGTTGCCGGACTTCTGGCACAGGGCATTGGAACATCTATGCTGCAGGTGCCGAATATTGTAAGAAAACCAATCATATGGATTCCGGCGATTGTTTCCAGTGCCGTTTTGGGACCGGTCAGCACAATGCTGGTCAAAATGACGAGCAATGCAACAGGCTCCGGTATGGGAACCGCAGGATTTGTAGGGCAGATCATGACCTATCAGACGATGGCACCGGAAATCGGAGGTACCATGACAATGATCATCATTGTGGTATTCCAGATTGTGCTGCCGGCAGTGATCACACTGGCAGTGTCCGAATTTATGAGAAAAAAAGGCTGGATCAAAGACGGCGATATGAAACTGGAACTGTAGGAGTGAGCTTAAGCCTCCTGCAAAGTGATTCCGACAGAATCATGTATCAGATTTCCTATGCATCTGATTTGATCAAATATGCAGGAGGTGTAAAAAGAAATTATGAATCGAAAAGGAACAGGGCTTGTCCATATTTATTTCGGGGACGGAAAAGGAAAGACAACAACAGGAATGGGACTCTGTGTGCGGGCAGCCGGTTATGGCTACCGTGTACTGATCTATCAGTTTATGAAAAACAACAAGACGAGTGAACGAAACATTCTGGAAAAGATAGAGAATGTTTCAATCGTAAACGGACTGGATCAGGAGAAATTCAGCTTTCAGATGACGGAACAGGAAAAGAAAGAACGTCTTGCTTTCTATAACAGTCAGTTTGAGAAGGTGACAAAGAAAGCGGTGGAGGAAGATTTCGATGTGCTTTTTCTGGATGAGACGATCTATACGATCAGTGCGGGACTGCTGGATGAAAAGCTGGTACTTGACTTTCTAAAAAAGAAACCGGACAAGCTGGAAGTGATCCTGACCGGAAATACACCAAGCGAGGCGATGATCGCTGCGGCAGACTATGTATCGCAGATCAAAAAGATCAAGCATCCGTTTGATGAGGGTCAGGCATCCAGAATGGGGATTGAAAAATAGAAACGTGTCGGAGAGTGTGTGAAATCCGGCACAAAAATATCCGTAAAATGAGGAGTGCCCCCAATGTCTGGTACATTGGAGGCTATTATGAAAAAATTTATTGCTTTGTGTAAAGTGTATCAAAAGCTTTCGCTCTTGAACTGTTTACATAGTAACAATGATGTATGAATAGAATATGAACACTCTGTGAAAAGTGTGTGAAAATAACAAAAACAGGTCTTGAACAGACCTGTTTTTTGTTGGAATGTACTAATACATGACGGAATTGTTGGAGTACAAAGTACGGAACAATTCGTATGCATCTTTTCATCGTAACATCAAAGCTTAATGTTTTTGAACAGGGAGCCAAGACTTGTGGTAGCGGCTTCTGTCTCCGGAAGTTCGAAAGTCTCTTCTTCGACTTCTTCTGCGGCTACATCGTTCAGGGCTTTCATGCTCAGACTCAGTTTTCCGTCTTTGATCGCAGTGATCTTGACTTTTACAGTATCACCTTCGGACAGAACAGCTGCCGGTGTTTTGATACGTTTTTCGCAGATCTGAGAAACGTGCAGCAGACCGGACAGGCCATTTCCAAGGTTGATAAATGCACCGTAAGGTTTGATGGTCTCTACGGTTCCTTCGGTAACGAGTCCGACCTGAACGTTGGAAACTTTTGCTTTGCGTTCTTCATCTGCTTTCTCACGCAGGATCTCTCTTGCGGAAAGGACGAGACGTTTATTTTCAGCATCAGCATTGATGACACGGACTTCCAGTTCTTTGCCGAGCCAGTCGTTCAGAGCGTCTTCTTCTACATAGTTCAGGGAAAGCCTGGATGCCGGGATGAAACCGCGGATGCCGTCCAGGTATGCAACCACACCGGATTTTACGATGCCACCGACCTTAACGGTCAGGTTGGTGCCTTCTTCCATGTATTTTTTGAATTTGTCCCATGCGAGAATGTCATTCGCTTCTTTGGAGGAGAGCAGAATGTGGCCTTCTCCGTCATCTCTGCGGATCACGGTTGCGGAGATCTCATCACCGATGTGAACATCTTCTTTGAGATTAAATCCAGGATCGCTTGTGAAATCTTCTAGACGGATGATACCTTCGGTGTAGTATTTCAGATCCAGTGTGATCTCAGATTCGGAAACACCGATTACGGTTCCGGTGAGGATATCGCCTTCATGGATCTGTTTGAAAGAAGCTTCCAGTTCTTCAGCGTAATCAGCCATGGTTTCTGCCGGTTCTTCCGGTGCGGCAGTTTCGGTGGTTTCCGGTGTTTCAGCAGCCGAAGTTTCGGCTTCTGCTGCGAGTTCTTCAGATGTTTTTAATTCTTCTGACATTGTAATACCTCCTGTTGATTTTGTGGTGTTAAGGCAAAAAGATGCAGACCGGAAGACTTGCTGCCGGGTCTGTAAAATATGATTCCAATATACCTTTTTGCGATGAATTTGTAAAGCAACTTGGGAAATAACTTTTGACCATGACATTCAAAAATGCTAAAATAATAAAAACAGGAGCAGACGGGTGTCTGCGGAAAGGATGGACTTATGAATATTCCGACACCTCATATAGAGGCAAAAAAGGGTGATTTTGCAAAAACAGTACTGATGCCGGGTGATCCGCTGCGGGCGAGATTTATAGCGGAACATTATCTGGAAGATGCAGTTCTGGTCAACTCGGTGCGCCAGATGTCAGGTTATACGGGAACTTATAAGGGCAAGAGAGTTTCTGTGATGGCGAGCGGCATGGGAATGCCTTCAATGGGCATTTATTCTTATGAGCTGTTCAATGGTTATGATGTGGAAAATATTATCCGGATCGGCACGGCAGGTGCACTCAGGGAAGATCTGCATCTGCGGGATCTGGTATTTGGCATCGGTGCCTGCACAAATTCGAATTTTGCGGCACAGTATCAGCTTCCGGGAAGCTTTGCTCCAACGGCATCTTTTCCACTTTTGAGAAAAGCAGTGGAAGCGGCAGAAAAAAGGGAAGGTCTGCATTATATGGTCGGAAATCTTCTTTCTTCGGATACATTTTACAGCGATTCCAACCTGGATGTGAACTGGCGGAAAATGGGCGTACTGGCCGTGGAAATGGAAGCGGCGGCATTGTATATGAATGCGGCGAGAACCGGAAAACAGGCTCTTGCGATCTGTACGATCTCGGACAGCATTGTTACCGGAGAGGCGACAAACTCAGCAGAACGTGAAAAGAGTTTTCATGATATGATGGAACTGGCACTTGAAATCGCACCTGAATAACGGAGGGATTTGCAGGATGGATGACAGAGACAGAACAGAGCTGGTAAGACAGGCTTTTCTGGCACAGCAGCAGGCTTATGCACCGTATTCAGAGTTTCTGGTCGGGGCGGCACTGCTCACAGAAGACGGTAAGATCTATCAGGGCTGCAACATTGAGAATGCGGCATATTCGCCGGGCAACTGTGCGGAGCGGACAGCATTTTTTAAGGCAGTGTCAGAAGGCAGGCGGGATTTTACGGCGATAGCGATCGTCGGAAATAAACGGGGCGAAGCCGGAGATTACTGTCCGCCGTGCGGCGTGTGCCGTCAGGTGATGGCAGAATTCTGCAAAGCAGATTTTGAGATTCTGCTGGCAAAAGATATGGAAAACTGGAAAAGTTATACACTGGAGCAGTTACTGCCGGAGCGTTTTACGTTATAATCATATGGAGGCTATTATGGAAAACAATAAGAGGAAAATTTATGTGATCGGACACAAGAATCCGGATACGGACTCGATCTGTTCTGCGATCGCTTATGCAGATATCAAAAACAGAACGGAGGAAAATCCCGTTTACGAGGCAAAGCGTGCCGGTCAGATCAACGAAGAAACGCTGTATGTGCTGAAACGTTTTCAGATGAATACACCGGGCTATATGCCGAATGTCGGTACGCGTGTCAAAGACATGGATGTGCGTAAAGTCGGTGGAGTGGACAGTAAAATTTCTCTGAAAAAAGCATGGACGCTGATGCGGAATGAAAATGTATTTACCCTTCCGATCCTTAATCAGAATCAGGAGCTGGAGGGTCTGATCACGACAAACGACATTACAGAATCGTACATGGATGTTTACAACAATGCAGCGCTTTCTGAGGCAAGAACGCCGTATCGCAACATTCTGGAAACAGTAGATGGAACGATGATCGTTGGAAATGAGCATGCACATTTTACGGATGGAAAGGTGCTGATCGCAGCATCCAGCCCGGAAGTGATGGAACAAAGTGTGGAGCAGAATGATCTGGTGATTCTGGGAAACCGTTATGAAGCTCAGCTTTGTGCGATCGAGATGGGGGCAAGCTGTATCATTGTCTGTATGGGTGTTCCGATTTCGAAGACGATCCGCCGACTGGCAGAGGAGAGAGAATGTTTTGTGATCAGTTCTCCGCATGATACTTATACGGTTGCACGACTGATCAATCAGAGTATGCCGGTGAAACATTTTATGACCAGTGAGAATCTGGTGAAATTCAGTATTGACGATTATACGGATGATATCAAAGAAGTCATGGCAAAACTGCGTCACAGAGATTTCCCGGTTCTGAATAAACACGGAAAATATGTGGGAATGGTTTCCAGACGTAACTTGCTGGGTATCAAACGCAGACAGCTCTGCCTTGTGGATCACAATGAAATTTCGCAGGCGGTTGACAACATCGAAAGTGCAGAGATTCTGGAGATCATCGATCACCACAGGATCGGATCTTTGCAGACGATGGCTCCGGTTTATTTCCGCAATCAGCCGGTTGGATGTACGGCAACGATTCTGTATCAGGTTTATCAGGAAAAAAATCTGACGATCGAACCAAATATTGCCGGACTGCTCTGTTCTGCGATTCTTTCGGATACGCTGATGTTCCGTTCTCCGACCTGTACGGCGATGGACAAGGCAGCGGCAGAAAAGCTGGCGGAGATCGCCGGTGTCAAATGCGAAGAGCTGGCATCCGAGATGTTTGCAGCGGGAAGCAACCTAAAGAATAAATCACCGGAAGAAATCTTCTATCAGGATTTCAAGAAATTTGAGTTAAATAAATCCAGCTTTGGCGTTGGACAGATCACTTCTGTAAATGCGGATGAGCTGACCGAGATCAAGAAAGAACTGCTTCCATATATGGAAAAGGCTCTGGGAAGCCACGGAGAATCCATGCTGTTCTTTATGCTGACAGATATTATCAACGAAAGCACAGAGCTGCTGTTCTACGGCGGAGACAGCAAAAATGTGGTAAGCGAAGCGTTCCACAAAGAGCCGCAGGAAGGCGAGCAGTCTGTGATCCTGCCGGGTGTTGTTTCCAGAAAGAAACAGCTGATCCCGAGCTTTATGACGGCAATGCAGCAATAGGAGGCAATTATAATTATGGCAAAGCAAATCTGGAAACCGGGAAATATGATCTATCCGCTTCCGGCAGTGATGGTCAGCTGTCAGAGGGAGGGCGAGAAACCAAACATCATCACGGTGGCGTGGACGGGAACCGTCTGTACCAACCCGCCGATGGTTTATATTTCGGTAAGACCGCAGCGTTATTCGTATGATATTCTGGATGAGACAGGAGAATTTGTCATCAACCTGACAACAAAAGAGCTGGCACGGGCAACTGACTACTGCGGCGTACGTTCCGGCCGGGATGTCGATAAATTCAAAGAGACCGGGCTGACTGCGGTGGAAGCAACGAAGGTCAAAGCACCGCTGATCGCGGAAGCACCGGTCAATATCGAGTGCCGTATCACCGAGAAGAAAGAACTTGGTTCGCACCATATGTTCCTCGCAGAAGTACTGGCAGTTCATGTCGATGAAAAATATCTTGATGAGAATGGAAAATTTCAGCTCAATAAAAGTGGGCTGATCGCATATTCGCACGGAGAATATCTGGATCTCGGAAAAGAGATCGGGACGTTTGGGTATTCTGTGAAGAAAAAGACGAAAAAGCCACAGAAGAGAAGGAAGAAGAAAGTGGAGAGGTAGTTTTTTTACTCCATCTCACTTGCTCGTGTCACCGCTTTTTTTCCATATTTTTTGCGAATAGAATCAAGTGCTGCATCCAGTTTTTTCTGTTTTTCCGGGGATGGTTTTTTCGGAAAATCGGCATTGGCATTTGTTTTGTTTGCAGAAATATCGGAAAAATCCAGGTCAAACAAGGAAAGCTGGACGGGCTCGTTTTCATCGACGAGTTTGGTAGTGCGGATACCTAACAGGCGAACGGGCTGCTGATTCCAGAGTTCGTGGAAGAGCCGTTTAGAGGTCTGAGTGATCAGGTCGATAGAATTTGTTGGAATATCAATCTGGGTTTGTCTGGAAACAGACTGAAAATCGTAGTATTTGATTTCCACACAGATGCTGCCGGCTTTTTTGTGTGCTTTTCGCAGGCGGGATGCAACACTTTCTGCAAGGGAGTGCAGGATCGGTACAGCCTCGCATTCTTTTGTCAGGTCGGAGGACAGAGTGGTAGAGTTTCCAATCCCTTTTGCCTCCGCCGGGGTGGAACAGACCGGGCTGTTATCGATGCCATTTGCGTAATTCCAGAGCATGGTTCCATGGCTTTTCAGATTGAGCGTGATCAGTTTCGGGTCGGAGGCGGCAAGTTCTCCGATGGTGCGGATGCCGAGGTTGTTCAGAGCTTTCACGGAAGATTTGCCTGCCATGAACAGTTCTCAGATCGGAAGAGGCCACATTTTCTGCGGGATTTCGTCCGGAAACAGAGTGTGTATTTTATCCGGCTTTTCAAAATCCGATGCCATTTTTGCCAGAAGTTTATTGGAAGAAATACCGACATTTACGGTAAAGCCAAAGCGGCTGTGGATTTCGTCCTTGATGTATCTGGCAGCGGCGTAAGGTGACGGGTAGCGATGGGAAATCCCGGTAAAATCCAGGAAACATTCATCAATGCTGACCTGTTCAATATCAGGAGTCAGGCTGTGCAGAAAGTCCATCATGCGGCAGCTGTACGCATGATAAAGGTCGTGGTTGGGCGGTGCCATTACAAGATTTGGGCATTTTTTTAAGGCATTCACGACAGGTTCGCCTGTGTGGATGCCGAATTTTTTTGCCGGAATGGATTTGGCGAGGACAACGCCGTGGCGTGTCTTCTGATCGCCGCCGATGATGGCAGGGATTTCTCGCAGATCCGGACCGTTTCCTGTTTTTAAATTTTCGACAGACGTCCAGCTTAGATAAGCGGAATTTACATCAATATGAAAGATCGTACGCATGTGGGGACACCTCGGTTTGCTTTATCAGAATGGTCTTTTGTGAGCAAGCTCCAAAAATCCATTCATGTTAAATCTGCATGGTGAGAAAGATGATGCCACGGATTGCTCCGCTGAAAATCAGCTTTCGCAATCCTGTAAACATTCGGAATACGCAAATTTACTGCGTAAATTGCTTCTTCCTCATGTTTAAGCGGATGAAAAGGTCAATCGTCTTATCTTGCAAGCAAGAACGACGTTGGACTTTTTCATCCTTGGCATCATTTATTGTACCACTTTTTTCACGTCTGCACAGGGGAAAGCATATTTTATAGCAAATGTTTTGCGAGTGGAGTGAGACAATCGTGGATTCTTTTGAAGAAAAATTTCCGTGGAATTTTATGCCATATCATCAGGGTTATCCGATGCCGGGAGCGATGATGCCGGTGGAAAGCCCGATGGTACCGTGGATGGGCATGGCAGGTGGTTATCCTGTTTATCCGGCAAACATGTATCCGCAGGCGTATCTGGATGAGATGCAAAATGAGCGGGACATGAAGAAGATGAAGGAACTTTATCCGGAGGTGGCGAAGGATGTTCTAAGTGTGGTGGAGGATGAGTGTGACCAGATGGAGTACGACGGCAGCATGATGTTTGATGAGTATCCGGATAAGGTGATGTTTGAGCGGATCAAAAACCGGATTTATGATAAGGTTCAGGAGAAATATCCGGTCGAAGAGGAGGATGACCGGGATCAGGCGATGGTCATGCAGCAAGAGGTGTACAGACGTTATCCGCCGCGTAAAAACTGGCTGGGGGACATAATCGAGGTGCTTCTGTATCAGGAAATGTACCGCAGGAGGTGCAGACGGCGAAGCTGCCGCAGGAGATACTGAATTCAAGTCGAACGCACGTGGAACCTGGGATACTGCGGTCAGTTTAAAAAAATTTAAGTTGTGGTTTTAAAGCAAAGACATTACAATGGAGGGGACTGCTGGGGTCATACAGCAGTTCTCATCTCAGTCGTATTATCTCAGTCGAGAAGACTCCCACTTCTGCAAGTGGTGAGTAATAACAAGTCTTTCTCAGTGGGAGTACAATCTCCGACTGAGATAAACGCTCCGCGAGGATGTGCAGTGATTCTGAGAAGAATATGTCAGCTTTCGCTGACCAGAATCACGCACCAAGTCTCACGTGCGTTCGACTTGAAAAGAAAGGGTATAGGATATATGGAAGAATTAAAAATATTGCTGGAGGAGTGTGTCTGTGAAAAGCTGATACATATGACAGCAAGTGGGGCGAGGGACAAGGATGGCATTTCCAAAGTGCGTATCCGGCCGGTTCTGCAAAAAGGAAGTCTGATGTTTCAGTCTGCAGCACGCAAGGGGAAGCAGGAGTTTCACAGCAACTGCGATCGTGATGAGCTGATCGGGGATGTTATGAAATTTATGGAAGAGGATTTCCGGCAGCTTCAGATCCAGATGCAGGACGAGCTGATCACAGTTCTGATCAGCAAAAAGGGAAAAGTGACGATCAAACGTAAAAAGAGTGTGACAAAACTGGATGCACCAGTTCTGATGCACAATCGTAAGAAACATTACATTCTGGAGGAAGGGATTCCGGTGCCGTTTCTGATTGATCTTGGAGTGCAGACTGCAGAGGGCAGGATCGTGCATGCCAGATACGACAAATTTCGCCAGATCAACCGTTTCCTGGAGTTTGTGCAGGATATCCTGCCACAGATGGAAAAGGGCAGAGAGCTTACGATTCTGGATTTCGGATGCGGCAAATCTTACCTGACGTTTGCACTTTATTATTATCTGAAGATTTTAAATGGCTATGATATCCGTGTGGTCGGACTGGATCTGAAAGAAGATGTGATCGCACGCTGCAATGCCCTTGCGGAAAAATACGGCTATGATAAACTGACTTTTCTGACCGGAGATATTGCAGATTACGAGGGCGTTTCCAAAGTGGACATGGTTGTGACGCTGCACGCCTGTGATACGGCCACAGATTATGCTCTGGAGAAGGCTCTGGAATGGGATGCAAAAGTAATCCTGTCTGTGCCTTGCTGTCAGCATGAACTGAATAAACAGATGGAAAATGAGATTCTGAAACCAGTTCTGAAATATGGTCTGATCAAGGAGCGGATCGCTGCACTTGTGACGGACGCACTCCGGGCAGGAAGACTGGAAGAAGCCGGATATCAGGTGCAGATCCTTGAGTTTATTGATATGGAGCATACTCCGAAAAATATTCTTATAAGAGCAGTAAAAACCGGAAAACCACATGAGATCAAAGAACTGGGTGCCTGTGAGAAATTTCTTGGTGTTGATCCGCTGCTTGGACGTTTGAGAAAAGAAAAAGGGGAAATGTAAATGAAGAAAATATTGATAAGAATCTTAGTTCTGGTGCTTGTTTTTGCGGCGGCTGTCTTTGGTACATCCAAAATCCTCGGAAAAAAAATGGCAGATACCTCTGAAGTGATGGCACAGGCTACGTTTCCGCTGGTTTATGTTGATCTGAACGGAAAACAGATCAACTGTATGCATGGTTATGCACAGGAAATGGATGTCATTGCCATGCGGGATACACTGACACCGCTCAGTAATGATAAAACAGTAAATATACAGATCCAGCCGTTTGAAAACCAGATCAGCAGCGTCAGCTACGAAGTACTGTCTGCGGATGGCAGCAAATCACTGGAAAATACGCTGGTAACGACACTTGGCAACCAGGATGATTATGTGACAGCAGAACTGAAAGTTAATAATAAGATCCTGATCAACACAGAATATATCATGAAGATCAAAGTGACTGCCGGTGTCAGGGATATTTATTATTACACACGCATTATCAACCAGGCGAACCTGAATACAGAAAACTACCTGAATTTTGCAACCGGATTTTATGAGAAATGTTTAAACGGGAATGATGAAGACGGAATGATCTCACAGACGATCGAGCCAAATGAAGATGCCGATAACACAACGCTTGCCCATATGGACATCCACAGTTCCGGTGCACAGCTGATGTGGGGAAAGCTCACGCCGCAGGCATATTTAAAACCGATCCCGAGCATCAAGGAATTAAACGAAAACACGGCAACACTGGAAATGGATTATGTGATCACAGCGACCGGTGATACCGAAGAGATGGAAATGTATCATGTGACAGAATACTATCGTATGCGATACGCAGAATCTCAGGTCATGCTGCTTGATTTTGAGCGTGACACAAATGAAATTTTTGATCCGGAAAATTCGATTCTTGTGACAAATGGTATCCGCCTTGGCATCAACAGCCGGGATCTGACCTACAAAAGTGATACCGACAAAAAATATTTTGCATTTGCACAGCAGGGTTCCCTGTGGCTTTATGAAACGGGGACGAAAAAGCTGACGCAGGTGTTCAGTTTCCTTCAGAATGGAAAGCTGGATGCGAGAGATATTTATGATGAAAATAATATCCGCATCATAAATATAGATTCCAGCGGAAATATGACCTTCCTTCTGTGCGGTTATATGAACCGTGGCAAACATGAAGGAGAGTGCGGCGTTGCGGTCTATACTTACGATGCAGCGACAACGAGTATCACGGAGCGGCTTTATGTGGAAACACAGGAAGCATTCTCCCTGCTGGATAAAGATGTCGAAAATCTGGGTTATATGTCAGCGGACCGGACACATTTTTATCTGACACTGGAAGGAAGTTTTTACGATATCAATATCACAGATAATTCAGTGACAGAACAGTTTTCCAACTTAAGCAGCGGATGCTATGTCGGCTCTTCCACCGGAGGAAAATTTGCATGGCTTCAGGAAAATAAAAAATACGATTCTTCTACGCTGAATCTGCGTGATCTGGAAACAGGAAACGATACTGCATTTACCTGCGACAGTGATGAACGTCTGCAGCCAATCGGATTTATCGATTCTGACCTGGTGTACGGCGTGGCGAAGGTTTCGGATATTGACACAGAAGACAAGGGAAGCGAAGTATTCCCGATGTACAAAGTACTGATCGTAAATTCTGCGGGAGAGATATTAAAGACTTATGAGCCGGACGGCTGTTACGTGATCGGCGGAAGCGTAAATGACAAACTGCTGACGCTGGACCGTGTCAAGAAAACGAAACGCGGCTATACAGAGACCAGCCAGGATCACATCGTAAACAGCAGTGCGGACGATGAAGCGGCTTATGGATTTGCGTATGTAGAAAGCGACAAAAAACAGACAGAAACCATTCTGAAAACGGGTGAGACGATCGAGGAAGGTACAACACCGCAGATCCTTTATGCAAAACAGGTCAAGGCAGAAGGCGAAGAGGCTGCAGAAGTATCGATTCCGGCCCAAAAACAGACAGAAGAACTTTACTATGTCTATGCGAAAGGTCATCTCGACAGCATGTACACCACGATCAGTGAGGCGGTACAGAGAGCAGATGATCAGCTTGGCGTTGTGGTAAACAACAAACAGCAGCTGATCTGGGAGCGAGGCAACAAACAGACCACCTGCAAGCTGGATATCAGTACGTTCCCGGATGTGATTTTAAGCGGTAAGATGAACATCAAAAAACTGTCAAAAAATCTTGGCAAACAGGTACTTGACCTGACCGGATGTACACTCGACAGTGTGCTGTATTATGTAAGCGAGGGCACGCCGGTTCTGGCAAAAACAGCAGACGGCGTTGTGATCATTGCCGGATATGACCAGTACAATACAATCCTGTTAAAACCGGGAGAAGCCGAGACCTATTATTACGGCCTGGAAGAAAGTGCCGATATGTTTGAAGCAGCCGGAAATCAGTTTGTAACGTATTTTGATCCGCTTGAGGAGTAAAAACAGAAAAAAATTTTCCATGCAACAAAACACGAAAAAAATGACACTGTATAGATGAGAGGCGGGAAGGCTGCAGACGGAACGCCTCCTGAGCATAAAAAGAATGGGGTGATCATATGGAGCGAAATGCAGAAGATTTTGCTGCAAAATACGAGAAAGTATATCAGGATATGTTTCGATTTGCATTATATACCCTGAAAAACAGGCATGAAGCAGAAGATGTTGTAAGTGAGACGGTACTGGATGCCTGGAAGGGGATTGAAGGGTTAAAAGACGAAAATGCTTTTCGTGACTGGATTTTCCGGATTCTTGCCAACAAATGCAGACAGAAGTTGAAATCCTATCTGAACCGTGCCGTGGAGCTTCCGGCCGATCTGGCATGGCGGGAACGTGACACGAGCGAAGATATGGATGTGCGGGCGGCATTTTATAAATTAAATGACGAAGAACGTCTGATACTTTCTTCCAGTCTGTTTGGCGGATATACCGGAAAAGAGATTGCCTCCATGCTGGAAATGAATGAGAATACCGTGCGTTCTCTGAAAAGCCGTGCTCTTAAGAAAATGGAGCAGATGCTTAGTGAGTGAGAGGAGTTGGATTGTATGGATGAAAAAAAGATTTTGGATATGATAAAAAAATCCGGTGAAAATGTCGATGCACCGGAAGAAATCCATCCAGAGCAGATTAAACGTCTGCTGGAAGAACAGCCGGTGGATAAAAAAAGCCGGTTTCGAAGATATGCCCAGTGGGGAGCAGTTGCGGCAGTCTTCGCACTGGTGATCATCGGAGGGGTGACGGGTCTTACCAGACTTTCCGGCACAAATGGCGAAAACAGCCAGAATGAAGCCGGAACGATGTCGCTTGCAGACGCATCGCAGAGTACAAAAGCGACAGGTGAGACAGAAATTTTTGAAGTTACAACAGAAAATACAACGGAAGCAACAACAGAAAAAACAACGACGGCCCAGACGTCAGCGGATGTTGAATCCGGTAATTATGTTTTTGCCGGTGCAAAGAGTTATCAGGAGATTTTTGATGCCCTGAAAAAAACAGAAAGCGGATATGGCGGGTATGAGACAGCAGAGCTGGCAAGAGGTACGACAAACGACTATATGGTGGAAGATTCGGCGATGGCGGCCATGGATATGGAAAGCTCTGAAACAAATGCGGGAGCAGGGTTTTCTTATTCAAAGACAAATCTGCAGGAAGCAGGCGTGGATGAAGCAGATATAGTCAAGACGGACGGAAAATATCTGTATGTGATGAAAGCAACCGGCAGTGTCCGTCTAATCCGTGCAGAAGACAAGGCTTTGCAGACAGAGGGAACGATCATGCTGGATGCATTGAATGAGACACCGCAGGAAATGTACGTGGACGGCGACACGCTGAGCCTGATCGTGACCGGAAGCAAGACTACGCTGAACAGTGATGCTGAAGAAGATACTTACACGGCGGATACGGAAAATTATACAAAACTTTACACCTATGATATTTCCGATCGTTCCCAGCCGCAGCTCACCGGTGTGGTTCAGCAGCAGGGACACTACAGCACTTCCAGAAAAAACGGCGATATCGTTTATCTGTTTACGCAGTTTGATCCGCAGGTCAGCGATGCATCGGAAATTGATGAGTACATTCCGGCAGTAAATGGTGCAAGAATGGAGTCCTCGGATATTTTTCTTCCGGAGTATCAGAACAGTACTTCCTGCCTGGTAATCTCTTCTGTGAGCACCGGAAAACCGGATGCGATCATAGATCAGAAAGCAGTTGTATCTGCAGCGGAGAATTTTTATGTAAGTGAGAATAATATTTATATCAGCAACACAAACTGGAGCAGTGATGTGACGATGACACAGATTCTGAAATTCTCCTGCCAGAAAGGGAAGATCCAGGCGAAAGGTGCAGCAGATCTAAAAGGTTCTCTGAACGACAGTTTTTCTATGAATGAGTACAACAGTTATCTCAGAGTTGTTCTGACAGACTACAGCGGGGAGACACAGAAAAATGCACTCTATGTGCTGGATGATGCGATGCAGGTCTGCGGAAACATTGGAGATCTGGCAGAAGGAGAAGACATCCGTTCCGCAAGATTTCTCGGTGATATCGGATATTTTGTGACATTTCGCAATACAGATCCGCTGTTTTCGGTTGACTTAAGCGATCCGTCTGATCCGAAAATACTTGGAGAACTGAAAATCACAGGATTTTCCTCGTATCTGCATTTTTACGGAGAAAACAAACTGCTCGGTGTGGGCAACGAAGTTGATCCGGAGACAGGAGCTTATACAGGTATCAAACTTGCGATGTTTGATGTATCCGATCCGTCCAACGTAAAACAGCTGCACAAGTTTGTGATCAAAGACACTTACGACTGCCCGCTGTTCTACAATTACAAAGCGGCGATGATTGATACGGAAAAAAATGTTTTTGGATTCATGTGTGATTCCAGCTATATGGTCTTTTGCTATGATGAAGAAAAAGGATTTGAAAATGTCTTCACGGAAAATCTCGGAGATTCTTACTATGGCTACTCTTACAACGGACTTCAGGAAGTCCGGGGCTGTTTTATCGGCGATAATTTTTATCTGGTCGGCGGCGGACAGATCCGTATTTATGACATGGCAAACGATTACAAAGAAGTCGGAAGACTGGAACTTTGACAGCGGCAGTTCACAGAAATCGGTGAACGGAAAGCTTTTATCTTTAAAATCTGCAGGTGATAGAATATGAAACTTACGGATAATACATTAAAATATTTAAAGGAATATGGAGGTCTTTCTTTCGGGGAAAGACCTTTTTCCCACGTAGACAGTCTGATCTTGTGTCAGCTGTCTTATTTTAAATTTCAGGATCTGGTGCCGGATCTTGTCGAAAAAATGGATGGAAATGACATCAGAGGAGTGACGATGCGTTCTCTTCGCAAACATCCGAAATACAACAGTCTGTATGTGTCAGACTGGTACGAAAAAGACAATCGCAGGCTCTATGCGGCGGTTGCCAGAAGCAGGCGTTTTGCAAAAATGCGGCTCAATTATTACACCAATCTCACGGACAAAGAAATGCAGATGCAGTTCTCGGCAGTTACATTTCTGCTGGAAGACGGAACGGTGTATGTGGCATTTCGCGGGACAGATGAGACGATCGTCGGCTGGAGAGAAGATTTTGATATGGCACTGAAAAGCCCGATTCCGTCGCAGACGGCGGCAAGGCTCTATCTGCGGCACATTGCAGAATACACCGGCGATGCCCCGCTGATGATTGGCGGACATTCCAAAGGCGGCAATGAGGCAGTCTTTGCAGCGATGGAGACAGAACCGCAGATCCAGGACCGGATCAGAGCTGTATACTGTTTTGACGGGCCGGGTTTCCGGGAAGATATTTACCGGAAAGAAGGTTATCTTCGGATCGAAAAGAAGATCATCAAAATGGTTCCGCAGGATTCCTTTGTGGGCATGCTTCTGCATACTGCGGGAAGTTATCAGGTTGTGGAAAGTTCCGGGAAAGGTGTGCTGCAGCATGATATGTTCACCTGGGTAGTAAAAGAAGGGGATTTTGTATACAAAGAAGAGATTAACCCGGCGACCGAAAAGAAAAATCAGCAGATCAATGAGTGGATCGCATCGTATTCTCCTGAGGAGCAGCAGGAGATCGTGGATGCCCTTTTTGAGATCATTGAAGCAACTCAGGCAGACACGGTTATGGATTTTACGCAGAACCGTTTACAGAAAATGATGAAGATGCTGAACATTTTTCATGGTCTGGAGGCAAAAACAAAGCGAAATGTACGCAAGCTTTTCCATATCCTGCTTGCACCGTCGGAAAGATTAGGATATACTGAGAGCAGTAAGAAAACGGCAGAACCAGATTCTGCTGTAAAAATGGAAAACAAAGGAGTTTATAAAATGGAATTGGTAACAGTAAGAGAAATTTACCGTGATACGGAAAAATATTTAAATCAGAAGATTACAGTGGGAGGATGGCTTCGAAGCGTCAGAGATTCCAAGACATTTGGATTTTTAGTGCTGCATGACGGTACTTTCTTTGAGACACTGCAGATCGTATACCACGATAAAATGGAAAACTTTGCACAGGTTTCCAAACTGAATGTAGGAGCAGCCGTTATCGTTACCGGTACGCTGATCCCGACACCGGAAGCAAAACAGCCATTTGAGATCCAGGCAGACGAAGTTGTGGTAGAAGGAGCTTCCGCACCGGATTACCCACTTCAGAAAAAGCGTCACAGCTTTGAATATCTGCGTACTATCTCACATCTGCGTCCGAGAACCAATGCGTTCCAGGCAGTGTTCCGTGTACGTTCACTGACCGCTTATGCGATCCACAAATTCTTCCAGGAGAGAGATTTCGTTTATGTGCATACTCCGCTGATCACCGGAAGTGACTGCGAAGGTGCGGGCGAAATGTTTCAGGTAACAACTATGGATCTGAACAACATCCCGAAAACAGAGCAGGGCGGCGTAGATTTCAGCCAGGATTTCTTCGGAAAACAGACCAACCTGACCGTAAGTGGACAGCTCAATGGCGAAACCTTTGCACAGGCATTCCGCAACATTTATACATTCGGACCGACTTTCCGTGCAGAGAACTCCAACACAACACGTCATGCAGCAGAATTCTGGATGATCGAGCCGGAGATCGCATTCTCTGATCTGAAAGATGACATGATCCTTGCAGAGTCCATGCTGAAATATGTGATCCGCTATGTCATGGAAAATGCACCGGAAGAAATGCAGTTCTTCAACAATTTTGTCGATAAAGGACTGATTGACCGTCTGAAACATGTAGTGGAATCCGAGTTTGCACACGTTACTTATACAGAAGCAATCGAATTGCTTGAGAAAAATAATGATAAATTTGAATATAAGGTATCCTGGGGATGTGATCTGCAGACAGAGCATGAGCGTTATCTGACAGAACAGATTTTTAAGAAACCTATTTTTGTTACAGACTATCCAAAGGAAATTAAAGCATTCTATATGAAAGCAAACGAGGATGGCAAGACCGTTGCAGCTATGGACTGCCTGGTTCCTGGAATTGGTGAGATTATCGGTGGAAGCCAGAGAGAGGATGACTATGGTAAGTTGAAAGCTCGTATGGAAGAGCTTGGGCTGAAGGAAGAAGACTATGACTTCTATCTTGATTTGCGTAAATATGGTTCCACACGTCATTCAGGATTTGGTCTTGGATTTGAGCGCTGTGTAATGTATCTCACAGGAATGGGTAATATCCGTGACGTAATTCCATTCCCGAGAACAGTTAACAACTGCGATTTATAAAATGAGGTAAAAGAATGAGATTTATTCATCTTGCAGATGTACATCTTGGTGCAGTGCCTGACAGAGGCTGCCCATGGAGTGACAAGCGGGAGAATGAAATCTGGGAAACATTCCGCCGGGTCATTGTGGGTATCCGCAAGAATCCGGTGGATTTGTTGTTTATAGCCGGTGACCTTTTTCATCGTCAGCCTCTTCTCAGGGAACTGAGAGAAGTTGACGATTTGTTTGCGTCTATACCGGATACCAGAGTTTTTCTGATGGCAGGAGATCATGACTACATAAAAGAAGATTCGTTTTACAGAAATTTTGTCTGGTCACGGAATGTAACCTTTTTTGACAGGGAACAGCAGTCCTGTGTGGAGATCGCGGACAAACAGATTTTTGTATATGGGCTGAGTTATGAGCATCCGGAGATCCGTACACCATTATATGATGAATGGAAACCTCAAAATAAGCCTGGCTTTCATGTGCTGCTCGCACATGGTGGTGAAGTCGGATATTGTCCGATGGATTTTACAAGGCTGGCAGCGGCAGGATTTGATTATATAGCGCTCGGGCATTCTCATAAACCACATACAGTATGTCGCGATAAGATTGTCTATGCAGGTGCACTGGAACCACAGAATCGAAATGACGTCGGAAAGCATGGATATATAGAAGGGGAATTTGACGGGGAAACCGTTAAGCTGAAATTACGCCCCTTTGCACTTCGTTCTTATCAGAACCTGGTCCTTGCGGTAGATCAGAATACCACACAGTATGCATTGGAAGATATGCTTCGGAAGGAAGTTATGAAGCGGGGCGGAAGAAATATATATCGTCTGATCATTAAGGGAAAACTTTCTCCGGATAATGTCCTCCTGCCGGAACGCCTTCACGGACTGGGAAATATTGTGGAGATCATGGATGAATCAAGACCTGCGTATCAGTTGGAAAGCCTGTATCGCCAGTACAGGGGGACTCTGATTGGGGACTATATCAAAACTTTTTTAAAGAGAGATCTGACAGTAGTGGAGAAAAAAGCACTCTACTATGGACTTCAGGCACTTTTGACTACAAAAGTCCTGACCAGTGACAGGAAAAGAATATGAAGATCAAGCAAATTGAAATTAAAGATTTTGGAAGTATTTACAGGCAGACGATTGCTTTTTCTCCGGACATGAATGTACTGTACACGGAGAAAGAACGAACAAGAAGAGAAATCCAGGATTTTATAGAGAGTATGCTGTTTGGAAGGACGGATGTTCCTTATGCAGGGGTACTCTGGTTTGAGAGTGGCGGGCGCAACTACCGGCTGACACGAGATCTTCACAGAGAAGAACCTTACAGTGAACTTCTCTGTGAAGAGAGTGGAGAGCTTCTTGATGCGGACCATATCAGTGAGGAAAAAATGGCACTGGGTATCAGTGAAGCCGTATATGAGAATGCAATCTGTATTTCTCCGTTGAAAGGTAATACCGGGGCAGAAATCGTACGTGAAGTGCAGAAGCAGATGACCGGCTTTCAGACAACGGGAGACTGCTCTGTGGATCTGGGTAAAACCTCCCAGAGGATCAAGATGACAAGAAAAGGTTACCAGGTGCAGGTGGAACGCCGCAAAAAGGCAGACCAGCTGGCAAAAGAAAAAATTTCCGCACAGATTAAAAGCATACGCAGAGAGATCCGTGATACTGAGGATCAGAAGAATCAGCTTGGAGAACAGGAAGATGCTCTTCGCATGAATGAAGAAAGTAACGGATATCATCTTCTTGACGAACGAATCGGGGCACTGGAAACAAGAAATCAGGCACAGATCGCGGGAATGTGTGTGACTGCATTTCTGGCGCTGGCAGGGGCGTTGCTTCTGGCGCTGGAGGCAGGAAGTACGATTCCGGCGGTACTGGTAGGAGTTGCCGGTGTTTTGGCGTTTATTGCAGAGCTGAATTTTGAAATGCGTACAGTACGTGAACTGGAAAAACGTAAAAGAATGAAGTCCAGATGGATTACAAGACAGAATAAGCTGGAAGGCGGCCGCAGCAGTCTGGATGAAGAATTACGTGAAAAAAATATGGAACTTTCCAATCTGACAGAAGAACTTCGTGAAATGGAAGAGTATGCGTATCTGCCTCTGATGGAAGAAGTTGAGATCGATGCGCTGAATCTGGCAATGGATACGATCGATAAACTGGCGGAACAGATGTATCGTCAGACAGGAAACAGACTGGTGAGGACGATGTCGGAGACTCTCAGCGGAATTACCGGTGGTATCTGTCATGAACTGATGGTTGACGATGAATTTCATATCAGCGTTGATACAGGGAAAGAAGTACTGCCGATTGAAAATCTGCGTCTGATCATGGTTGAACAGATCTATCTTGCGATGAGACTGGCCGCAGGAGAGCTTCTGTGTGGAGCAGAAAAGCTTCCGGTCATCTTTGATGAAATGTTCTGTGCTTTCGATCCGGAAAGGCTGAAAGCAGCTGTTTTATGGCTTACAGAGTCTTCCGGTCGTCAAGTGATCATAAGTACAAGCAAAAAACAGGAATTGGATGTGTTGCAGAAAACAGGAATTTCTGTCAATGAGATTTCTTTATGATTGGGAAGAGAATAAAAAACACCCTGCATTTCCGCAGGGTGTTTTGCATTGTGCTGTGAAGCAGTGACAGGATTTATTTGTCATACTGAGCCATGTAATTATTGACGCATTTTTTGATTCTGTCTGCAGGGTTGAGCAGATGGCTGACAGACATATCATGATTCAGTGTATCAATGATCAGTGCAATGTATTTGCTCATATCACAGGAAATGTAATATGGTTTTGCAAGAAGTTCCTCAGACTGATATACCATATTGGTAGTGAGAAGCTTGTCAAATACACCAGCAGCATGTGCTTCATCGAATTTCTTAAGGTTGTCTGTAAACAGACCGAACGTGGAGCAAAGGTAAATTCTGCCGGCACCCCTGTCCTTAAGAAGAGAAGCAATCTTCAGGATAGTGTCACCAGAAGAGATCATGTCATCAATCAGGATCATATCCTTGCCTGCTACATTTGGACCAAGGAACTCATAGGCTGCAATCGGATGTCTTCCTCCTATATTCTTGGAGTAGTCAAGGCGTTTGTAATACATGCCCATATCAACACCCAGGATGTTTGCAAGATAGATCGCACGGCTCATGCTGCCCTCATCCGGGCTGATGATCATAAAATGCTCATTGTCAATATGAAGTCCCTGTTCATGGTTCAGAAGAGCCTTGATAAACTGATAAGAAGGCTGAACAGTCTCAAATCCATGAAGTGGGGTGGCATTCTGAATCTGTGGGTCATGTGCGTCGAAAGTGATAATATTTTCAACTCCCATATTTATCAGTTCATGAAGGGAAGTAGCACAGTCAAGAGACTCTCTTCCAATACGCTTGCTCTGACGACCCTCATAAAGGTATGGCATGATTACATTCACGCGGCGGGCCTTTCCTCCAATAGCTGCAATTACACGCTTCAGATCCTGATAATGATCATCTGGGGACATCAGGTTGGTGTATTTGCCAATTGGATATGAGATGTTGTAGTTACATACATCTACAAGAATATAAACATCATCTCCTCGCACGGACTCGGTGATCACACATTTACCTTCTCCGGAACCGAAACGAGGGTTCTGAACTTTGATTGTATAGGAATCTCTTTTGTATCCTTCAAAGGCGAAAGAATCTGATTCTGAATGCTCACGCTCCTTACGCCACTTAACGAGCCATTCGTCGACTTTCTGTCCAAGGCTCCTGCAGCTTTCCAAAGGAACTAATCCCAGTCTTCCAACGGGAAGTGTAGTCAATTCTTCTTGTGCCATTCTTTACTTTCCTCCTAAAAAAATTTTCTGAATGCGGATATCTTTTCCCACAAGCTTGGTCATCTGATAGTTGCTGGCGATGCGGGAAAAGGTTCTCTCAGAATAAGTTGCTGAGAAATCTTCCAGCTTCAGGTTTGTGGAAATAATCGTAGATTTCTTGCGCATGATCCGCTCATTGATGCACAGGAAAAGCTGTGAAGATACAAAGCTGTTGGTAAGCTCTGTACCCAGGTCATCAATAATCAGCAGGTCACAGTCAAAAATCGGTTCATCATCGGGAGCGTCGCTGCCTCTGGAAAAAGCAGAGCCTGCAAGAAAATCAAAAAGCTCGAATGAAGAAAAATAAAGTACACAGTGTGCACTGTCCAGAAGATCGTGAGCGATGCAGTGGGAAAGAAAGGTCTTGCCCACACCTGTGTCGCCGTAGAAAAACAGGTTCTGGAAAGAATTATCAAAGTCAGCGACAAATTCCTTCGCCATCTTATACGCGCGACGTGCAGTCTCACGTTCGGTGAGTCCCGTTGAATCATTTGTTATTGTATCAGAATAAAAGTCAAAAGAAAAGTGGTCAAAGTTCTCTTTTTCAAGAATTTCTTTTAAATTTGACTGTGTATACAGAAGTTCGATCTCTGCCTTCTTGAAACAGGAGCATTTCTGGCTGCCGATATAGCCAGTATCCTGGCAAAGAGGGCAGGTGTAGCTCATCTCCAAATAATCAGCAGGATAGCCGGAAGAAAGCAGTAATGCAGTGCGTTCCTGGGAAAGCAGGGCAATATCATTGCGAAGATCTTCAATGCCGACTTCCTGGCGGCTGATCAGGGCCCGGGCCTTCCTGGCACTTAAAGTAGCTACTTCCTCGTCGATTTCACGCAGACGGGGAATTTTCTCATAGGCTTCAGCAAGATGCTCTTCCTGTATGCGGCGGTTCCTGGCCTGGCGACGGTTGTATTCCCGCATTATAGTATCGTATTGGTAATTCTGTAAGGGCATGTAAATTCTCCTTCCAGGTTGTAAGACGTTAGAGCCTGTTTGAAAAATCATTCCCGCAATCTGCACGCCCCACTTTGCGGTATA
>ENA-OPWR01000739-OPWR01000739.1-human-gut-metagenome-genome-assembly--contig:-NODE-739-length-28215-cov-2.600462_pt1 | contig 28215 bp, 22 predicted proteins | sample MGYA00241507_ERZ502006 | MGnify/ENA primary metagenome ERZ502006 (study PRJEB25962, sample SAMEA2043041) | human gut metagenome | biome: human gut; feature: human-associated habitat; material: faeces...
TAATCAGAGGGTCACAGTCCCTCTGTTGAAGGACTAACCGCCTACCGTTATGGTAACACCCATGTCCAGATTATAACATATATCCTTTATCGTCACAATATGTCATTTTAGTCCCCACAATTTACAGAAATTATAAGAGAAAGCCCACTGCTTTAGCGGTGGGATGAATCGCTTTTTATATGCATTTTAGTAGATGTTTCATGTTGTAACATCTACTAAAAAATGATATAATAAATTTATGAATAAAAGATATAGACGTACAAAAACAACCGTATCACTGATAAATTATCATTTTGTCTTTTGTCCCAAATACCGCAGGAAGATCTTTCTATTTCCAGGAGTAGAGGAACGCTTTAAAACATACACCAAGGAGATTTGTGAACAGAAAAAGATTCAGATTCTGGCAATGGAATGCTATATTGACCATGTACATCTGTTTCTGCAATGTCTGCCAGACCAGAGTCCATCGGATATCATGCGCTGGATAAAAGGGGCAAGCTCCCGGACACTTCGGGATGAATTTCCAGAACTCGCTGGTATGACAAGTCTCTGGACCCGCAGTTTTTTTGTATCCACTGCCGGTTCTGTCAGCTCAGATACTATACAGAGATATGTAGAGGAACAAAAGACCCGTTTATAGGAGGAACGATGCATACTTTACAACTCCGATTAAAGACAACTGCATATGACAGACAGGAGATCACACGAAGATTCTATGCCCTTTCCCATATCCATAATGTCCTTATCAAACATGCAAAGAAGTTATTATGTCAGTTGGTGCATAACAAGGAGTATCAGGAAATGCTCAGTGAGTACCGTGCTTTATCTAAGATAAAGAAACCGACAAAAGAATCGGATTCCAGAAAAGATGCTCTGTCACAGGAAATGTCTTCTTTCAGGCAGAGGATAGGACTGACCGAAGCTGGGCTTCAGTCTTATATCAAAGTATGTGGGAAACGGTATAAGAAGCTTTTATCCTCCCAGCAGGTGCAGAAGGAGGCATCGAATGTCTGGAGGGGCGTAGAAAAAGTCCTGTTTGGTAACGGGAAACAGCTTCATTTTAAGAAGAACCGGGATTTTACTACGATCAGCGGGAAGACAAATACCAATGGAACTAAGTTTGACAAAGACATATTGACTGTAGACTGGCTTGGTCTGTCGATGCTCTGTAAACTTCCTAAAAGGGAGAAGGACAGGCAGTACATAGAAGCCAGTTTATCATCGGCTATCTCCTACTGCCAGATCCACCGGAAGATGTTTTCCACTGGCTGGAGGTATTATGTGATTCTTGTATTAAAAGGGGATGCACCGAAGAAACTTAAACAGACCGGGGATTCTACGATGGGGATAGACCCAGGAACCTCCACGATAGCCGGTGTCTCAGAGACTAAAGTCATCCTCACAGAACTTGCTCCGGAGACAAAACAGTATGAGAAGGCAATCTATCGCCTGCAGCAGTCGATGGACCGCTCTAAGCGGGCAATGAACCCAAAGAAATACAAGCCAGACGGAACAATCAATAAGCAAAACCATGACCCGTGGAGATTTTCCCATACCTATCGGAAGAACCGTGACCGCTTAAAGAGTCTGTATCGGAAGAAATCGGCGTATATCAAGCAATCCCATGAGATACTGTGCAATACACTTCTGGCAGACTCTAGGCGTTTTCTTGTAGAAAAGATGAATTACGCAGGACTTCAGAAGCGTTTGAAACACACAGCCCGGCAGGAACATCTGTCAGAGGTGAAGAAAAAAGATGGCTCTACTCGTAAGGTGTATAAATATAAGAGGAAGAAACGGTTCGGACGTTCACTTGGCTCCCGTGCCCCTGCTATATTCCTGCATATCTTGCAGCAAAAAGTACAGCTGTATAACGGGAGTTACCGTGAGATAAACACCCGGACATTCTGTGCAAGCCAGTATGACCACGTTGAGAATAAAAATAAGAAAACCTCATTGAGCCAGAGGACAAAGATTATAGGAGGGGTTAAAGTACAGAGAGACCTGTACAGTGCTTTTTTGATCAGTAACGCAACGAATGATCTAAGTCACGCTAATAGAAGGAAGTGTAATAAGAAATTTGCTGATTTTATCGTAATGCAGGAAAAAGAAATAACCCGGATGAAAGCATCCGGGTCATCTATGAAACAATGTTTTGGATTTTAAGATAGAGAAATGGGCATCGGCATCTGCCCAGCTGCCAGGAAGTACCATCCATAGATGCGGAACCCCTACGGTGGCAAGATCCTGAAAAATCATACTATATCCACTCCTATATGGAGTGGTGATGTTGTTATAATCTAAGGAATCCCACGGATTTATCCGTGGGAGGATGTCAAAGCAGGAGAAATTGATGCCGTTTCACTTGAATAAAGCTGCTCTAATTCTTCTTCCTGAATATCCTCTTTATTTTTTTCTACCTCTTTTTTTGCTTCTCTTGCTATCTCATTAAAATATTCTTGTATGCCGCCAACCTCATTAATATGATTCCGTATCAGGTCCGCTTCATCCTCTGTATCAGCATCACTGATGACTTCATATAAAAACACATTATCTGCATTCAATAAATATTCTGAATATGGAATGATTTTTAAAGTTTTCGTATTATGTTCCTCAACAATTAGATATGATTTCACGATTTTTATATCTCCCTTCTACATATTTTTTTCTAATATTAATGTGTATATTTTAACCCATGCAACTTATATTATTACAGAAAAAAAAGAACCCATACCATCCGGCATGAGTCCTCTAAAAGAATCCGATTCTTTTTATCTTTTTTTCACTTTTATACATAAAAAAAACAGCTATAAAAAGCTGCTTTTTCACTCGGCTGGCGTACTTAAGATACGCTTAATACAAAATATCAGTAATCGAATGTATACAGTGTATTTCTACCTGTATAAATATCATATACTATATAGTTGGAAAAATCAATACGTTTGATGGAGTCATTTTCACAAATTATTGATAAATTTATCGAAATGTGATAAGATAAACTCACCAACAGTAAGTCCTAATTACAGTGCCATTATCGAGGTAAGTGTCATGTGTTGGCATCACTATTAGGCTATTGGGAACTTGGATGTCAAAGATAGTCGCTTAGTTTTGTCAGGACTGGGGCGGCTATTTTTTTTGCAGATGTTACTCATAACATCACTTTCTTTGAAACTCTCTCTCAAATCGACCAGGAATAAAAAATAACTGGTCTATCAACTCAAAATCATCATTTGTAGTTTTTAAAATATACTCATATAAATGAATAAATCCCAAAACTTTTTGTTCTGAATTTTCATCTAATGTATTTATGGTGGAAACAATATCACTATACTCCCCTTGTTCCAACCAGTTTTTTAATCTTTCAACCAGCATTTTATTCTGGTCTTCTCCGTCTAACAGAGCATATTTATCGTATATTTTGTCAACAATATCTGCATAATTTTTATAAAAATCGAATACTGGGACTCTGTAATTATCTTCACATTTACCACATGCCGATAAAAATTCTTCTCTATTCATCTTCTCTCCTTTTTTACACATATTTTTATAGCAATACTAATTTGCCAAATCCATAGCTACATGATAGCATGATTATAGAAAAAGAAGTTGCTGATAGCCGGTTAGCCCAATTTACTATTTGGATGTCAAAAATAGCCGCTTAGTTTGCCAGACTGGGGTGGCTATTTTTATTGCAAAAAAGAACCCATACCATCCGGCATGAGTCCTTCAAAAGAATCGAATTCTTTTTCCTTATTTCACTTTTAACCCCCTAAAAATCTTCACATAAGCCTTCTTCACTTTCTTCGGTACCTTGATCACCATCTTCTTGTTTACGCCCTTAAACGCTTTCTTATTTGCTGCCTTTTTCGTAAGCAGCACCGACTTAATAGTTACCGTCTTCAAGCTCTTGCATTTATAGAACGCATTGTTGCTGATCCTCTTTATGTTGGTGCCGACAGTTATTTTCGTAAGCTTCTTATTGCCGTTAAAAGCCTTTGCTCCGATCGATGTTACTTTATAGGTAACTCCATTTACCTTGATGACTGCTGGTATCGTCACACGCTTCGCTTTTTTGTTTGTCTTGATAAGGCTTACCTCTGCTCCAGCTTTCGTGACTTTGTACTGGCAGCCGGCTACGGTGTATTTTGTACCTGCCTTTGGATAAGCGAGCTTTTCAAAGGTTTCTGCCTTTTGCTCACCACATCTATTACAGGTGTAAATGATCTGTCCATCTTCTGTATAGGATGGTTCTGCCCTTTTTGTTTCTTTCCACTGATGTCCTAATACATCTACTGTTTCACCCTTTTTCAAAAGCGCTCCACAGTCTTTGCAGTACGTATCACCAGTATATCCGTTTTCTGTACAGGATGCATCCTTTTTATTACGGATCTCTATATGCAGATGCCCTGTCGCTTTTATTGCTTCTGTCCTTGTTGCTTTGCAGACACTACAAGTATAGGTTCTTACTCCCGGTTTGATGCAGGTAGGAGCTGTTGTTACCTCTCCCTCGTCCCATGTATGCTCTGCCCTTGGAATGTCTTCTGTTTTTGTTGCTCCGCATTTATGGCAGGTATAGGTCATTACGCCCGTTTCTTTGCAGTCAGCTTCCTTTGTAATATTTCCCTCATCCCAGGTATGTGCTAATTTCGCGATCACTTCTCCGGAAGAGATCTTTTCTCCGCAGTCCTTACAATACGTATCTCCCGTATATCCGGCTTTTGTACAAGTTGCTTTCTTTGCATCCCGTACTTCGGTATGCTGATGACCGGTTGCTTTGATCGTTTCTTTCTTCTCATCCCCACAGTTCTTGCAGAAAGAGGTCGTATAACCATCTTCTGTACAGGTCGCATCTTTATGGTCTTTTATTTCATAATCATGGTCTTTCTTCGGAAGAATCTTACCATCCGAAAGCTTCTCCCCACAGTCTGTACAATAGGTATCTCCCGTATAACCTTCTTTTGTACAGGTTGCTTCTTTTACATTGCGGACTTCTGTATGCTGGTGTCCGGTCGCAGGAATCTCTTCTGTCTTTGTTTCCTGACAGACTGTACAGGTATAGGTCTTTACGCCCGGTGTAATGCAGGATGGTTTGGTAGTCACCTTGCCGTTATCCCAAATATGGTCTGTCATTGGGATCACTTCTGTTTTAGTCTCACTGCAGTTGTTACAAGTATAGGTCTTTACTCCAGTGTTCTTACAGGTGGCTTCGGTAGTCACTTTCCCTTCATCCCAGTCGTGTGCTTTCTTGGCAGTCGGTTCTCCGGAGGAGAGTTTTTCCCCACAGTCCGTACAATAGGTATCCCCGGTGTAGCCCTCTTCTTTGCAGGTAGCTTCTTTTACATTGCGGACTTCCGTATGCTGGTGTCCGGTCGCAGGGATCTCTTCTGTCTTTGTTTTCTGGCAGACCGAGCAGGTATAGGTTTTTACGCCCGGTGTGGTACAGGTCGGTCTTGTTGTGATCGCCCCTTCGTCCCAAACATGTTCATGGGTATCGTTCCATTTGGCATAAAGGGTCATGCCATCTATCGCAGTACGGATCGTCAGGGATTCTATTCTCTTTTTATATTCTGGTTCGGTATACCATCCGGCAAAGGTACATCCCTCTTTTGTCATGTTCTGTGCAAATGGCAGGTAAGTAACCGAACTATTTGAAGAGAAAGAAGCTGTAAATGAAAAACTGTCATCCCATGTACTTCCGGAAGCATTTGTATACTTTCCACCCGGGAACTCTAAAGTCACTTTTGCTGTAGATTTCTTCCACTGTGCATAGAGGATGGAAATAGCATCCGAGGTCCTTGCCCCAGCTTTATATGTTGTACCACTGCCATCTTTTTCTGTGTTCCATCCCGTAAAAAGATAGCCTTTCTTTGTATATTTACAGGCTGGTATGGATATCTTTGTGCCTGCACTGGCAAAAACAGGGGCATTTGCGGTCTTTCCGTCAGAACCGTTGCCATCAAAATGAACAGCAACCGCATTATCACGAAAGATAACCTGCCTTCTCTTCCATGGAGAGACATTATTATCGGTATAATTTACCGAGGCAGGTGTTACATTTTCAGATACAACCGTTGGCATCAAGGCGGTATCGCTGGAATCTAAGCGGAGATTTAAATCAAATGCTTTTGCACCCACACTATTTACCGTATCCGGCAGGTTTATGTACATAAGGGATGTCATATCTGATAATGCACTATTACCGATCGTTGTAAGTCTGGTATTGTTTAGATCAAGCTTCTTCATGGCAGAGCAGCCATAAAACGCTTCGTTCCCAATCTCATTTAAACTTTTGGGCATTTTAACTGAAAGCAGGGCAGTATCTCCCTTGAATGCAGACGCAGGAAGGACAGTAAGAGAACTTCCGGAAAGATCTGCTTCTTTTAAACTCCAGCAGTTATAAAATGCTTTTTCTCCAATTTTTGTGATATCGCAGTCAGACAACCCATTGATCATCTCTAAATTCTTGCAGGCATAAAAAGCTTCTGTTCCAATAGAAGTCACTGTTTTTGGGACAGTAGCACTGATAAGCCCACGCATCCCACTAAAAATTTGATCTGGTATTGCAGCGATTGTTGCGTTAGAAAGATTAATATCCTTTAATCTTACACAGCTATCAAAGGCAGTTGCTGACAGTTCACTGATCTTACACTGTTCAAGTCCCTCTATCTCTTCCAGTTTGCTGCAGCCCGAAAAGGCATTGTTTGCGATCTTTGTGACCGTAGGCGGCAGTTTTACTGACTTTAACGAGGTACAGTTTTCGAAAGCCCGAGCCGGAATCTCTGTAATCTCTGCATTAGACAGATCAATGCTCTCTAACGAGGAACAGTCCTTAAAAGCCAGGCTGTCAATCTTTTTCAGTCCTTTTCCACTGTCAGAGAAAGTGATGGTTTTCAGGTTAGAAGCGCCTTCAAAGGCTAAAGAGTCCACACGTTCTACACTGGATGGCAAAGAAAGAGAAGTCAGCTGCTTGTGATTAAAAAATGCTTTTTCAGAAATAGCTGTAAAAGGAATTCCTTCAAGGGCTGTATCGTTAATTATGATATCTGTACCTTTTGTGTAATCCCAATCATGAAGTTCTACTCCCCATTTTTCTGGAAAGTCCCAGTTATCATAATCCATGCCATTTTCAGGATTTTTCCGGTCAAAATTTATACAATAATACGCATTATTCAATTTTAAATATCCGATATTTTCAATCACAACGTCTGCATTTCCTGCTCTAGTATATGGATCCCAGTCTTTGATCCCATTTGTTGGATCACTAAATATCCATTTTTTACTGTCTTTGTCATAAGAAAGCGTGCAGGCATGATTTTTTCCTGCCACCTGAAAAGAAGGAATTCCGAGGATCTGCATCATTCTCTCCATAATCTGCGAATATTGGTCACAGACACCTGTTTTGGTATTCCATGCATCTTCCATAGACCATACTACATGAGATTTTGAGATATCATATGTCATAACACTGTGGACATAATCTGTGATGGTGGTAATCTTCTCATAGTCAGTTTTGCAATTTTTTGTTGCTTCTTTTGCCGCAGTTTCCATTTCTTTGTATACTTTGGAAGTCTTATCAACATACTTTGGAAGCATCCTTGCACTTGGAGCCTCATATTTATTGATAAGATCGTTTACTTTTTTAGTAGCAGTTAAAGCGGGAAAGTAGGTTTCAGCAACATCTATTGCTCGAAATTTCTGAGTAGATTTATCTGAATTATCATACTCGGGATTCTCAATAAATGTAGCTCCTGTAGCTATTTCGTAATTTTCTATTTTAAATTTTTCACCGTCATAAATAGCTTTTCCATCGAGGAACTCCCCTTTTTTATCCGATTGCAGATCATAAAATTTTAATATTTTCCCATTTTTCAAAGTCTTGATTGTCTGAAACTTCTCACCATTAGGCAGTATAAAATACCCATCATCTTCCTGCTGTTGGAAAGTCGTTATATTTGCCGCCTGTACTGGGTGGGATGCAAACAGACTGCATCCCATGGTAACTGCCAAGGCTGCGGCTATGCCATAGATCTTTTTCTTCATAATACTCCATCCTTTCTAAAATATATTATTACCATCATTAGAAAAACTGATTTTTGTTTTCTATATCATTATTTTATCATATCATATTTCTGCCGAATTTTTATAAGAAAAAGAATCGAATTCTTTTTATAAAAAAGACCCACATCCGAAGATATGAGTCTCGTCTATTATATTTCCGGCATGATTTCCCTTGCCAATTCTATCCTTTTTTGGTTTCTGTATTTAGCATTGCAGATAAGATTGGGGAAACGGTACTCGTTGATCTGTAATTCCTGTTTATACTCCGTAACAAACTCCCCATTTATGTCTGTCGAATATAACTCCAGATATATTTTTTCAACCACTTCATCGTTCACGACTTTTCTGCTGTGAGATAACATTGTGTAGTTTAGATCCAGAAAACTCCCATTATTACTCACTCGGACATATCCTTTTTTAAAATCACAAGGGACAAGATTAACATCCTCTCGTGTTAAAAGATATTTTTCCAATTCACAATCTTGTTTGATAATGAGACCGTAACAGGAATGGGCTGTCATAAAATAAAGGAACATCCATGGAATATTGTATAAAGTTGCCCAATAGTACATATGGGCTTCAGAAGCAACATATTCCCGTAGCATTTGTCTTGCTATATTTTCTGTAATATAAATCCCAGTATCTTGCTCCAATATATACATAGCGAGGTCGAAGTTTTCCCGTGCAGAATGATAAACAGTCCGTTCATATTCTGTAACTTTTTCTTTTCTGCTTTCTCTTGTAACATTATAATAATGTCCAGCATAAGGACATAACCGATACGTTGTCTCATTATGAGTTGCAATAGTAATACTATGATTATAATGTTTTCCATATGGTTTGTCCGTATTCGCCAATTTTTTATAAAGCCCTAATATCTGTATTGGATTATCACAAGCAGGGCAGACTGCAAAATTTCGTTTGCATCCATCCTTTCCAGTAATGCTATAATGGGCATCCTTTTTTGTTTCTGAAAGATAAATCTCTTTTGTTAGATCATAAACCTTTGCCTTCCCAGTATGTAACTTAAATCTCCTCATTGTCTTCTGGTACTTCTGCTAATTCCTGAATCTGTGGATACATGCTCCATATCTTTCCCCACCACTCTGCAGGAAGTTTTGGTACCTCTCCCTCCTTTTCTGCAAAACGCAGACATTCTAATATATCTCCTAGTCCTATTGTAAACTTGTTCTTCTCTGAACGCAATAAAAAATAAATTTTCTCATCTTCTCTAATATCCCAGTCTTTTACGACATCTCCTGTTGGTACTGCTGTTTTTTCCATTACGTATTCATCCTTTCTGTAATCTTTTCTTATTAATATGCTTTCTTTTCCATGAAAAAAGACCCACATCCGAAGATGTAAGTCTTATCTATATTTTTATCTTAATCTTATATTTTCGTTATTGTATAATGATTGATTATTTTTCGTATAATTCTTTCATTAAAACACCTGGTGTCTCTTGCTATTCGTCTTATTAAATCTTCTCCCCATAAAGGATATTTTTGAATATAATATAATCGTCTAACCCAAGATGGATGGGAGAAGTCTTCAATATCATAGTTATTGAAAGAACCCACAAAATTCATTGCTTTCACAGTCTTTTGTGTATCTCCATTAAAAACTTTAATGGAAGAACCATAATCAGCGTGCATTTCATTAACCCATGCAATAAATTTACAGCAATGCGGGTATTTTAATGGAAAAATATCTATTTCTTTATGTGTTAACTCATGTCCTAATGTATATATAAATCCCATTTCCGCTTCTATACAATTTTTTAAAATCAATTGAAATGCCCATTCTGATGAAAATATAACTACATTCTTTTTACTTCGGGTTATATGTGCATTCAGATGCGGATTATCGGGATAATCAGGCGCAAATTTAATAATTATGTCTTTTTCTCTATAAAAATTTTTGAGTTTTTCTAGCCTGTCACTAATATCAATTTTTGGAATATCACCTAGAATTTTTTGCCGTTCTTCTATATAGTCAACACATTTTTTTCTCATCATACATCCCTTTTTTATTTTAATCCCCAGCCGGTATTAACGGAGGCTGAATGCCGGTGTTTCCTCTCGGCGATGCTTATACTGCAGCTATGTTAACTTTACATTATAAGAAAAATTTTACTTGTTAAAAATACGTACTAAAAATTAGAACTGTAGCTAAAACTATAGCAAGCCCTTTCCTTATTCCATGACTCCGAGGATAAATTGGGACAAAGTAATAAAGATTGCGTATTTCCACTCTGGCAATCAAAAATAAGTCTACCAATAAGATAATTCCTAGTGTTACTTTAACAGGATACATCATAAATAATACAACTCCTTTCTGCTACGAACAATTTGAATATTGTTAATATGGAAAAGTATTAAAGGAGTTTATCTTCATTATATATTTTAAATGATTATAAGTAAAGAAATTCTTTAAAAAAAAGACCCACATCCGAAGATGCAAGTCTCGTCTATTTTTATCGCTCCGGCTCATCCCATGCTTGTTGTGGATGCTGCAGATTGTAGATTTGCTGCTTCAACTGTTGATTCTCTCGTTGGGATTGGGCAAGTTCCTCTTTATAGTATTGTAATTCCTTTCTGACATCTACAAGTTCTTCCTCTGATCGTTCCAATTTCTGTTCTGATTTTTCTAAATCCCGTGTCAAATCACGGACCTGCGTTATATTCTCCCCATTTTTCTGAGCTAATGCATCAATACCAGCCTTTATTGCTGAAACATCGATCCCTTGTTTTTCCACATCCTTCCGCAAACCTTCCATCCGGATTGACTCATCATGAAGATGGTCGAGCCTTGTTCGTGCCGCCGAAAGCTGTTTTTCCAGAGAAGCATGTTCAGCTTGTATTTGATTCGTAAGAATAGTATGCTCACTCGTTATTTGCTTTCCAATACCAGCATGTTCATTATTTATCTGTTCTTTCAGAGCAGCATGTTCTTTTGACAAGCCATCATGTTCCCCTTTTTCAGATATTCTGTCCTTAATGATACTTCCTAATATAGTAGCTACACTTACACCTGCTCCTATGAGTGCTGCAACAACCTGTTTATCCATACCAAATAGCATTCCTCCTGAAAAATTTTCTAAAAACAATAATACCACGCAGTAAACAAATGTGTAAACACCTAATGATAGTAAAACCCAAGACATAGATTTTCTCCTTTCTTCTATCAGTAATGGCGGAAACCTTTTCTATTAATATGGAAAAGGACGGTTCGTAACCGCCCTTTTTCATTGCTCTTATTTTACTGGTTTCTTCTTCCGTTTCATCTGGTAAACACCGACTCCGATAAACAATGCCATCGCTAAAATAATTGGAACAAATGTCTTCCAGTTATCAAAGGCACCTGTCATCGGTACGTTTGGGATTGCTTCGTTATCGACATCATATGTAACATCATAGAAGTAATACAACCCGTTTGTCTTATCATATTTCGCTTTTGTAGTGTCTGCCCGTTTATCTGCTGCCTCTTTTTGTGTAAGTGCGACAGGGAGAGTTACTTTGATCGGATCTTTTAACAGACTGTGTCCATTGACTGTCTTTGTTTCTGTGATCTGATAATCTCCCGGGTCAAGGTCACTAAAAGTGATCTCTCCATTAGCATCGGTTTCTTTTGTTGCAGTCAGTTCTGTACTTTTGTCAGCAAGGATCTTCTCAATCTTAAAGGTTACTCCCTTTAATTTATCTTTTTTGTTGTTACCATATTTGATGATCTTTACGCTGGCAGGGTTGGTCCGGTTCTCAAAAGTTCCGGTAAATTCCTTATGGCTATAGTCTACAGTAAAGGAAACATACGGTGTGCCGTCTTTTTCTGTTCCGGATACTGCCCCGGAAAGCCCGGAAATCTTATCAAACTGATACCGGCTTTCTGAACCGGATTCTGTGATCTTATAATCACCCCAGTCAAGATCCTCGAATACTGTAGAAAGTTTAAGGTATTCTTTATTGCCTACTGTTACGATCTTGTCTTTTATAGTTGACATATCTTTTGTGAATTTTACTGTCTTTTTATCGATATATTCTTTGTTGTGGATCGTAGTTCCTTTTAAAGTAAAGGTAAAATCTATATTTCCATGGCGGAAATCTAAAGAATGTACCGGGATCAGTTTGGATACTGTCACAGAACCTTTTGGTACATCAAAGTGGTTCACCAGAGTCGTCTCTGTGTATTCTAATGCTGTGCCTTCTTCTTTTGCTATTGTCACATCGGATGTCAATCTGTAATCTGGAACTGTTTCTTCTGACCAGCTATATGTGATCTTATTCTTGCCATTATACTTTGGCAGGTTCACTGCTTTTACTGACCAGTTATTTTCTTTTGATAAAACAACATTTCCATCAGTGATGTTCATCTGTTTTGTTTTTCCGTTTTCCGTATACTCTAATGTTAACTTGTTGATCTGTGTCCCATTGGCAAGCAGATGTACCGTCACAGATTCTGGACGGTGTTTATACAGGTTATTCTCATCATCCCATGATTTGCTGACCTGTGCGCTTGTGGCTTTTGCATACGTGTTTGTGATATCTGTATGGATGTAGGTATATTTGCTATCGCTGCTCGTAGTATTTTTTGTATCCGTCAACTCGTAATCTTTTGGTAAAGCCGAAGTATCCTCTTCCCAAGTATACACGTATTCCTGATCGGCATCATCGTATTTTGGTAGGGCATCTTTTTCTGGTAAAGTAAATGTCCAGTTATTTGATTTGTTTAACTTTACTGTTGGGATAGATGAAACTTTTGTACCATTTTGTAATAAATTAACTTTTATTTCTTCCGGTCTCTTCTGAAATACATTATCATTATCATCCCAGTATTTTGTTACAGATGGAATAACAAGAGGAGTATCTTTATCTGTCCAGTTATAAAATGTTACGCAGTTTGCATCTCCATTTTTATAAAAGCCCATATCATATTCCCTTGTATCTGCTTTCCAGCTTACACCATTTGGTATTACTTCCGTATAATAATATTTACTCAGATCAATATTACTGTCAAATGCATACATCCAGCTCTGTTCAGCTGTCAGTTTGATCGTTTTATACAGGTTTTTCTTTTCCTTGTCTGTGTACATATTTATGGTCAGGGAAGCGGGACGGTCTTTTTCTTCTACATACCCTTTGTGATCTCTTTCTCCCCAGTCTTTGCGGATCGTTGGTGCCTTTACATCCGTAAAGGTAAAAGCAAACGTATGGGTATTTTCTGAGAAATCATAAGCAGAACTAAGTGTGTCTGGATTGATCTCTTTTAATTTATTTAATATGGTGTCTTTATCACTGTTAAGATAATCAAGGTTTGGGATATATGCTGTATTCTGTTTTGCATCTGGATACAGGGCATAACCGGTTGGCGGCACTTCCTCTACCACTTTATATAGATATTTCGCATTCTTATCTACTGCATAATATCCTATCGGCAACTTGTCTGTACCACTACGTCCGCCATCATCTTCATCCTTGCCGACACTGGTGATCATCTTAATAAGTTCGCCCTCTTTAATGATGGTGTCTCCATCATAGTTTTTCAAGTCTGTTGCAGCATAAACACCAAACTGAGCTTTTGGCAGACCAGATAATTCCGCATCTGCTGCATCTTTTTTATCTGCATCTATCTTTAAGATTGACAGAGAGATTGATTTCTGTGTATCTTCCACATCCGTCTCTACTACTGGGTGTTCATCTACAGTAGGTTCCAATTTCAAGGTCGCTGGGTCTACAACATCTACCGTCACTTCCAACTCACCTTTGTTTGTGTACTGATAATAATCAGAATCCGGATTTAACGTGATCGTTATCTTTAGTGGACCGGAACGGTTAGATTGCCCTTTAAAGTATGGATATTCTGGTGTGATCGATGCAATATCGTCTTCTGTAAGATCAATGCTTTCCGCTTGTCCGTCACTGTAACATAAGGCATAGTTAAAGCTGTCTACAGTAAACTTCCTTGCTTCCAGGGTATCCGGATCATCTGTATCCGGGTCGGCATAAAGGTATTTTGCCTGTTTCGGTGTGACATAGATACCTGTCGGCGTAGATTCTATCTGCGGGATCTTTTGATCAGTGTCACCGGTATATACCTTTTTTAACAGTCCCGAGTTGGCAAACATCTCGCTGGTCACGTTCAGCCGTCCAGTCGTCCAGTTGGAAAGGTCAAGGTCTTTTAAGGCTGTATCATAAGCAAACATACTGTCTGCATAGATCATGTTCGATGTATCAACATTAAAGAAAATGGCATCTGTCAGATACTGGCATTTATAAAACATCTTTGAGGATATCTTATTAAATTTGATCTCCTGTCCGTTTCTCTGTGTGGATACATAAAAAGTATCAGCGTTTTCTGGGTCTTCCCATAAAACAACGGTACTGTTTGCATCAGCGGTCGTTGGATTGTCTTTTGTTCCAACCCTGTCAGCGGATACATCGTATACATACTCTGCATCTGCCGGGGCTTTTTCGTATGTAAAGATCACTTTTTCCGCATTGATGATGTATGGGTTTAACTGTTCCCCTGTACAAAGGAAGTAATCACCATGGCTCGCTTCTTCGGTAAAGTCTGTGTCCTCTGGCTGCCAGTCCCCTATATCAAGATCTTTTGGTCCTTTTTCCCATGTCAGGTTGATCTCATGGATCTCTGTATCAAGGTCAAACCCTTCTGGTGCTTTTGTTTCTTTAATATAATATTTGCCCATAAAGAAGTCGTTTGTGTAATCTACTTTATTATTGATAAAAGTCGCGATTCCATCTTTATCTGTTGTCGCATCCATGATCTTTTCATCTTTATGCCAGATAAGTACTCCTTTATCATCCTTAATATCTTCTCCGGCATATAAAGTATATACTGCCCCTTCAATACCAGAGGTCTTCGTCTCGAAACCGGTCGTTGTGTTGACGAAATCAGATAAAACTTCTCCACTCTTGTTGATCCGGATCTTTCCAAAGATAGGTGAATCACGGAAAACAAGTATGGAACTGTCGGCATTATTTTTATTTTCCCGGTAAACAAGGTCGCCATTTGCATCTTTAGCTACATGATCCTCATCGATCACGATCTCTTTTTCCTGGCACTTAAATTTTTCATCTGTAGAATCGATACCTGTATCATATTCACTAGGAAGATATCCTTCTGGTGCTTCCGTTTCTCGGATAATGTATGTGCCGTATGTAAGCCCTGTCACTGTAGTCTGTCCTAAAACAGAACCGTCTGTCCCATCGCCAGTATAATATTTTCCGATCTCTTTTAACTCATCTCCTTCTTTTTTATATAAGGTGAATCCTGCATTTTTTAATGGAATACCAGAGAAAGTAGAGGTCTTTGAGATCGTGAGTTTTACAGGAAGCTCCTTGTCGGTAAATACACCTTCATCGCCAAGTTTCACGATGTGATCTTTTTGTTCTGCTGATAAGGTGCCATCATTAAGGAAAACATTCATATCATCCGCATCGACGATAACATCTTTTGCTTCCACAATGAACACAGCATCTGTATTGGTTTCTTCATTTAATCTTTCATGCAGATCGGAACCGTCTGTCTGTTCTAAAGTATAGATCCCTTTCAGCAGCCATGGGATTGTGATCATGCCATTTTTATCAGCCTGGCAGATCACATCGTTTCCGTCTGGATCTTTTAAATAGGTATCATCATTTTTACGTACTTTAAATACCGCATCTGATTCAGCTGAAGAGTTTCCTTTTCCATCTGTGACTTTCTTTTTTGTAAACTGTGCGATCGCATACTTTGCTTTCTCTAAGTTTTCTAAAGATACGTCCCACTCTGTAGAGTCCTCATTTTTCTTAGAATCGACATCTTTTGAAAACAACGGTCCGCTTAGGTAGTATCCATCAATTCCCGCTGTCTGAACAATCACATATCCATCTTTTCCGATCGGGGAATGGATTGTGCCATCGGCATCTTTAATCTGGTCAATGTCTGCGGATGCTTTACCATTTTTATCGGTCCGCATTGTTGCAAGAAGTGCATCTTTATATTTTTCTACAAACTGAACCCTCTGCGCCTGTTTCCAGATCTTTCCTTCCGTTTTTAACTTTGCAAGATCATCACTGCTGATAGCTGAAACATTAAGTACGGAGAACTCGGCATCCAGTTCAGCTTCTTTTTTATCATACTCGTACTTTCCTTTATCCTGATTGAACGGTACTTTTTCTTTTTCAAGGAAGATACGGTCACCGTTATAACTATTGTTAATTGTAAATTCAAAGATTTTTGGCTCTGGTTTTGGTGTGAGATCTTCTGCGGTAACTTCAAATTCTTTATCTTCCATCAATTTATAGGATACGGTTCCCTCTAACTGTTTTAAGATATAGGTACCAGGGGTCTTGATCCCTTTCTGGCTCCGTCCATATCCATTTTCATCAGTGGTAAGTGTATCTGTCACAGCATTTCCCTTTGTATCATAAACGCAGAATTTTGCTCCTGCTTCCGGATGAAATACCTTTGCGCCACTTTTTTCTGTTTTACTGGTTGTCTTATGTACGGCTACCATACCAAGAACTAAAGCTTCATCAACAGTTTCTCCGCTTTCTGGGGTTTTACCGATCACAATATTTCGACCGGAGTATTCCTTTTTATCCGTTTTTATATCGGAATCATCTGTAACATGTACGGTAAAGGGTCCTACTGTTGTTTCATTATCAGGAAGTCCCTCACTTGTCATAGTCAGGGTATAGTATCCATATGGGATATCCTTCCAAACAGCGGAACCGTCATCTCCTGTTGTTTTTGTCACCCCTTTTACATATGGATTATCCGAAACAAATGAAGAGGACGCTTTTAAAGTAAAATCGATCCCTTTTTCTGGTAATACACCAGATTCAGAGGAAAGGTCTTTCAAATATTTGATCAGTGTTAATGTTCCCTTTTTAGGCGTTTCTGTCGAGGTAAAGGAAGTGATCGTCTGATTATCTTTGTCCTTTGCAACCAGTGTCTTCCCTCCTTCATCAACGAGAGTGAATTTATATGTTGCAGGATCTTTCTCAAAGCCATCCGGCGCTTTTGTTTCTCTTACCCAATATGTACCGATATTCAAATTTTCAAGTGTACCGCTGTACACATTTTTCCCATCTTTTTTATTTTTTGAGATAATGATCTCCCCGGCTCTTGAACCGGTATCATAAGAATCACCCTTATGTACTTCATATTTCGCACCGGTTAGGTCATATTCATTTGAATAAGAATCATTACACTCTTTAAACAGTTCGATCTTTCCGTATTTTGGCACATTACTGAATGTATTAGAAATGGACGTTGTATTTCCTCTTTCGTATTTCTTTACAGATTTGTTTACTCCGCCTTTCTGGTAAATATACCCTTTACATTCAATCTCTTCGATCGTCCAATTGGCTGAGAAATCTGCTTTCTTCTTTTGTGCTTCTTCTTGTGCCTTCTTTTCCGCAATTTTTTTAGCTGCTGCTTGCGCCAGGGATTTATTCTGGTAATATCCATTATCTTTTAATTTTTTCTTTTGTTTTTTTGTCAGCTTATCCCAATTCTTTACATAATTACATTTTCCACTTCCGCTGCCACTGAATTTTCTCGTGATGCTCATGCTGGCATTTCCCTTTTTGTCGGTGGTCAACACCCATGGAGAACCGGAGACACCAGTTGTAGATACTTTAAACTTTGCTCCTGCTACAGCTTCCCTTGTTGCAGAGTCTTCTTTACCCACACTGACATTTACATTTTTAGATAACTCATAATCTGCATTTGCGGAAATAGATTGAGTCTCTGGAGGAATTGCTATCCAGCGAAAATATGGCTGGTGAACAAGTTTATTTCCAACTTTACACCCAGTGTTTTCGTATATTGCAATATAACCTTCTATATCTCGCTTTTTTACTGCTTCCCACATCTTATTTATCTCTTTCCATTTCCATCCCTTGCTTGAAGCCAGCTGTTTAAGAGATTTTTCAACACTTCTGCCCATGCTCTCAGCCCAGACATATGTTTGAATAAAATAAGATTGCTTTGTGGTAGCATTTTTAGGACCTACATCAATGTAAAACCAGCAAAGTCCTTTAGCTATTTGTTTTACATTATGCATGAATAAAGAACTTTTTGGTGCATCTTTCCAATTAGTTGCCAGGACAACTTTTTTCTTATATGGATCCTTTGGATGTCCTCGTCCAAGAGAATATCCGCAAATAACACGTTTATTCCCATCATCTTTATCATCTATAACAAACTTCCGAAAAGGCGTATGGCTTCCATGCCCCAGTTCCTTAACTGCAACAGCTCCCATGTTGGCATTCGAATGTAAAGTATGCCCCTTTTTGTTATAATCGGTCACTTTATCTGCTGCCTGAACCTGTACTGTACCTTTTGAAAATATTCCTGTATTTGCAAAATCTCCAAATACAAATGCAAAGATTAAGATGAAGATAAAAATTTTCTGTACAAATCTTTTCAGTTTCAAAATTTTTTCCTCCTTTCAAAAATAAATCCTTGTCTGATAGATCAAGTCATGGTCTGTCTCTTGATTTTCTCATTTTCCTTCCTTTCTTCCTATAACACAGGATTAATATTTTCTGCAGGATATACTCCCACCTGCTGTTACTTAATATGTATTTTTTATCTGCACGTTTTAATCCCTAGCCGGTATTGAAGGAGACTGAATGCCGGAGTTTCCTCTCGGCGATGCTTACCTCTTGGCAGTAGGAGATACCGATATCTCCGCTCGCTACTGCCGCTATGTTAACTCTACAATTCATCTCACTACCTACATTTCATGAAAAAAAACAGATCCACATTTTTGGTATGGATCTGTTTTTAATTTATTTCTTGGAAAAATATCCTGGGTTATCTGCTGTATCAATATGAGCCATGCTGGAATCAATCTTTTCACGGTCATAAGTTGTTCCATTCTGCCCTAAAATAGAGATTGCTTTATAGAACATCTTATCATCCAAGAATGGTCTTTGTATGAATCCAGTGCCAGTTTTCTGCCATTGTGCATATAATGTAACCTCGGGTTCCATATTTGGATACTGTGCTTCATCCAGATAAGACGGTTTCATTGCATATCGGTCTGTAGCCCATCCGGTAAAGAGATAACCTGCTCTTTGAAATACATTTTTTGTTAGTTTCACAGCAGTTTCCCCTTTGGCACTCTGTGCTGCCATTGTACCTGTTCCACCATTACTATCATAAGTGATTATATAATCATCGTTCTGCCAAACCGCATACAAAGTAACATTTGTACCAGTATTAATAGCGGAATAGGTATCTCCTGGATAATAAAATTTTCCTGTACCATCCCGGCTTGTATTCCATCCGATAAAAGTATGGTTGGTGTAAACGGGTTCTACGGAGTTTATTACTAGATTATGATCTCCAAACTGTTTGCGGTCAGGATAATCTTTTTGTGATACAGACTCCAGTTTCCATTTTTGTGCGTTCGAATTATTGGCAGTCCACTGTCCAACTTTTGTTCCATTTGTGGTATCTGCATTGTAAACATCCAAACATTTATTTGTGCTTTTATTATAAATGGCAACGGTACCATCACTATTTTCTTTTATAAACCAAAGGTAATCCGCAACGCCATCCTCTTGACTCCATAACTCTAGTTCTTTATTACTTTGGTCACTGCTTGGGGTTCCGTCTAATGCTAATGCTAAACCATTCATCTTACTGATAATGTAATAATATTGTGTACTGCCATATCTTTCAAATATCCAATCTGCCTGTTGCTTGTCCCCAGTGGAATCCCATATTACTACAGGATCTGCTCTTTTTTCTGTATAGCAATCTTTTACATGCATATACATATTTGTACCACAGCCGGATTTCATATGGTAGACTCCATTCGGTATGATCTTACAACCATTTAATTCGGTCCGTTTATCGTCATCGTATTTACCGCCTTGTAGGTCATAGGTTACATTATGCTTATATGCTACCCATTTGGCTGTTACTGATTGATTTCCACTACATAATGTTATCGGTAATGATAATTTAGTACCATTGTCATAATACCACCCATCTAAATAATATCCATTTTTTGTTACTGTTGGCATTCTTCCTACCCCACCGCCACAAGCTCTGGTATACACGATATTTCCGTCTGAATTTTTTGTTCCTTCATTTTCGTCCGTTACCGTACCACCATTTACATTATAAGTAAGACTATAATTATCCCTTCCAAAAGTTATATGTTTCGTAGCCCAATGGAATGGTCCATCTGTTCCGGTTACCATTCCTGTATTAGATAGATTAAGAGCTACTTTTAAAGTAACCCAGTGATCATTTTCAGAGTGTCCGGAATCCGTGTTATCAACGCCGTTTCCATATATAGTGAATCGTCCTGGGCTTTGTCCATCTGCACCAGCACTTATTTTCCATTGAGAATCTTTTGTATCATAATACTTATTAACATACATATGTGCTGGCTGCTTATAGCTTATATTAAAAATAACAATAGAAAACTCACCCTCGTTGTCTAATGATGTTTGACATTTTATCCTATTTTCTTTTGTAATATGCCCACCGCCATTTTTTTCTACACCAACTTCCAAGTCTCCACTAGAATATTTATCTGCCCATACATAAACAGGACGGGATTGATTTTTAAACAGCGATCTGTATTCTCCGTCGGTTTTTAATTTAGCGTTTTCACCAGCATATTCAAACCAAAGCTGCATTTCACTACCAGCTACATTGATTTTAGCTGCCCCCGTATGATGATAGTCTGTACCACCTGCAAAAGCGATATTATAAAGTAAAAACCCAGTCAATACAGAAATTACTAATCCTATAGTAATATATTTTATTCTCTTTTTTTTATTAAAATTGCACCGATCTCTCACAAAATGTCTGGTTTCCTTTTTCGCATCCATAAATCTCACTCTCCTTGTATTCTTTTTTAACTTTTCTGAACTTTTTCTCGGGCTTATCTCTTGCATGTTTCACTGTTTTCCCCTTTCTCCCCGTAAAACAGGATTATTTTTCTGCAGGACACATTTTTTCCCTGCTGTTATTTAATATGTATTTTTCATTGGCATAAAAAGAGTCCCCATACTTTTTGGTATGGGGACTCTTAAAAAGGAATCGTATTCTTTTTTTCTTATTTGATCTTTAAGCCCTTGAAGATCTTTTTATATTCTTTCTTCACCTTTTTTGGTACTTTGACGGTCAGCTTTTTGTTGACACTCTTCAATGCCTTTTTACTGGCTGTTTTCTTTGTAAGGAGTGTGGATTTGATGTTTACTTTCTTTAATGCCGGACATTTAATGAAAGCATTGTTGCTGATACTCTTTACATTGGCACCAATGACTACAGATTTTACTTTTTTGTTGTTCTTTACTGCTTTTGCTGCAATGGATGTTACTTTGTAAGTGACACCTTTATTTGTGACTGTAGCAGGGATAATAACAGTCTTTGCATTTTTCTTTGCCTTGATGAAGCGAACTTCTTCATTTTCTTTTGTAACCTTATATGTATTTCCGGAAACAATGAATTTTGATCCTTCTTTTACAACAGATTTTGAAGGAACTGCAACTGTAGGATCATTCTTAGTGTTTTCGATAGGATTTGATGTTTCAGGCAGTTTGGCAATCTCTTCTGTTTTTGTTTTTTTACAATTGATGCAGGTATATGTTTTTTCTCCGGCAGATGATGTTGTTGGTACTTTTGTTACATCTCCGTTATTCCAATGATGTCCATATGCAGAAGTAACTTCTCCCTTAATAACTGTTCCACAGTCTGTACAGATAAAATCGCCTGTATATCCGTCTTCTTCACAAGTGGCATTTTTCCCTTCCGTATATGTCATTTGTGACCAATGTTCACACTTTTCAGGATCTTTAGTTAATTTGCTAGTCATTTCCTTTCCACACCATTTACATTTACTTGTGATTGTTCCATAATCAATTCCATCATCTGTAATCACAGAATTTTTTACACTCTCAACATTGTAAGAGTGACCATCTTTAGGAACTACCACATCAGCATGCACAACTGCACCACAAATAGTACAGATTTCATCAGTTAATCCTGTTTCCTGACAGGTTGGATTTTTTTTATAAGGATATGCCCAATCTAGCGCATCTTTGGGATGTGTGCATACAGTCTCCGCTGCAAAAACAGGAATTGTAGGCATCACTGCCGTTAACATCATCGCTGCTGCCATACTGATCGCTGCAAACTTACTTAATTTTTTCTTTGCCATTTGTTTTACCTCTTTTCTTTCTTTTATAAATGTATTGTTGTTGCATCGGGGCAGGTCATTTACAATATTTCCTGTAGGTTCCGCCCCGCACATATAATATGCCAAATTAAAAAAAATAAGAATTTTTGTAAGAAAGAGAAGATCTTGTTTTTTTGATGATTATGTAAAATTATTTTTCTGCAATAACTAGCCTTAATATTGTCTGTCTTTTTGCATTCTTAATATGCTTTTATTTGTGAACTACCCCTTCCTCTATAGGAAGGGGCTTCTTGCGTCATCCACCGCGGTTATTATCACACCTGTTTGGCAGTTTTCCCACAATGTCAGCAAGCGTATCCGTTTGGCGAGTCCCTCACCTACTGTATATATTTTTTACTTAGGCTGATAACAGCCGAAGTCCTTCTTTCTTAATGTTGATAGCTGCGTTATAGTCCCGGTCTATCTTACAGCCACAGCTATACCGCATGGTGCGGATAGACAGATCTTTCATCTCTGGATGCAGCGCACCACAGCAGCTGCAAGTCTGGCTGGATGGAAACCATTTGCTTACTTTAACAAGGCTGCCGCCTTTCTCCTCAAGTTTATAATCCAGCATCTTTAAAAACATCCCATACCCGTTATCCAATGTCGCTTTTCCATTACCGAAGCCTTTATTAGACATCGCTTTCATATTGAGATCTTCTACACAGACATGATCATACCGTTTGGCTATCGCAGTAGATCCTTTCTGTAAAAAATCCTTCCTCTGGTCTGCCACATGCCGATGGAGCCTGGCAATGCGTTTCTGCTGTTTCTTGTAGTTGTTACTTCCCACGGTCTTATGCTTAAGCTTACGTTGGGCTTTTGCCAGACGTTTTACAGAATCACGATAGTAATGTGGCATACCACAGGTCTCACCATTACTATCGGTGTAAAGACCATCAGACTTATAATCCAGACCGACCGCTGTATCTTCTGTCACTGCAAAAGCAGAGACAGTATCTGCTATGTACTCAAAAAGAATCGATACCTGATAGGTACCATCTCTGTTTTGTGTGATGGTCGCTGACTTGATCTTCCAACCTTCTTCTGGCTTCCTGTGGATCTTCGCTTTGACCCTGCCAAGTTTTGGCAACTTTACATAGTCATCGCCCACGGCAATATTCCCATTGGTAAAATTGGTGGTATACGACTTCTTCGCTTTATGCTTACTCTTGTATCTTGGAAACCGGCTAAGATGTTTAAAGAACCGGTCATAACCATCTTCGAGATGATAGACCGCATGTGTGAGAGCGAACTTATCCACTTCTTTAAGGAAGAGATATTCTTTTTTCAGATTCTGGTTACAGTATGTATTTGCCTGAAACTTAGAAAGATGTTTCTCCCCATTCTTATACCGCTCTTGCTGGATAGTGAGCATCTGATTATGCACAAAGCGGCAACAGCCAAAGGTCTTCCGGCATTGTTCCTCTTGAATCTTATTCGGATATATCGCATATATGATTGCTCTATTCGCCATTCGATTCTCCCTTCTTTTGCCTGTCTAAAATCTGTACTTTCATTATACTAAACTTTTTAGAATATGGCAACAGACGGTGCTAACCCCTACCTACTTTGTTGAGGAAGGGGAATGCACACCTGGTTTATCGTTCAAATTTTGTTCTAACTGGTTTCATCTTAACAACAATGCTGTGTTTAGAAATGCACAGATATAGCAATGCTTTTTTATCGCTAATATAGCTGTGATTAAAAATACACAGATATAATAGCGATTCTTTTTATCTTTATAATTAGGTAAAGCTTTTGTGGACATAAATGCACAGATATAGGTGTGCTTTTTGTATAGGTGCAAATGTGTTCAGAAATGCACAGATATAACAGTGTATTTTTATCACTGCTATACCTGTGCTTTTTTTATATAAAAAAAGCCCCTATTACGGGGCTTTTTGCATCATGACCAATGTTATACCGTTTCATCCAGTTTTTTGATTTTTCCATCATTATCTACATAATATTCTTTCTCCAGATCCATTTCAAACAAATATATGACTTTTTCAGGTACAGACAATTTATCTGCTGCTTTAGAAAAAATAGCTTCAGTATGCTTCATATTCTCTGTTGCCTTAGAAAATTCATATATTCTGTCATCATCTAATTCGCTTCGTGAAAAATATGGACTTTTATCTTTTAATGTGCTTTGATATAATATCTCCTGGCAAGAAGGACAGTACCCCATTTTAACGAACTCTCTCCCAAATTTATCTAAACTTGGCAACACATCTTGTATTAATCCGCCACAACAAGTATACTTTGTATATTGTTCCATCTGTTCTTTTGTTAAGCGTAGATACGTTTCCTGCCTGCACATTGGACATTCTTTGTAGATAACTTTCACAAATTTTTTTTCTTTCATTGTGTTCATTCATTTTTCCTCCATGTTTGAAAATTTTTATATCTCTAATATGTAGGATTATGATTTTTTTGTTCAAAAAAAAACCGCCCCACTGGGACGGTTTCTTGCTGAAAACAAAATTTTTAGGATGGATTCTTCTCTGATTGTCTAATACAATCAGTATCTGTAACTTCTTGAGGCAACACATCATAATAACAATAGCTGTTATCATATGTGTAATGCAAGCTAATTCGTCCGCGATCTTCCTCTTTTTCAAATGTAAGTCCTATTTCACAGGTTTCATCATTAGCTTCAATGGATGCTATTTCTGCTTCATTACAAGCATCCTTTTTAGCAGTGTCCCATGCTTCTTCAAAACTGTTAAACTCTTGATAAGGTTCTTCATCGCCCCAGGAATAAGAGATTTTTAATAACCATTTCATATTTTTTCTCCTTCTAATGCAGATAAATGATATTTCCGATGTAATATTTTGTATCAGGGATGGCTGTCCGGATAAACTGATCAAATGGTATCATGGAATCTTCATAAGCCATATCGCCCCAGTTATCCTGGATAGTATCTCTTAAAGCAAAAAGATCACTGTTGGAAAACTCATCCAGATCCATATCGGCAACCATTTTTTTTACCTTCGTAAAACGATCCCGGAAATAATTTTCTTTGCACTCTTTTGTAAAAATGATATAAGGGATGTCATCTTCTTTTCCAACAACAGCTCCCAGTTCCTGCATTTCTTCTAAAAGAATACATACTGCGCCTTCTTTATTTTTTTCTGTTTTCACAAACTCTGCAATATCTGGAAGATGCTCATATAATTCTTCTTCCTGTAATTGATTTAAAAAATCTTTTTCTCTCTGTAATTCGTACATCGTGCCTCTTGCCATATGCTTATACTCCTTTTTCTCCCAATGTTTGCAGATATCCATCTACCGTCTCGTCCATTAATTCATCATTATACATGTCATTATAATTCATGTATCCTGAGTCCATATATGCTGATAAAGCAATGTTGATACCTTTTTTGATATCTTCGTTTTTAACCTCTTCTAATAACCGATTAAGCAATGTCTCATATACACTATCCATATGAATTTCCTTTCCTGTTTTCTTATAGGCAGAATTTTTGATGTAACCACAATCTAACTTTTTCAACTGCGTTTCCCGTTATCATTTCAAAACTTCCGTCTTTAGATAACGCAAATGTTTGTTCTGATTCATATTCATCAACCAAGTCTTCTAATTTTGATACATCGAGATTATTCGCTTCAAGATAGCTTCTAATTTCTTCTTTTAAAATCATAAATTTATTCTCCAATCTTTTATAAATTACGTATCTCTCGATTCACCATGGAAAACAACAATACAATTTATTGTTATCTACTTTACTCATTTCGAATAAATACGCACCGTTCTTACAGTAGTCATAGTAATTATCAACAATCTTGCGTTCTGGATATTTTTTATGGAAGATTTTTTCGGCTTCGTCAATAGATCTTGCAATAATGATACCTTTATCACCATCACTGTTTTCATAAGCAAAGACTTTATTTTTTGTAAACATGATATTTTTCTCCTTTTATACTTCCAAAACAATTCCATTTTTAACGACAAGTTTTATCTTTTCATTATCTGGATAGATACCTAACGAAGACTCATCTTCTAAAAATGGAGCAATGCAGTCAAATATCTCTGTCATGACAGACTCCCAGCTGTAAGAAGCATCAAAGTCAGAATAATAAACGATATGATTGTCTTCTCTCAAAACATCATTGACAGGTCCGTTACAGGATGAGAAAAAGATTTGTAACAGGTCAGCAAAAGTACCGATGCCGATACCACGTTTCCTGTTGTCTTCTAAACCAAAATTTATATGGAAGTTCTCTTTTTTGATATATTCCTGCATTGCTTTTATGGCTGCGGTTTCATTTCTAAGGGTGATATCGAGATTTACACTATAACAGGCTCCCATTTTACACCTCCGGCATACATAAAATGCTGCTTCTTGGTTCATAAGACTTCTTGGTTATTTTTTCTTTTCTGATTTTGTAATGTTTTGTTTTCATTTTCTTGTTCCTCCTTATTTTGAAAATTGATTTACGATTTTAATATGGAAAGGAACAAAGAAAAACTTTGCTACCTTTTTTCCATAAAAAAAACTCCGGTATATACCAGAGCTTTTTCTTAATTCATAATATTTTCATAAAAATGAGGCAGGAGCATTTGCCAGATTCAGGATTTCTACTCCCGTGGTTCTGGCAGGACCACATCACCGTTTTCAATTTCAAAAATAAGGAGTACAGCTCCTGCTCACACATCTATTATGCCAAAACAAAATGAAAAAGAATTTTTATAAGAAATATAAAACTTTGTGCCCGCTGAAATAATGGTTTCCGTTTCTTTCAAAACAGATTCCGAAATTTCTAAATTAATATATTTACTATGAATCGCTATCGCCAATGGTGCAAAACCTGATTCTTCAAACTCATTGCCAACCATTGAAAAAATGGAAAATACATACCCTATCCCTCTATTCTTGCATTCCATAATTTATCTATGTCTTGATAATTAGTGCCGATTTTTTTTGAAAAGTATGCATAAAACCTTAATTCATACGGAACCTTTTCTTCTAATTTATTCTCTATCAACATCAATGTTCTTGCTTTTAAACATTTCATCACATCTTTTTGCAATGTAACAATATTTATACGCTCCAACCATTTTTTACATTCTCTATAATATTGAAAGCTATTAACCTCTGGTAACTTATGAAAATGTTTCAATATAATAGATTCAAATTCCACTTTACGTAACACTTGGAATATTGCTTCATATGACAGATTATCTCTATTATAAAAAGCTTTTTTTCTACAAATCAGTCTTCCACTTGCAGTTAGTTCATATATTCCAACTTTTTGATCTTTTAAAAATTCTTTTACATGTGGTAATTGTTTATTTCCAACCACAACATAAATATAACTAAATACTTTATAATAATCTTTTAGCTGATTCTCTAATCGAATTAGATTATCTAAATCTGTTTTTATTTCGTATACTACTCCACGATCATTAATCATAATAAAATCTGCTTTTGAATTGCCAATAGGCAATTCAGTAAGTGCAGCTGTATTATACAAATCATGTTTTTTTATAAGCAACTGGTTAAGTATTGTATTTTTATAATAATACTCATTTCTATATTCATAATTCATGAAATGATATATTTCGCTTATTGCTTCACCAATCGTTGCATCATCCGTTTTTACATATCTCCTTACGCACTCAAAAAAAGAGTCGGGAATACTATCTTCGCTTATCATTCTATCCAAATACGGTACTGTAAAAATTTTGTTAACCATATATGTATCAAATTTTTTCATAGTATCCCCCTTTCAAATGTTTTCTTCTACTAAGCAGAAAAACAAATTCATCTTTGTATGTGATCCGAAAATGGTAATTTCTTTCCAGCCAATCATTGTTTTAATCCCCAGCCGGTATCTTGCGAAGGCTGATTGCCGAGCAAAACCCGGCGGTGCTTACCTCTTGTCAGTAGGGGATACCGTTTTCTCTCCG
>ENA-OPWR01000742-OPWR01000742.1-human-gut-metagenome-genome-assembly--contig:-NODE-742-length-28136-cov-4.932161_pt1 | contig 28136 bp, 19 predicted proteins | sample MGYA00241507_ERZ502006 | MGnify/ENA primary metagenome ERZ502006 (study PRJEB25962, sample SAMEA2043041) | human gut metagenome | biome: human gut; feature: human-associated habitat; material: faeces...
TTTAGCAGAGATTGTAGATTTTTCTAAGAAAGAAGTGAAAGGCAAGGTATATGCTAAACCAGAAGAATTTATGATACAAGATGGTGTTTCATATTTGTTTTTTGAATATTTTGGAACAGGTGCGTATGCAGAGCAACCTCATATTGGAAAGACTAAACACTTTAAAGAGTCTGGGTATACAGAATGGTATATTCCAGTAAAAAAGGTAAAAAGAACTTTAAATTATCCTATAGTAACAATAGGAGATTGTGATTTTTATGTTGCGACTGGAACTAAAGCAAATCATTTTTTGACAGATAGTGAATTTAAAACTAGGCAAGAAAATGTAGAAAATGTGAAAAGAAAAATAGAACAAATGCTGAAGGAGGTTACGAATGGTTGATTTAGGTTTGAAAAAGTTTTCAGATATAGTAAGTGAAAAGCTACAATTTTTGAATTATGAGCAAACGCTATCGTATCCTACAACAGAGAGTGTTTTCCCTTGTATCGAACTACATACACCACTTAAAAGCGTGATGAAAAGATTTAATAACTTTCCGATCAAATCTATGTTTCAAATATCTATAACATGCTATAGTGATAGACAAAGAGACTGTATGAATATGACAGATGAAATTGATTCAGAATTAATGAAAATGAATTTTAAGAGGACTAATACAAGTCCAAGTATATTTAATGAAAAAACAAAGAAATATGGAATAATGGCAACATATGAAGTAATTTATAATGCTATTACCAATTCTTTTGAATAGGAGGAAAAATAAATGAGCGAAAGCGTAGAAAAAACACCCAATATTGCATTAAAAACAACTTTATGGATTGCAGATGATTTAACTAGCGAAAAAACTCAAATTGGTTGGATAGATGGTGAAGAGGGACTCCCAGCTTTAGAAGAAGCACCAGAGCAAATTACCAAAAAAGTGTTGGACCAAGATACAGAAATGGCAGTTCCAGGCATAAAAAAATCAAGTCAAATTGAAGTTCCTGTTATATACACAGAAAAACAACATAAAGCTTTAAAAGAAAAAGAAAGAAGAGATTTATATATTTTTGAAAAATATCCAGAAGAAACTGCTGAAGTGTCAGGAAAACCATTAGTAAAGTATTTTAAAGGCAGTTATGTAATTATAGATGATGCTAAAAAAGCAGAAGACTTTATTATGGATAAAATGGTTATATACAGAACTGGTGCTGTGCAAGAAAATGCAGGATTTCCAACTGCTGAATAAAGATAAAAAAATATAAAAAATAAAAATAGCGAGTGGTTTAACTACTTCGCTATTTTTTATATGGAGGAAAAAATGGAATTATCTACAAAAAATAAAACATTAATATTGAAATATAAAACAAGAAGAATTGTAGCAATTACACAAGAAATGAAAATAAAGAATTTTGAAGAACTTTATTTTAACGCAATGTCAGAAAATTCAATTGAAGCGTTAGCAAAAATAATTTATATTTTTGGCGAAGATAAAAATACTGGCTTGACTGAAAAAAAGAATTTTACAATATTCGAAGATGTTTATGATTTTATTGATTCATATATGGAAGAAAATAAAAAAACATATGCAGAAATATTTAAAGAGATTGCTGAGGATATAAATGAAATGGGTTTTTTCAATTCGAAGATGACAACAGAGGAATTAGAGAAGAAAATATCTTCACACATATCAGTCGACATCGACAAAATTATAAGTCAATCAGCAGAAAAAGCAATAGCAGCATTTGCCGAAAACGAGATGCAGATATCAAAAGGTTAGAGGATATTGTCAATAATGTAAAATTGTCAAGAACTTTGGAAGAAAGAATCTTTGCTTATGAAAATTTAGCTTATTATAGTGGGATGAAACCTGCTGAATTTTGGGATTGTGATTATAGAGAAGTAGTCAGATATTGCAATATGACTTCGTTGAGATATATGGAAAATTTTAAAGAGCAGATTTTAATAGAAGAAGCTGTAACTGATAAATTAATAAGAGCTGATGCACTAGTTAATGAAAAACCAAAGTTCCTTTCTCTAATAAAAAGATTTAAACATATTTTTGAAGATTAAATTTAGAAGAAAGGAGGGAATATATGACAGTAGAAGAAATTGAAATTATTGTAACAGCTAAAGTGACAGAAGCTTTAACTGAATTGAGTAAATTAAAACCTAAAATATCTCAAATTATGAATCAAGCTCAAAACGAAATTAGTAAAGTTGATTTTGAAACAATAAGTAAAAAAGCATCCAGCGTTCAAAAAGATATTAAAGAAGTACTTGATGTAAATGATACTAGTAATATAACTATAAAAGTAAATGGCAAAGATATAGATGTTTATGAAAAAGAAGTAAGAGAAGCATCTGCAAAGATAAAAGAAGCTATAGAAGATATTACACAAGAACCATTAAAAAAGGTTGGATATAAAGCTTATGATACCAATGCAATCAATGATTTTGTTAATAATTATGAGACAGAAGATGAAAAAAAGAAAAGAGAAAAAGCTGATCAAGGATTAAAAAATCTTAAGGTTAGTGAACAAGCTAATCCAGATAAATTAACAGCTTTAAGAAATAAATTACTTGAAGCAAGAAATAAAACATTAGATGTAGATAAAAATTTAAAAGATAGTATTTTTAATAAAATTGGTACAAATGGTCAAAATGTAGAATCAAAAGAAACTGAAGAAATTGAACCTAAACAAAGTTTATTTAGCAAAATGGGTTCAGGTATAGAAAATGCTGGAAGTAAGATAGATGGTGCTTTAGGAAAAATACAAAAAGTTAAAAATCTGTTGAATAAGAAAAGTTCAACAGATTTATTTTCTGGGTTAAAAAGTGGAATAAGTCAAGTAATAAAATATGGAGCTGCTTTATTTTCATTAAGAAGTATTTATTCTACGTTGAATGGAGCAGCATCATCATGGCTAGGTAGTCAAAATTCTGCGGCTCAACAGGCATCTGCAAATATAAATTATATGAAATATGCGCTAGGAAGCACTTTTGCACCAATCATTCAAAATGCTATTAATATGGTTTATCAATTAATGAAAGCCTTTCAATCAGTAGTATATGCAATGACTGGAATTAACATTTTTGCTAAAGCAACAGCTTCATCAATGAAGAATACGGCCAGCAGTGCTAATAAAGCTAGTAAATCTTTATCAAGTGTACATAGTGAAATAAATAATGTTTCTACAAGTTCAAATTCAGGTGGTGGTAGTGCATCTCCAAGTTTAGATTTATCAAAAGTTGATAAAACACCAAATTCATTAATTGATGCTATAAAGAATGGTGATTGGTCCTCTGTTGGAGGCATTATTGGAGAAAAGTTAAATTCAGCTTTATCAAGTATACCATGGGATAAAATACAAAATACTGCAAGAAGTATAGGTACTAATATAGCTAAATTCTTAAATGGATTTATAGGTAAAACTGATTGGAATTTAGTAGGAAACACATTTGCACAAGGTTTAAATACAGCAATATATGGAGCTTATTCATTTTTAAGCAATTTTGATTTTAAACAATTTGGAAATGCAATATCACAAGGAATAAATGGTTTTATTAATAATGTTGACTGGTCCATTTTAGCTTCTACTATTTCGTTAAGAGTAATAGGTTGTTTTAATGCTTTAACAGCTTTTATATCTACATTAGATACACAAGCTATTTGGAATGCAATTGTTGAATTTGTAGGATCAATTGATTGGAATGGAATTATTGATAGTGCATTAGAATTTTTTGCAACTGCATGCTATTCTGCAATAAAACTTGGAATGATAATAGGAAATTGGATTGGAGAACAAGCTTTAAAAGCAAGAGATTTTTTTGCAGATAAAATCAAAGAAGTTGGTGGTGATGTAGGTGGAATTACGGCAAATGGTATTTTAGAGGTTATAACTAGCATAGAATATTGGATTAAAGATCATATTTTTCAGCCATTTATTAATGGTTTTAAAAATGTATTTGGAATTCATTCACCTTCAACAGTTATGGCTGAAATGGGTAATTATATAATGCAAGGTTTACTAAATGGTATAAGTGCATTGGTTTTTAAAGTTCAAAATATATGGGATAACATTAAGCAAAAATTTAAAGATGGAGCTAAAGAAGCATGGAATGCGATGACAAGTGTATTTGGAAATGTGAAAGAATGGTTTCAAGATAAATTCTCTTCAGCTTGGACAGCTGTAAAAGATGTATTTTCATCTGGAGGAGCTGTATTTGGTGGAATAAAGGAAGGAATTGAAAGTACTTTTAAAACAATTGTTAATGGATTAATTGATGGAATAAACAAAGTTGTATCAATACCATTTAGTGGAATAAATAAAGCTTTATCAAAAATTAGAGATGTAAATATAGCAGGGATATCTCCATTTAAAAATTTAATCACGACTATAAGTGTTCCATCACTACCTCATTTAAGAACAGGAAATGTTGCTTATGAAAAAACATTGGCCGTATTTGGAGAATATTCAAATGCTAAGAGCAATCCAGAAATTACAGCACCAAGAAATGTTTTAAAAGAAGTTTTTGATGATATCTCTCCAATAGCAGACTACAATGGCAGATTGAGTCTGGAATTTGTTGACTTTGCTTTATGCGAAGATGATGTCAAGTATTCTATTGAAGAATGTAAGGAAAGAGATGCTACATATGCAGCACCTCTGAAGGTAAGAGTAAGACTCCACAATAAGGAAAGTGAAGATATCAGCGAACATGAAATTTTCATGGGCGACCTTCCACTTATGACAAAGACGGGAACATTCGTTATCAACGGAGCAGAACGAGTTATCGTCAGCCAGCTGGTACGTTCACCAGGTATCTATTACGATATCCAGAAGGATAAGTACGGTAAGATTTTCCTTTACAGCTCACAGGTTATCCCAAACCGTGGTGCATGGTTAGAGTATGAAACAGATGCCAACGATGTGTTCTATGTTAAAGTAGATAGAAATAAAAAGGTTCCTGTAACCGTGCTGATTCGTGCACTCGGTTTCGGAACAAATGCTGAAATTATTGATATTTTCGGCGAAGAACCAAAGCTTCTTGCTACAATGGAGAAGGATACTTCTACAAACTATCAGGAAGGTATTTTAGAGCTTTATAAGAAGTTAAGACCGGGTGAACCGTTATCTGTAGATAGTGCGGAAGCGCTGATTTCAGGTATGTTCTTTGATCCGAGAAGATATGACCTTGCAAAGGTGGGAAGATATAAGTTTAATAAGAAGCTTTCTTTCAAGAGCAGACTTTCAGGACATATCCTTGCAGATGATGTTGTGGATACACAGGGCAATGTCATTGCACAGGCAGGCGATAAGCTTGACAGAGAAACAGCACAGGCAATTCAGGATGCAGCGGTTCCGGCAGTCTTCTTAAATGTAGATTTAAGAAACAGTGACGGTACAATTACAACAAAGAGAGTAAAAGTGCTGTCTAACATGGCAGTTGATATTACAAAATGGGTTGATATTTCAAAGGAAGAAGCAAGAGAACTCGGTGTTACAGAAGCTGTATTCTTCCCTGTACTCAGCCAGATTTTAGCTGAAAATGAATCACTTGAAGAAATCAAAGAAGCAATCTGCAAGAACATTGCCGATTTGATTCCAAAGCACATTACTGTAGAAGATATTATTGCTTCTATTAATTATAATATGCACCTTGAATACGGCGTTGGTACAAAGGATGATATTGATCACCTTGGTAACAGACGTATCAGAGCGGTCGGCGAACTGTTACAGAACCAGTTCAGAATCGGTATTTCCAGAATGGAAAGAGTTGTCAGGGAAAGAATGTCCACACAGGACTTAAGCGGTATTTCTCCGCAGTCCCTGATTAACATTAAACCGGTTACGGCAGCGATTAAGGAATTCTTTGGAAGTTCCCAGCTGTCACAGTTCATGGATCAGAATAACCCGTTGTCAGAAATTACGCATAAAAGACGTCTTTCTGCATTAGGACCGGGTGGTCTGTCAAGAGATCGTGCCGGTTTCGAGGTTCGAGATGTTCACTATACACATTACGGAAGAATGTGTCCTATTGAAACACCTGAAGGTCCGAACATCGGTCTGATTAACTCACTTGCATCTTATGCAAGAATTAACGAATATGGTTTTGTAGAGGCACCGTACCGTCTGGTAGACAGAACCGATCCAAAGAATCCGCGTGTTACCGATGAAGTACAGTACTTTACGGCTGATGAAGAAGATGATTATCATGTAGCACAGGCGAATGCGGAAATTGACGAAGAAGGACATTTCGTTAAGAATACTGTATCCGGCCGTTACAGAGAAGAAACTTCTGAATTTGACAAGACACAGATTGAATTAATGGACGTATCGCCAAAGATGGTATTCTCTGTTGCGACATCCATGATTCCGTTCCTTCAGAACGATGACTGTACACGAGCGCTGATGGGTTCCAACATGCAGCGTCAGGCCGTACCGCTTCTGATGACAGAAGCACCGGTTATTGGTACAGGTATTGAAAATAAGACAGCAAGAGACTCAGGTGTCTGCGTTGTAGCAGAAGCAGACGGTGAAGTCCTTTTGTCTGAATCTGATAAAATTATTGTAAGAGAAGATGACGGCAAGGTACATGAGTATAAGCTGACAAAGTTCTCAAGAAGTAACCAGAGCAACTGCTATAACCAGCGTCCAATCGTATTTAAAGGTGACAAGGTGAAGGAAGGCGATGTTATCGCAGATGGTCCTTCTACACAGAATGGTGAAATTGCATTAGGTAAGAACCCGTTAATCGGTTTCATGACATGGGAAGGTTACAACTACGAAGATGCTGTATTATTAAGTGAACGTCTGGTGCGTGATGATGTATACACTTCTATCCATATTGAAGAATATGAAATTGAAGCCCGTGATACAAAGTTAGGACCGGAAGAAATCACAAGAGATATTCCTTCCGCAAGCAGTGATTCTATCAAGGATCTGGATGAAAACGGTGTGATCCGCATCGGTGCAGAAGTACGTGCCGGAGATATTCTGGTTGGTAAAGTAACACCAAAGGGTGAAACAGAACTGACAGCCGAAGAAAGACTGCTTCGCGCAATCTTTGGTGAAAAGGCAAGAGAAGTAAGAGATACTTCATTAAAGGTACCTCATGGTGAATATGGTATCGTTGTGGCAGTGAAGACATTTACAAGAGAAAACAGCGATGAACTGGCACCGGGTGTCAGCAAGTCTGTCCGCATCTATATTGCACAGAAGAGAAAGATTTCTGTAGGTGATAAGATGGCCGGCCGTCATGGTAACAAGGGTGTCGTTTCCAGAGTTCTCCCTGTGGAAGATATGCCATTCCTTCCAAACGGACGTCCGCTTGATATCGTCTTAAACCCTCTGGGTGTGCCTTCACGAATGAATATCGGACAGGTGCTTGAAATCCATTTAAGTCTTGCAGCAAAGGTGCTTGGCTTTAACATTTCTACACCGGTATTCGACGGTGCAGACGAAAATGATATTATGGATACACTGGATATGGCAAATGACTATGCAAATACACCTTTTGACGATGAAGAATTACAGCGTGAAAAGGCAGCTGCACAGGAAAATGGCGAAGATTATCCGGAAGATATGGTAACATTTACAGATAAATATAAAGAACTGCTGAATCCTGACGTATTCCAGTATCTGAGTGACAACAGAGCACACAGAGAAGAATGGAAGGGTGTTCCGATCGGACGTGACGGTAAGGTAAGACTGCGTGACGGACGTACAGGTGAATATTTTGACAGTCCTGTAACAATCGGTTTCATGCACTACTTAAAGCTCCATCATCTGGTTGATGATAAGATTCATGCACGTTCAACAGGTCCTTACTCACTTGTAACACAGCAGCCGCTCGGTGGTAAAGCGCAGTTCGGTGGACAGCGTTTCGGTGAAATGGAAGTTTGGGCACTGGAAGCTTACGGTGCATCATATACATTACAGGAAATCCTGACTGTGAAGTCCGATGATGTTGTAGGACGAGTTCGTACTTACGAAGCAATCATCAAGGGTGAAAATATCCCTGAACCGGGTATTCCGGAATCCTTCAAGGTACTTTTAAAGGAACTCCAGTCCCTGGCATTAGACGTAAGAGTGCTTGATAAGGATAACAATGAAGTGAAACTGCTTGAAAGCTCTGAATACGAAGTAACTGACTTCAAGAAAGTTCTTGATGATGGCAGATACAGACGTGACAGCAGAGAAGAGGAAGCAGAATATGCTAAGAATGGTTCAACCATTCAGACAGTCGGTGAAGACGGCTTTGAAGATGCAGAGGATGTAGAGTATGCCGGCGATGATGCATTTGATGATGCAGATGATTATGGCGATGGCAATTCAGATATGATGGATTAATAGAAGGGAGCACGATCATGGCAGAAGAATCAAAAAGAGATTTGACCAGTCAGTCTATGAAGTTTGATAAGATTCAGATTAAACTGGCTTCTCCGGAGGATATTTTAGAGTGGTCTCACGGTGAGGTTACAAAGCCGGAGACAATCAACTACAGAACTTTAAAACCGGAAAAAGATGGTTTGTATTGTGAAAGAATCTTTGGACCGAGTAAGGACTGGGAGTGTCACTGCGGTAAATATAAAAAAATCAAAGATAAGGGTATTATCTGCGATAAGTGTGGTGTCGAAGTAACAAAGGCCAGTGTCCGTAGAGATCGTATGGGACATATCCATTTAGCGGCTCCTGTTTCCCATATCTGGTATTTTAAGGGAATTCCTAGCCGTATGGATCTGATTCTGGACATCGGACCGAAGAACCTTGAAAAAGTATTATATTTTGCAGCTTATATTGTAATTGATCCGGGTACGACAGAAATTCCGTTCAAGAAGATTTTAACAGAACAGGAATACCGTGAACTCTACGATCAGTACGGCAATACATTCCGTGTCGGCATGGGTGCGGAAGCCATTTATGAACTGCTTAAAAATGTAGATTTGGAATCAGAAGTTGCAAAGTTAAAGGAAGAACTTGAAAATACAACTTCCCAGAAGGCAGCAAGACTCATTAAGAGAATTGAAGTCATGGAAGCGTTTTTAACAGCCGGAACAAGACCGGAATGGATGATCTTAACTGAAATTCCGGTAATCCCACCGGATTTAAGACCAATGGTACAGTTAGACGGTGGACGTTTTGCAACATCCGATTTAAATGACTTATATAGAAGAATCATCAACAGAAACAACAGACTTGCACGTCTGATTGAGCTGGGCGCTCCGGAAATCATTATCCGTAATGAAAAGAGAATGCTTCAGGAAGCTGTTGATGCTCTGATTGATAACGGACGTAGAAACGGACGTCCGGTAACAGGTCCTGGTAACAGAGCGTTAAAGTCACTTTCAGACCTGTTAAAGGGTAAGCAGGGACGTTTCCGTCAGAACCTCCTTGGTAAGCGAGTTGACTATTCAGGCCGTTCTGTTATCGTTGTAGGTCCTGAATTAAAGATTTATCAGTGTGGTCTTCCAAAGGAAATGGCAATTGAGCTGTTTAAGCCGTTTGTTATGAGAGAACTGGTAAGACGTGGACTGGCTGACAATATTAAGAAAGCGAAAAAGAGCGTAGAACATCTTGAAAACAGCGTATGGGATGTGCTGGAAGATGTTATCAAAGAGCATCCGGTTATGTTAAACCGTGCTCCTACACTGCACAGACTTGGTATTCAGGCATTCGAGCCAATCCTTGTAGAAGGTAAGGCAATTAAGCTGCATCCGCTTGTTTGTACAGCGTTCAACGCCGATTTCGATGGTGACCAGATGGCCGTCCATCTGCCACTTTCAGTAGAAGCACAGGCAGAATGCCGCTTCATGCTGCTTTCACCAAACAACCTGTTAAAGCCGTCTGATGGTGGCCCTGTAGCTGTTCCTTCACAGGATATGGTTCTTGGTATTTACTATCTGACACAGGAAAGACCGGGGGCAAAGGGTGAAGGTAAGTTCTTTAAGAATGTAAACGAAGCACTTCTTGCATATGAAAACGGAGTTATTACATTACACTCTAAGATTTTAGTTCATATGACAAAGACCGATGCAGAAGGCAATACCGTTTCAGGTAATGTAGAATCTACACTGGGAAGATTTATTTTCAATGAAATTCTCCCACAGGATTTAGGATATGTAGACAGAAGCAAGGAAGAAAACCAGATGCTTCTGGAGGTTGATTTCCATGTAGGAAAGAAGCAGTTAAAGGATATTTTACAGCACGTTATTAATACCCACGGTACAACGACAACAGCCGAAGTACTTGATGATATTAAGGCAATGGGTTATAAGTATTCTACAAGAGCAGCCATGACCGTTTCTATTTCAGAAATGACTGTGCCGCCGATTAAGAAGAAACTGATTTCCGATGCAGAAAAGAAGGTTGAACAGATTACTGTAAACTACAACAGAGGTCGTTCAACAGATGAAGAAAGACATAAGAATGTTATCCGCGTATGGCAGGAAACGGATGAGGCATTAAAGGATGCCCTGATTGAAGGTCTTGATAAATACAACAACATCTTCATGATGGCCGATTCAGGTGCCCGTGGTTCTAACCAGCAGATTAAGCAGCTTGCAGGTATGCGTGGTCTTATGGCAGATACATCAGGTCACACTATTGAACTTCCAATCAAGTCTAACTTCCGTGAAGGTCTGGATGTATTGGAGTACTTCATTTCAGCCCATGGTGCCCGTAAGGGTCTTTCAGATACGGCGCTTAGAACAGCCGATTCAGGTTATCTTACAAGACGACTTGTTGATGTTTCACAGGATCTTATTGTTAGAGAGACAGATTGCAGCGTTGGTAAAGTTATACCTGGTATGTATGTATATTCATTTGTCAATGACAGAGCTACTAACTCAAGTGATGCAAAAGAAGATATTCTTGAGCCATTACAGGAGCGTATTACAGGAAGATATCTTGCAGAAGATATTAAGGATCCAGCTACAGGCGAGATAGTTGTTGCAGCTAACCACCTTGTAACTCCTAAGAGAGCAGAAGCTATTATTAAGACTGGTGTAAACCAGGTTAAGATAAGAACAATCCTTACATGCCGTTCACATATCGGTGTTTGTGCTAAATGTTATGGTTCTAACCTTGCAACAGGTCAGACAGTACAGATTGGTGAAGCAGTTGGTATCATCGCTGCCCAGTCTATCGGTGAACCTGGTACACAGCTTACTATGAGAACATTCCATACTGGTGGTGTTGCTGGTGATAACATTACACAGGGTCTTCCTAGAGTAGAAGAACTTTTCGAGGCAAGAAAGCCAAAGAGTCTTGCGGTTCTTGCTGAGTTTGGTGGAACAGTAAGCTTTGCTAAGACAGATAAGAAGACAGATATCGTTATTACAGATGACGAAGGTAATTCAAAGTCTTACCCTGTATCAAGAGATACACGTGTTAAGGTTCAGGAAGGACAGGTTGTTGCAACTGGTGAGGAAATCACAGAAGGTTCTGAGAATCCACATGATATCGTAAGAATTCTTGGTGTAAGAGCTGTTCAGGATTACCTCCTTCGTGAAGTTCAGAAGGTTTACCGTATCCAGGGTGTTGATATCAATGATAAGCATATCGAGCTTATTGTTAGACAGATGCTTAAGAAGATAGTTATTGATTCTGCTGGAGATTCAGATTTCTTACCTGGTTCACAGGTTGATACTCTTGAATTCACAGAGGTTAATGAAAAGCTTGAGGAAGAGGGTAAGATGAAGGCTACAGGAACTCCTATTATCCTTGGTATAACAAAGGCTTCACTTGCTTCAACATCATTCATGTCAGCAGCTTCATTCCAGGAAACTACAAAGGTTCTTACAGATGCAGCTATTAACGGAAAGATTGATCCACTTATCGGTCTTAAGGAAAATGTTATCATAGGTAAGCTTATTCCAGCTGGTACTGGTATGAAGAGATATCAGAACGTAGAGCTTGATACAGCTGCAGCTTATGATGAACTTGAAGAAGATGAGATATTAAGCTTCACAGAGGATGGAGAGGAAACTCTTGATTTTACTGAGGATGCTGATATACAGGAAGCTGAAGATGAGGTTACAGAAGAGTAATCATTCAGATAAAGGCTTTACATCATAAATATAACAGAAAGCAGGAGATGAAGAGTCTCCTGCTTTTTTAAAATCACTAATATATTTTTAAGCAAAATTTTTTGCTTTCTTTTTTTGGTAAAATACTTGACGAATTTTAAATTAAAATATATACTAATTAAGCGTGCGAAAAAGCAAGCTCTTTTTTATGCACGTAAATATAGATTGGGCAGCTTATAAAGCTGGCTCACACTTATTTCTTAGTTATTATACTAAGTGCAACCATTCATTATTCTAATTCCGGGAGGTGAAAAAGGAATGCCAACATTTAACCAGTTAGTAAGACAGGGAAGAAAGTCAACAGTTAAGAAGTCTACATCTCCAGCTCTTCAGAAGGGATATAACTCACTTCAGAAGAAGGCTACAGATGTATCTGCACCACAGAAGAGAGGTGTTTGTACAGCTGTTAAGACAGCAACACCTAAGAAGCCTAACTCAGCTCTTAGAAAGATCGCCAGAGTACGTCTTTCTAATGGAATCGAAGTTACTTCATATATTCCAGGTGAAGGTCACAATCTTCAGGAACATAGCGTTGTTCTTATCAGAGGTGGTAGAGTTAAGGATTTACCAGGTACAAGATATCATATCATCAGAGGTACACTTGATACAGCAGGTGTAGCAAAGAGAAGACAGGCACGTTCTAAGTACGGTGCTAAGAGACCTAAGGATGCTAAATAATTCATAAAGAATTAAGCATCATAAGTCTGTGATTGATTTACAAGGTGAATCAGAATATTTGCAGATTATTGCATACAATAATTTACGAACAATTAAATTAAAAGTGCCGGAGTTAGATTAATCCGAAGGTTGCAGGTTTAAGATATACGGCCCGAACACAATTTAATTTGTGAGTACCTATGAATTAATGAAACGTCGTTAGTTGAGGGCTGATGAGGCTGTTAGGCGTTCATTAGTGCGAAATGATAACGACAATACAATGTTAAGGAGGGAAGAACCGTGCCACGTAAAGGACATACTCAGAAAAGAGATGTATTAGCAGATCCTATTTACAATAACAAGGTGGTTACTAAGCTTATCAACAACATTATGCTTGATGGTAAGAGAGGAGTAGCTCAGAAGATTGTATATGGAGCATTTGACAGAGTCGCAGCAAAGACTGAAAGACCTGCTTTAGAAGTATTCGAAGAGGCTATGAACAATATCATGCCAGTTCTCGAAGTAAAGGCAAGACGTATCGGTGGTGCAACATACCAGGTACCTATCGAAGTTAAGCCAGATAGAAGACAGGCTTTAGCTCTTCGTTGGATGACAGCATTCTCAAGAGCAAGAGGCGAGAAGACTATGGAAGAAAGACTCGCTAACGAGATTCTTGATGCAGCTAATAACACAGGTGCATCAGTTAAGAGAAAAGAAGATATGCACAAGATGGCAGAGGCAAACAAGGCTTTTGCTCATTACAGATTCTAATAATAATTATAGGAGGTTTTATCCATGGCTGGAAGAGAATATCCATTGGAGAGAACCAGAAATATCGGAATTATGGCTCATATTGATGCTGGTAAGACAACATTAACAGAGCGTATCCTTTATTATACTGGTGTTAATCACAAGATTGGTGATACTCATGAAGGTACTGCTACTATGGACTGGATGGCCCAGGAGCAGGAAAGAGGTATCACAATTACTTCAGCTGCTACAACATGTCACTGGACACCTGAAAAAGAAGGTAAGCCAGATAAGACACAGCCAGAATATCGTATTAACATTATCGATACTCCAGGACACGTTGACTTCACAGTAGAAGTTGAGCGTTCGCTTAGAGTACTTGATGGTGCTGTTGGTGTATTCGATGCACAGAACGGTGTTGAACCACAGTCAGAAAACGTATGGCGTCAGGCTGATAAGTATAACGTACCACGTATGGCATTCATGAACAAGATGGATAAGATGGGCGCTGATTTCTTCGGATCATGCAACCAGCTTATTACAAAGCTTGGTAAGAATCCAGTACTCGTACAGATTCCTATTGGTAAGGAAGATGACTTCCAGGGAATTATCGACTTATTCGAGATGAAGGCTTATATCTTCAACGGTGATAAGGGTGATGACATCCAGGTTAGTGAGATTCCTGCTGATTTAGCTGATCAGGCACAGGAATATCATGATAAGCTTGTTGAGCAGTGTGCTGAACTTGATGAAGACCTTATGGAGAAGTTCTTTAATGATGAGGAAATTTCAGTTCCAGAGTTAAAGGCTGCTTTAAGAAAGGGTACTATCGAGGGTACAGCTATTCCTTGTCTTTGCGGTACAGCTTATAAGAACAAGGGTGTTCAGAAGCTTCTTGATGCAGTTATCGAGTACATGCCAGCTCCTACTGATATCCCTGATATCACAGGTGTTGATGAAGACGGTAACGAAGTAGTAAGAAAGTCATCTGATGAAGAGCCATTCTCAGCTCTTGCATTCAAGATTATGACAGATCCATTCGTTGGTAAGTTAGCATTCTTCAGAGTTTACTCTGGTACATTAAACGCAGGTTCTTATGTACTTAATGCTAATAAGAATAAGAAAGAAAGAGTTGGACGTATCCTTCAGATGCATGCCAACCAGAGAAAAGAAATCGATAAGGTTTACTCAGGAGATATCGCTGCTGCAGTAGGTCTTAAGATTACAGTTACAGGTGATACTATCTGTGATGAAGCACATCCAGTTATCTTAGAGTCTATGGAATTCCCAGAGCCAGTTATCGAGCTTGCTATTGAGCCAAAGACTAAGAATGACCAGGGTAAGATGGGTGAAGCTTTAGCAAAGCTTGCTGAAGAAGATCCTACATTCCGTGCTCATACAGATCAGGAAACAGGTCAGACAATCATCGCTGGTATGGGTGAGCTTCACCTTGATATCATCGTTGACAGACTTCTTCGTGAGTTCAAGGTAGAGGCTAACGTTGGTGCACCTCAGGTTGCTTACAGAGAGTGCTTTACTAAGGCAGTTGATGTTGATAGTAAGTATGCTAAGCAGTCAGGTGGACGTGGTCAGTATGGTCACTGTAAAGTACGTTTCTCACCACTTGAAGCTAACGTTGATAAGTTTGATGTTGAGACAAAGAACACAGTATTAATTAACGAACCTCCAGTACTCTTCTGTGAGTCTTCAGTAGTTGGTGGTGCTATTCCTAAGGAATATATCCCTTCAGTTGCTGACGGTATCAGAGAAGCTGCTAATTCAGGTATCTTAGCTGGATTCCCAGTTCTCGGACTTAGAGCAGATATTTACGATGGTTCATACCATGAAGTCGATTCTTCAGAAATGGCATTCCACATTGCTGGTTCTATGGCATTCAAGGATGCTATGGCTAAGGCAGCTCCAGCTCTTCTTGAGCCTATTATGAAGGTTGAAGTTACTATGCCAGAAGAATACATGGGTGATGTTATTGGTGATATCAACGCTCGTAGAGGACGTATTGAAGGTATGGAAGACATCAGTGGTGGTAAGATGATTAAAGCATTCGTTCCACTTTCAGAGATGTTCGGATATGCTACAGACCTTCGTTCTAAGACACAGGGTCGTGGTAACTACTCTATGTTCTTCGATAAGTATGAGCAGGCTCCAAAGTCTGTTCAGGATAAGGTTATTTCTGATAGAAATAAGTAATAACTATAAAAATATAGTTGAAATATTTCACTAAATGAAATATAATAAATATCAGCTATGACAAAGCCCGAGGGGGATACCCCTCAGGGCAATCTAAATATTTTTAGGAGGATTTTAAACAATGGCAAAGGCTAAATTTGAGAGAACAAAACCACATTGTAACATTGGTACAATCGGACACGTAGATCACGGTAAGACTACATTAACAGCTGCTATCACAAAGACTCTTCATGAGAGACTTGGTACAGGTGAGGCTGTTGCATTCGAGAATATTGATAAGGCACCAGAGGAAAGAGAAAGAGGTATCACTATCTCTACAGCTCACGTTGAGTACGAGACAGAGAAGAGACACTATGCACACGTTGACTGTCCAGGACATGCTGATTATGTAAAGAACATGATCACAGGTGCTGCTCAGATGGATGCAGGTATCCTTGTTGTTGCTGCTACTGATGGTGTTATGGCTCAGACAAGAGAGCATATCCTTCTTGCTCGTCAGGTTGGTGTTCCTTACATCGTTGTATTCATGAACAAGTGTGATATGGTTGATGATCCAGAACTTCTTGAATTAGTAGATATGGAAATCAGAGAACTTCTTAACGAGTACGGATTCCCAGGAGATGATACTCCAATCATCCAGGGTTCAGCTCTTAAGGCTCTTGAAGATCCTAACAGCGAATGGGGAGATAAGATCCTTGAGCTTATGCATACTATTGATGAGTATGTTCCAGATCCAGAAAGAGATACAGATAAGCCATTCCTTATGCCTGTAGAGGACGTATTCTCTATCACAGGACGTGGTACTGTTGCTACTGGTAGAGTAGAGAGAGGTGTTCTCCACGTTAATGAGGAAGTTGAAATCGTTGGTATCCACGAAGATATCCGTAAGGTAGTTGTAACTGGTATCGAGATGTTCAGAAAGCTTCTTGATGAGGCTCAGCCAGGTGATAACATTGGTGCACTTCTTAGAGGTGTTCAGAGAGATGAGATTCAGAGAGGACAGGTTCTCTGCAAGCCAGGTTCAATCACACCACACCACAAGTTTACAGCTCAGGTTTACGTATTAACAAAGGACGAAGGTGGACGTCATACTCCATTCTTCAACAACTACAGACCACAGTTCTACTTCAGAACAACTGATGTAACTGGTGTTTGTGAGCTTCCAGCTGGTACAGAAATGTGCATGCCTGGTGATAACGTAGAGATGACAGTTGAACTTATCCATAACGTAGCTATGGAGCAGGGTCTTCGTTTCGCTATCCGTGAGGGTGGTAGAACAGTTGGTTCTGGTGCTGTTGCATCTATCATCGAGTAATTGTTATTAATACAGTTCTTTCAAGGGTTTCCGAGGTTATCGGAAACCCTTTTTTGCGCGGGCAGCGATTAGAGAAGTTATGGAAAGTTCGCAGTCGTGCTCGCGAAGTAATGAACTAGAATATGATAAAAAGAGGAGTACGACATGTTATATATAATGCGTCATGGCAGAACAGACTGGAATGTACGTCATAAATTACAGGGAAGAACAGATATACCGCTTAATGATGAAGGCAGAATGATGGCGGTAGAGGCTGGGAAACGGTATGTAGATATACATTTTGACGTATGTTATTCATCTCCTTTAGAAAGAGCAAAAGAAACGGCAGAGATTTTCTTAAAGGGAAGGAATGTTCCTGTGTTTACAGATGACAGACTTGTTGAGATGGGATTTGGAGTATATGAAGGAATAGAAAATTCATTTGCTATAGATGACTGTCCGATTAATACTCTTTTTAATAAGCCTGAGAAGTATGTTACGGTTGAAGGTGGGGAAAGCTTTGAGGAGCTTTTCGCAAGGACAGGAGAGTTTATAGATAATGTGGTTATGCCACAGGTTAATAGTGGTAAAGATATACTGATTGTCGGTCATGGTGCAATGAACTGCAGTATTATAGCAAAATTCAGAGGAACACCACTGGATAAATTCTGGGATGGAATGACTGATAATTGTCAGGTAGTAAAGCTTATATAATATTATAAAACACAATTTTACGATTTATTCAGACCAAATCATGCTTGGTTTCGTATATAAGTATAGAAGTTAATAAATGAGACTTTGACTTACAACGGAAGGTTAGGATGGTGATTGGGATGAGTAGGAGAGATGGCAGGAGAAAATACAAAAAAAGAGGAAAAAGGAAGAATCAAATATTCCTTGTAATGATGACTATACTGGCATGTACGGTAGCAATTGTATTAACAGTCAAGATGAATAATAAGAATGTCAGCAAAGGTGTAGCAGTAGGTGCAGAATATACAGCAATTAAAAGCGATGGTAATGTGACGGAGGAACAGCTTTCTGCAAGTGAAGATACTGTAAATAATTTACCAGATGTATACAGAATAGAATGCTATGAATCGCTTAATCAGAATCCAGAGCTGCCAACAGGATGCGAGATTACATCGTTAACCTCCGTACTAAATTATTATGGCTGTAATGTTGATAAAACAACTATGGCAGATGAATATCTTAAGAAAGGAAATGGCAGCTTCTACGAAATGTTTCTTGGTAATCCAAGGGATAACACAAGTTATGGATGCATGTCACAGCCAATTGTTAATGCAGCTAATAAATATTTCAAAGTTAATAATATGTCAGCAGTTGCAAAGAATATAAGCGGAACAGATTTTAACGAGATTCTTGGTATGGTTGCTCAGGGTGACCCGATAGTAATATGGAATACAATAGATATGAGACAGCCATATGAATCTAAGACATTTGTATTTAATGGGAAAGAATATACATGGATGTCTCCAGAACATTGTGTTGTAATTACAGGATATGATTTTAATAAGAATATTGTTTATATAATGGATCCTATGGAAGGTAATGTAACAAGGAATCTTGAGACATTTCAATCCAGATATGAAGCGATGCACAGCCAGGCTGTCTATATTATAGAATAATTAAGGGAGGGCAATATTGTCCTCCCTTTAGTCATGTTATTAGTTTGATTTAATATTATGCCTTGCATTAAGCTTCTTGGCACAATGTATGAATGCAGGGAATAAAAATGCGTCAGCAGCAATCCATGCGATTGGTGAGGCGAGGCATGCACCCATGAATCCAATATTTGGAATAAGTATGATGGCTGCAAACGCACGGCCAATCATCTCTAAGATACCAGCTGATATTGCAAATACGGAGAAGCCCATACCCTGTATGCAGAATCGGACTACGTTAACACCTGTAAGCGGAATGTAGAAGCATGCAGATGCAAGAATGAACTGTCTTGTAAGAGCAATAATTGTTGTCTCAGATGCATTAACGAATAATAATGCAATATAATCTGTAGTGAAATACAGTGCAATAAGTGAAAGAACACTGTATACTGAACCAATTATCATAGCAGAGCGTACGCCCTGACCAAGTCTTTTGATCTTGGCAGCTCCAACATTCTGCCCGGCATAGGTTGCCATGGTTGAGCCTAGTGCATCAAATGGACAACAAGTAAAGTTGAACATCTTAGAACCGGCAGTCATTGCAGCTACATATGTTGAACCAAGTGTATTAACAGCAGCCTGAAGGATTGTACTTCCGATGGCTGTTATTGAATACTGGAGTCCCATAGGAACGCCGTTCATACACAGGTTGGTGATGAATCTTCTATCAAGTACCCTTTCTGATTTGTCTCCTTTTAAGATGTCATATTTCTTATACATATATATAAGGCAGGTAAGTCCCGAAATTAACTGTGATGTTACGGTCGCCCAGCCGGCTCCGGCAACACCCATCTTACATACAAGAATAAGAAAGAAATCAAGTACAACATTTATTATTGAAGAAAGCACAAGGAAAACTACAGGTGTTTTACTGTCACCAAGCGAACGGATAACGCCGGATACCATGTTGTACAGGAACACAGTTGGGATTCCGATGAATATAACAACTATGTAATTGTAGGCATGGTCAATAATATCTGCCGGTGTATTCATAACGATAAGTATCTTGCGGCAGAATATTACGGATGCAAGCGTAAGCACTATGGCAAACACAACACTGCAGATATATCCGTTAAATACATATTTTCTAAGGTCTGAAGGCTTCTTTGCACCAAAGCACTGGGCGACCGGAATCACGAATCCGTTACAGACTCCCATACAGAAACCGATTATCATGAAGTTGATAGAACCTGTTGCTCCAACTCCGGCAAGAGCTTCAACACCGAGAGTTTTACCAACAATTATTGTGTCAACAAGGTTGTAGAACTGCTGAAACAGCATTCCGAACAGCATTGGAACTGCGAATCCAAGAATATGCTTGGAAGGCGAACCATTTGTCATGTCTTTTACCATAGGATTTCCTCACTTTCGTATATTTATAAAGCCAAATGATTATACTATATTTTTACAAACTGTCAAACTGATTTTGCACGAATTTGAATTAATTTAACGAATTATTGTCTTAATATGAAATGTCTGTTAAAATGCATAGGTAATATTTATGCGGAGGCAGATATGAAGAAAACTTTTGATGTTAAGAGACTTACAACGCTGGCATTGCTTACAACAATTGCACTGACAATATTTGTTGTGGAATCAGCGATACCTACGCTTGTTCCAATACCGGGAGTTAAGTTAGGGCTTGCCAATATAGTCACACTTTTTGTATTAAAAAGGTATAAATTCAGTGATGCAGCTATTGTGCTGGCTATGAGAATTATACTGGCTACAATATTTACAGGGCAGGCAGTATCATTTATATATAGTGTAAGTGGTGGATTTTTATGTCTTATTGTGATGGCAGCTGTTAATAAATTGCTTAGGGGACAGTATATATTCCTTACAGGTATACTTGGCGCGGTGTCGCACAATGCAGGTCAGATTCTTGCTGCATTTTTCATACTCAGATTGTCAGGTATATTTGCGTACATGCCGTTCCTTGTGATAAGCGGTGTTATAACAGGTCTGTTTACGGGCCTTGTGTGCTTCTTTGCAGACAGATATATTCCTAAAAAATATACTATATAGCAGATGGAGGAGATTGTGAAAAAAAGAGTTGTTGCAGTGGTGGCTGTGATTGTCCTGCTTGTTGGGGCAAGTGTGGCTTCTATTATATATATGAAATCAGGAAAGAATGACGGTAGAAAGACTGCTTATATATACAGAGATAACGAATTGTTAAGAACTGTTTCGTTAGATGATGTTAATAATCCGTACACGTTCAAGATTGAATACGGGGATGGAGAGTATAATGATATTCTTGTCGAGAATGGAAAGATTAAGATTGCTGATGCAAGCTGTCCGGATAAGCTGTGTGTGAACATGGGCTATATATCTGAGCCTTTAATGCCAATCACATGTCTGCCTAATCATCTTGTTATTAGAATTGTGAATGACGGCGAAGAATCGCCGTCACTCGATGGTGTTGTGTATTAATTATTTCATCCAGCGGCCAGAAGCTCCACATGGAAGAACAAGTCCGTTGCTTGAAACAGGAAGACCTACTTCCTGTGAATCACAGTGTCCGCCAAAGCTCTTAAGTTCTGTGCTTAACATATAAGTAAGAACGGCTGGCTGAAGACCTGTAGTGTATGAATTAATAAGGAAAAATAATGGTTCATCAGAAAGAAGCTGTGCACAAAGCTTAACAAGCGGGTGTATGGCTTCTTCTATTTTCCAGATTTCTCCTTTAGGACCACGACCATATGAAGGTGGATCCATGATGATTGCGTCGTAATGGTTACCTCTTCTTATCTCTCTTTCTACAAACTTTACACAGTCATCAACTATCCATCGGATAGGCTTGTCGATAAGTCCTGAAGATTGTGCATTTTCTTTAGCCCATGCGACTATACCCTTAGAAGCATCTACATGCGTAACATTAGCACCTGCGGCTGCACATGCAAGTGTTGCTCCACCAGTATAAGCAAACAGGTTAAGAACCTTTACAGGTTCACTGCCACGCTTTTTCCTGGCATCAGAGATTATCTTTCCAAACCAGTCCCAGTTAGCAGCCTGCTCAGGGAATATTCCTGTGTGCTTGAAGCTGAATGGCTTTAAGTTGAATGTCAGCTCCTGTTCAAATGAAGGACTGTTGTAGTGAATCTGCCACTGCTGTGGAAGGTCAAAGAACTCCCATTCTCCGCCGCCCTTAGAACTTCTGTGGTAATGACCGTTCATATTCTTCCAGCCACGCTCTTTCTTAGGAGTGTCCCATATTACCTGTGGGTCCGGGCGTACAAGAATATACTTACCCCAGCGTTCAAGTTTTTCGCCCTTAGAGGTATCTATTACTTCATAATCTTTCCAGTTGTCAGCTATAAACATAATTAAGTATCCTTTTCTATATAAAAATATGTTGCAGTTTGGTACCGCATTTGTTATTAAATAATTATATACGAAAATATTAATAACTGCAATCGTGCAAAAATGTTTTGAACAGGCATGTTTTATGTTAATATATTTCTATCGAAATCTGATTAAGGGGCGATGCATATTGAAAAATGTTAGTTTAAAGAATATACGGAAAGATATTGTATCAGGAATAATTGTTGCTCTTGTGTCAATTCCTATATCAATGGGATATGCACAGATTGCGGGACTGCCAGCGGTGTATGGTCTGTACTGCTCTATTCTGCCAGTGCTTATATATGGACTTGTGACATCTTCGCCACAGTTTGTGTTCGGAGTGGATGCAACTCCGGCTGCACTTGTCGGTGGAACACTTGCAACGCTTGGGATAGTGTCAGGCTCTGAGGAGGCGAAGGCAGTAGTTCCGTCGATAACTTTAGTTGCAGCATTGTGGCTGCTGCTTTTCTTCTTTATCAAAGCAGGGCGTATTGTCAATTACATATCGACACCTGTAATGGGTGGATTCATAAGCGGTATTGGCGTGACAATAATTCTTATGCAGGCGGCGAAGCTGTTTGGCGGTAATGCAGGAACAGGAGAGGCAATAAAGCTTCTTATGCATATAGCCGGGGAGATGAAGTCGTTTAATCTGTTGTCAGCAGTGCTTGGAGTCGGAACGGTTATTATTATTCTTATTGCGAAGAAGTTCATTCCAAAGTTTCCAATGTCAGTACTTCTTATGGTGCTTGGTGCACTTGCAACTGCAATTTTTCATATTGACAGATGCGGTGTTAAGCTTCTTCCGCATGTTGATAAGGGGCTGCCGGGATTCTCGCTTCCTGATATGTCAGTTGTGTTTAAGAATCCGTCAGAGATAATACTTCTTGGACTTTCAGTGGCAGGTGTTGTCATGGCACAGACATTGCTTGCAACTAATAATTATGCCAACAAATATGGCTATAAAGTAAGCAATAACAGAGAAATTCTGTCTTATGCTGCTGCAAATGCGGCTTCTGCTGTAATTGGCGGATGCCCTTTGAATGGAAGCGTGTCAAGAACAGGAATTGCAGACCAGTTTGGTTGTAAATCACAGGTTATGTCAATAACAGCTTCTCTGACAATGTTTCTTATAGTGCTTTTTGGTACGCCGGTGCTTGAGTATCTTCCTGTACCAATACTTACAGGAATTGTTGTTGCGGCACTGATTGGAATTACTGAATTCGGGCTTGTAGTTAAATTATGGAAAACAGACCATACGGAGTTTGCAATATTTGTAGGAGCATTTTTAGGCGTTCTGTTATTCGGAACGATATACGGAGTTGTAATCGGTGTTATTCTTTCATTCATAGCTGTTATTGTCAAAGCGGTTGAACCACCAAGAGCATTTCTCGGAGTTATACCGGGACAGGAGGGTTTCTATAGTCTTAACAGATACCGCAATGTAAAGAAGATAAAAGGTGTGGTTATATACAGATTTAACGGAGCACTTTTCTTTGCGAATATTAATACATTTGTTGATGATATAGAAAAGAATCTTGATGATAATACTAAATGGGTAATTGTAGACGCCGGAGGTGTGGGTTCTATTGATGTGACGGCAGTTGACAGGCTTATGTCTTTATATAAGGCACTTGAAAAGAAAGGAATCAGATTCTATATTACAGAGCATGAACACACGCTTAATGACCAGTTAAGAGAGCTTGGTGCAGGCGAGTTTGTTGAAAAAGGTGTTGTAAGAAGAACTATTCCGCTTGCCCTAAGAGATGCAGGTCTTGACAGACCTTATCCTGTCGAGGAGGAGGAAGAAGAGCAGGTTGTTTCTGGCGAGGTACATGAGGACAACGAAAGACTTGCAGAAATTGAGTGGGCTTTTGGTGCAGATGCAGACGAATGGCTTGAGAAGATGGCAGCTGAGATGGCTGATGAGATTGGCAGTGTCAAGAAAGATGAGAAGAATGTTATTGTTGATGCTGAAAAGCATGCTGCATGGGGAAGAATAGGACTCTTTGATGAGAATGAACTGCTTGAGCGACTTGAGATGCATTTGTTTGATGATAAGAAATATCCTAATCTTGATATTGATGATATTGAGAAAAGAATTGATGAACGCCGCGTTGTTGTTGAGAAGAAGCTGGCACAGATTAATCCTGATGCAATACAGATGCTTAAGGAACACAGAAAACAGATACTTGACAGAATGAAGCTTCACAATCCGTATGCATATGAGCATATGATGGAGCAGAAGAAGAAGCATTATGAACATCTGAAGAAGAAAGACCCGGAGCTTGCACAGAAGCTTAAGAATTTCTATAATCTTTCAGATGATGACAAATAATTTATATAACGGAGATAATAGTGAATATATTAAATGTAGAAAAGGTCAGCAAGACCTACGGAGAAAAGGAACTTTTTAATAATATAAGTCTGGGAATTAACAGTGGCGATAAGATTGGACTTATAGGTGTGAATGGAACTGGTAAGTCTACGCTTTTAAAGATTATTGCAGGTGTTGAAGAACCGGATGAGGGACAGGTTGTCAAGGGCAGGGGGATTGAACTTGCGTATCTTGCACAGACACCTCTGTATTATGAGAATGAAAATGTACTGGAATATGTTATGCGTGGAAAGCATGCGGACAGCCAGCCAAAAGCAAAAGAGATTCTTAACAAGCTTGGAATAACAAATCATGGCGCAATGATGAATATTTTATCAGGTGGTCAGAAAAAGAGAGCGGCACTTGCGAGAACTTTAGTTGAGCCGGCAAGACTTCTTATTCTTGATGAACCTACGAACCATCTTGATAATGACATGGTACTCTGGCTGGAACAGTTTATTAAGAATTTCAAGGGAGAACTTATCATGGTTACTCATGACAGGTATTTCCTTGATAATGTAACTAACAGGATTGTAGAGCTTGATAAAGCTTCCCTTTATAGCTACGATACGAATTATTCAGGCTTTCTTGAACTGAAGACCCAGCGTGAGGAGATGGAGAGGGCAACTGAGGCTAAGAGACAGAATATATTAAGGAAGGAACTCGCGTGGATAAGAAGAGGATGCCAGGCTCGTTCTACCAAGCAGCAGGCACGAATTGACAGATTCGAAGATATGAAAGAGGCTTCAAAGCAGGCGAGAGCAAGATTTGACAAGCAGCTTATGGATATGAATTCAGTCAGCAGCAGGCTTGGAAGAAAGACTGTTGAACTCCACAACATTTGCAAAAGCTTTGGAGAGAGGACAATAATTGACGATTTCACCTATATTTTTCTAAGAGATGACAGAATAGGTATTGTTGGTGATAACGGATGCGGCAAGTCTACGCTTATGAAGATTATAGCAGGCCAGCTTGAACCGGACAGCGGCAGTGTTGAGGTTGGAGAGACTGTAAGAATCGGATATTTCATGCAGGAGAACGAACCACTTGACGACAGCCTTACTGTGCTAGAGTTCGTAAGGAGCATAGGTGAATATGTTACGACGGCAGATGGAAAGGCAACAGCGTCACAGATGTGTGAGAAGTTTCTTTTTACACCGAAGCAGCAGTGGACGCCTATAAGCAAGCTGTCAGGTGGTGAGAAGAGGAGACTTTATCTGTTAAGTGTTCTTATGAGTGCACCAAATGTACTTATTCTCGATGAGCCTACCAACGACCTTGACATTGAAACTCTTGAGATACTTGAGGAGTATCTTGATGGATTTGCGGGTATTGTAATCACTGTTTCACATGACAGATATTTCCTTGACAGAGTTGTTGACAGGATATTTGCATTTGAGGCAGGAGGCCACCTTACACAGTACGAAGGCGGTTATACGGACTACAGGGATAAATGTGTTTCTTCTATATATAATGTGGCATCAAATGGAGTATCTGATACATCCAAATCAAAGGCAGCAGGGCAAGTGAAGAAAGCATATAACAGTCATGAGGATAAGATTAAGTTCACATACATGGAACAGAAGGAATATGAGACTATAGATGATGATATAGAGAAGCTTGAAAACAGGGTTTCAGAACTTGATGACGAGATTGCAAAGAATGCAACTTCTTATTCTAAGCTTGCAGAACTTACTAAGGAAAAGGAAGATGTGGAAAGGCAGCTTGAAGAAAAGATGGAGCGATGGGAATATCTTAATGATCTCGCAGAAAAAATAGAGAAACAGAAACAGTAGTAAATATTAACAGAACAAGTGACATCAGAACAGATTATTTTGGTTGAGCAAATCATATATTCATGGTATGATGATATATGATTTACTATATTAATCATATGAGGGAGGAAAAATTATGTTTTGTCCAAATTGCGGAACAAAGAACGAGGACGAGGCACTATTCTGTGGAAACTGTGGAACACGTCTAGTGATAGATGTGCCTCAGGAGACACCGGTGCAGGAAAGTGTGGAAGAAGAGCCAGAGGTAACATCGGTACAGGAGAATGTGTCAGCAGAGCCGGAGGAAACACCGGTACAGGAGAGTGTGCCAGTTCAGCCACAGCAGGTTTTTGGTCAGCAGCCTGTACAGCAGGCACAGTTTACAGGTCAGGTTTCTGGTCAGCAGCCTGCCAATAAAAAGACGGCCAGATTTCCTAAGGGTATAATTGCAATTGTAGCTGCGGGAGTTGCTGTGATAGCTGCCATAATTATATTTGTATGTGTGGGAAAGAATGTGACAGACTATAAGAAAACTGCCAAGCAGTATGTTAAGGCGGTTGCAGAGTGTGAATGGAATGATGCGTATAGTCTTATTAATCTGCCTGATGGAGAGTTTCTGACTAAAGAAGCATTTATTAATGTTCATGCAGATGCGACTGGTGAGAAAGTTGAAAAGATGGCAGCAGATGACATTGTCTCAACATATAGCAAGATGCCTGGTAACAAGGCTGTTAAGGTCGGATATATAACAGATTCTGGAATGCAGTATAATGATGTGTATCTTACAGTAGCCAATAAGCACTATATGCTTTTCTTTAAGAAGTATAAAGTCAGTGCTGAGAATCTTGTGGTAAAGGATGTTACAATAAAGGTTCCAAAGGGACTTACGTTATATATTAATGATGTTATTGTCGGTGATGGATATAAGTCTGATGCATCTAAGAATGGAAACAGCTCTTCTGATGAATACGTTATACCATATCTTTTTAATGGAAAGAATAATATTAAGGTAACCGGAGAATTTATAGAGGACTATACAACACAGCTTTATGCAGCATATGATGAAGATACATTTACAGTTGGAGCATACAATGCAAAATATGTTAATTCGAAGCTTGAAGAACTTAAGACACAGGCAAGAACAGATGTGGATACAATTATTAACGCTGTACAGGCAAAGAAAGATTATTCAGCTATAACCGACAGGGTGTGCAAAGAAGAAAAGAAGAACATAGAGTCAGTTTATAAGAATATTTACGACAGCTACAATGACAAATACAAAACTGTATCTGATTTGAAGATTTCCAAATTCACAGCTTCTATCGCGGATACATCTTTCAGAGTGGATTCAGATGACGGATGCCCAATGATTAAAGTTTCAATTAAACTAGGATATACATACAAGATACAGTACTCAGGAAGCGATAAGGCTAACGAAAAGAATAATAGTAATAATTCTGCTTACATATATTATAAATATGAAGATGGTAAGTGGAACATTAATTCTATGTATCTTGGATTTGGATTTTATTAAAATAATGTTTCGGCCGGTACAATTGTACCGGTCGAATTTGTTTTATATTGTACTGAAAAAAATACAATATTTTCTGTTGATTTTGTATAGGGATTAGTGTATATTAATACTTGCTGTGACATTGATAGCTGTGAAGCGTGAGGTTGCTGCTTTAATAAAGCAGGTTTTCCGTGGAGCGAATGTCAATGCTGGAGGCTATCTCCGGCGAAGAAACTGGCGACAAGTCACTGTACCAAAATCATCTGCAATCCGCAGAAATGACGCGCGTGGGTCGAATTATGAATGAGACTATATGATACGCGTGGGAGTGTGTACAGTCACCGCTTGTCGTACTTAAACAATAAAGTGCGAAGGAGGCGACTTTTTTTATGGCAAATCAGGTAATCAGAATTACTCTGAAGGCTTACGATCATCAGTTGATTGATCAGTCAGCT
>ENA-OPWR01000747-OPWR01000747.1-human-gut-metagenome-genome-assembly--contig:-NODE-747-length-27943-cov-2.544894_pt1 | contig 27943 bp, 25 predicted proteins | sample MGYA00241507_ERZ502006 | MGnify/ENA primary metagenome ERZ502006 (study PRJEB25962, sample SAMEA2043041) | human gut metagenome | biome: human gut; feature: human-associated habitat; material: faeces...
CAGCATATAATCATAGTACGGACTGCTCCATTCTACAGAAGCGGTCACTTTGCCATCCTTAACTGTAAATCCAGTCGGACTGGTAACGCTTGCTTTACCAGAACCACCTTCCATTTTTACTTCTGCTGTATAGTCTCCGTCTTCCAGTTTCAGATCTTCCAGCTTTTTTCCCTCAGATTTCTTGTCATCGGAAGTTTTCTCATCTTTGGAAGCATCTGCTTTTTCTGCGTTCTCCTTGTCGGAGGAGTCTTCTTTTTTGTCTGTATCATCAGTTGTTTCTTCCACATCACCTGTCTTTACAGGATCTTTGACGCTGACTTTATGGTCATACCATTTACCTTTTTCTCCCAGAAGTGCCACATCAAATTCCTCACCAATGGCAGGTACCGGGATATCAAACCCGTAAACTTCCTCTGTATAACCGTCGCTGTATTTTACTGTATCTGTGGTAGGTTCAATGATCTCGGCGCCATCCTTCTGTGCATCTTCTGCAGTTCCTGCAAACAGATTTACGATCTTCTTGGAAACCAGGCTTACATGGATGGTCATCTTGCCATCTTTGACCGTAAGCTCTCCTTTTTCGTCATTGGCCTCATTTACATGGAACATACTGCTGTCTGTGTCAAACTCTGCTGTATAAACACCATCTTCCAGGGTATCTGTCTTGGCTGCGTCTGCCTCTTTCTCATTGGAAGCTTCTGCATCCTCTTTGGAATCGTTTTTGGCAGATTCGGTTTTTGTGGAATCTGTTGCAGCCATCGCAGGCACAGAGCCAAAGGCCATGGCTGATGCACTTACCATTGCAAGGATTAAGTTTACATAACGTTTTTTCATAATAATCTTCTCCCTTCCATAGATACAGCAATCTGCCCGGAAGACAGTCTTCCTGATCTTTCCGGGCAGTTACATGGATTTCTTATAGGTATCTGAGCTCACTCAGATCGTTTCATATTTATTATTCTGCGGAATCCTCAGCGGAATCAGCCTCTGTATCTGCTGCTGCGTCAGAATCTGCGGACTCATCTGTGCTTCCGATGGAGTCGATAGCTGCTTTTGTATGATCTACATAAAGCTGCTCAACAGCCTCGATACGTCCAAGACCTGCGATCTGTGCATCAACATTCTCGAAGTTTCCGGATGCTACAAACTGGCTCTTCCAGGAATCCTCATCATCACCGGCCATATCGTTGTTTGCATGGTCTCCGGCAACAACCATCAGCGGACGAAGAACAACGTTCTTGTATCCTGCCTCTTTTACCTTCTCGATAACCTTGTCGCAGGCTGTATCTTCCGGTTTACCCTCTACAGTACCGATGAATGCGTTCTTGAATCCAAGGTTTTCCATCTGTGTCTGCATCTGATCGTATGTAATGTTAGCTGTATGAGATGTTCCATGTCCCATGAATACGAATGCTGTGCCAGCCTCAGCTGCTGCATCCATGCTGTCAAATCCGGCTTCTTTGCAAGCCTCATCTGTGATTGCCTGAGCAACGGCTTTCTTGTCATCGTTGATCACGGTTGCATCGTCTCCAACCTCACCGAGCATTGGCTCTGCGATAGCTACAGACTCGAATTTATCTTTATAGCCATTGATCGCTTCTGTCATCTCATCGTACTCAGCACCATGCATCAGATGGGTAGGCTGTACAACCAGATTCTTAACACCATTCTCTACTGCACGGTCAAGAGCCTGCTGCATGTTATCGATCACTTCATCATCTCTTGCCTCTACATGGTTGATGATGATCTGTGCTGTAAATGCTCTTCTTACAGACCAGTCCGGATAAGCTTCTGCAAGAGCATCCTCGATTCCTTTGACATCCTCTGCACGGCTGTCATTGAAGGAAGTACCAAAGCTTACAACAAGAAGTTCATTCTCACCGATCTCATCCTGGTTACGCGGATCGTCCTTGGAAGCGTCTCCTGTGTCACGTCCGAAGTAATCCGGATCAGCGTTCTCGCCCTCTACCAGTTCTTTCTGAGCGTCTGTCAGAGCATCCCATGCTTCTTTGGCTGCCTTGCAGTCCTCATCTGTTGTGTCAGTTCTCTCCTGAACATAGATCTTGTCGATCAGAGCTGCTACATTGTCAGCTGCTTTCTGGTCTTCATCAGAAGCCTCTGTGGTATCAGCTGCCTCAGTACTCTCATCTGCGCTCTCTTCTGTAGCGGAATCATCTGCTGCCATTGCTGTTGTAGCTGCACCCATAGAGCATGTCATGGAAACTGCGAGCATCAGAGCTAACATTGTTTTTCTTTTCATTTCTTATCGTCCTCTTTTCATGTATTTCCAGAATACTGATATGTACAAAAAAACGGCTGCTTTCTGCGGCCGCCTGCTCACACACGATTCTCTCGCAATACACATAAAAAGAAGTTCTGTATTGTTATTGAGAATACAGATTCGTAGACCGCGAATCCTGGATCTCACAATAAGGCAGTTCTCCTGACTTGGTTCCACACTGCTTTCCCTTCCCGGTTTCCCAGTGGTATTTAAAAACAGCTCCCCGTTCACAGTGACGGTATCGTTCCGGATTCTCACCGGATTCTCTTTTGCACATCCGACTGGACGCAACCTTATTGCCATAACATTTGTACATATTCGATTTTACCTGGTTACTTATTCTTTTACCACAAAATCACAAAATTGTCAAGATTGCTGTCGGACGAATCATGGTTCTTCCCCTGCATCTGTCAGTTATTTTCAACATACTCCTTTCAATATTCATGCACATTATGCATGGTTTTATATGATTTATGTTTTTTATTTATGGTACAGTGATTTCCTACAACATAAAAGCAGCCCCTTTCCGCCATCACTGTGACAGCAGAAAAGGGCCGCTCATATTATTTACTGAAGTACTCCTGCTCCAGGTATCTGGCTACATAGATACCGCTGGCGGATGCATGGGAAAGAGAATGTGTCACACCGCTGCAGTCTCCGATAACAAAGAGACCTTTGTGGCAGGTTTCCAGATTCTCATCGATCTCAACTTCCATGTTGTAGAATTTAACCTCAACACCATAAAGCAGAGTATCGTCATCTGCTGTTCCAGGTGCGATCTTATCCAGAGCATAGATCATCTCGATGATTCCATCCAGGATACGCTTCGGCATAACAAGGCTTAAGTCTCCCGGTGTTGCGGAAAGAGTCGGTGTTACGAAGCTCTCCTCAATACGTGCTTTTGTGCTTCGTCTTCCACGGATCAGATCTCCGAAACGCTGTACCATAACACCACCGCCAAGCATGTTGGAAAGTCTTGCGATGCTCTCACCATATCCGTTGCTGTCATGGAACGGCTCTGAGAAATGTTTGGATACCAGAAGCGCAAAATTTGTATTGTTGGTGTGTTTTGCAGGATCTTCATAGCTGTGGCCGTTTACTGTGATGATTCCATTGGTGTTCTCATTAACCACAACACCTCTCGGGTTCATACAGAAAGTACGGACCATATCCTCAAACTTCTCGGTTCTGTAAACGATCTTGCTCTCGTAAAGCTCATCGGTCAGACGGCTGAACACCTCTGCCGGAAGCTCCACACGGACACCGATATCCACACGGTTGGAAAGTGTGGGGATCTTAAGATCTGTACATACAGTCTCCATCCATTTACTTCCGCTTCGTCCCGCGGAGATGATGCAGTAAGTTCCCTCGTAACGCTCATCACCTACAACAACTGCATAGCCGTCTTCTGTTTTCTCCACTTTGTCAACGGACGCGTCAAAATAGAAATCTACATGGGCTTTCATCTTGTCATAGAGATTCTGAAGTACTACATAGTTGATATCCGTTCCCAGGTGGCGGACAGATGCATCCAGAAGATGCAGGCCGTTCTGAAGACAGAGCTTACGGATCTCACTGTTTGTGGTGGAATAAAGCTTGGTTCCCTCTCCACCATGCATCAGATTCAGTTTATCTACATATTCCATCAGTTCTGTGGCTGTATCCTTGCCAATATGCTGATACAGCGTTCCGCCAAACTGATTGGTGATATTATATTTTCCATCGGAGAAAGCGCCTGCACCGCCAAATCCTTTCATGATCGCACATGTTTTACAGTGGATACAAGATTTTACTTTCTTTCCGTCAATAGGACATTTTCTTTTTTCCAGAGGATGGCCGGCTTCAAAAACCGCGATCTTTTTCTCCGGATCATTATTCATCAGCTCATAGGCTGCAAAGATTCCTCCAGGACCTGCTCCTACGATCAGTACGTCATATTTCATAAATAAAAACTCCTTATCTTGTGTTGCCTGTTTTCAATGTTTCGTTTTCGCACAAACCCTGACTATTCTACAACAAGTGTGTACAAAAGTCACCTGTTTTTTCCGGTTTTTGAAAAAATTTTTCAGTCCCTCCGAAACCTATATATCTTAAGCTTTTTTCCATCGGTTTCCACAGTAATGGCACCGTTTTTCATGGTATATTCCACCTGGCTTCCGGCCGCTTCCAGACGCTCTACGGTTTCCGGCGACGGATGCCCGTAAGTGTTGGTGGAAGAACAGGAAATGATCGCCAGTTCCGGCTTTATTTTTTCAAGAAACGCTTCCGTGGTAGAATAACGGGAACCATGATGTCCCACTTTCAGACAGTCCACATCCTTTAATATCCCGGACGCCAGAAGCTTTTTCTCCGTGTCTGCTCCGATATCCCCGGTAAAAAGCATCTGAAATTCTCCAAACGAGAGTTCCATCACCATTGCCTCCTCATTCACATCTTTTCCTGTGGCGTTTTTCTCCGGCCACAAGATGGAAAAAGATACCAAACCACAATGCAGCTCATCTCCCTTTTTTCCTGTCACAATTTTTATTCCGGCTTTTTGTGCCGCATCCGAGAGTTCCTCCCAGGCCTCCGGCTTTTCCGCCCATGAAGGAAGCACCAGATATCCTGCCCGGATGGTCGTGAGGCCATTTCCCATATATTCCAGAAGTTCCTTCGCCCCGCTGATATGATCCTTGTCTGTATGGGAAATAAAAAGCCCGTCCAAATAAGAAATCCCCTGACTTTTCAGAGCCGGCAGAAGGCAGTATCTTCCAAGGTCCGACTGGCTGCTGCTTCCTCCGTCAATAAGAAAATGGTGATTATCCGGAGTCTCCACAAGGATGCCATCTCCCTGCCCCACATCCAGGCAGGTCACCTTCAGGTCTCCTGCCGGATGAAACCCGAGGATCAGAATTCCTGTTATCATCAATGCGCCGGCTGCTGCCCGGACTGTCCGGAGTTTCCTTTGGATCTTTCCCGGGATTCTTTTATCCCGGCTGGATAACTCTGATTTCATACCCGCTTCCTGTTCCCGCCTCATCGGTTCTTTTATATACTGTCCCATAAACAGAACTGTAATCAAAAAAACATAATATACCAGAATCTGCCAGATTTCCGGTTCCCCTCCGATCCAGGTGCTCCACCTTAATTTTCCTGCAAGGCTACATAGATATTCATAAAAAAGCAACAGTCCCCTTGCCGGCAAAATTACCAGTTTTGCAGCAGAAATACTGAAAATTCCAAGCAACAGTGCCGCCATTCCTCCCATCAGCACAAAGCCCACACTTGGAAGCACCAGAAGATTCAGAAAAAATCCGGCAAGGGATACTTCTCCAAAAAATTTCAGCATCACAGGCAATGTCACCAGCTGAAGGGCTATGGAACTTACCAGTGCCTTCATCCATTTTTTCTCTGCTCCTGCAAGAGCACAGATTTTTTCCGCTGCAACACCGATCCCAAGAACACAGCCAAAGGACAGAAGAAAACCGCTGTCCAGAAGATACGCCGGGGATTCCAGAAGAATCATCATGGCTGTTACCGAAAGCGCAGTCATCATGTCATAAATCCGTCCAGTGATCCTGGCGCCCATGGCAATGAGAAACATGGTCACCGCCCGCATGGTGGAAATACTCCCTCCGGTCATGATCCCGTACTGCAGCATCACTCCCAGCGAAAAAATTCCGGCAGGCCAGATACCAAGGCCTGCTTTTTTCAGAAGATTATAAAGTCCCATTCCCAGAATGCTGATATGAAGCCCGCTGATGGCAAGGATATGGACAATCCCGGCCAGCTGATAACGCATCCTCATTTCCGGCTCCAGATCCTGTTTGTCCCCAAGCACCATCGCGCAGAAAAGTGGCGCGTCTTCTCCTGCCGATGCCGTAAGAATCTGCCTGCATTTTTCTTTTACCTTAAAAAACTGCTGTCTGTATCCGGAATAGGATTCTGTTTTCTTCCGGACCACAGCGTTCTTCATGAAATAATAGATATGACGGCAGGCATAGTAATGCTGACTGTCAAAGCCACCGGGATTTGAGGGTTCCTCCACTCTTTTTAAGGTTCCTTTTACCAGAATTTTCATTCCCGGTTTCAGGTCTTCTTCTTTTTTCAAAAATACTCTTACATTTTCAATGGAAAATTTTCTTGACTGATAAATCAGATATGTTTTTTTCAGATAAACAGACTGGGAGAATTCTGTATTTTCATACTGCTCCACCTCCCCGCAGATCACAGAGCCAGGATGTGCTTCGATCCAGTCCTGTACGGTTACAGGAAAGGGATTCCCCCCAAGAAGAGGAATCCCCGCAAAATTCATAATACCTAAACCAAGCACCATGAGAAAACACAGAAAACATAATGGCCGTTTTGTCATACATGTTCTCCCGTTTATGTAGATATTTTGTTAAAATCAGTTCTGTTCTTTTTTGGCTTTTGTGCTGGCCAGCAGACTGTCATTCCATTCATAGAACTTGTAAAGCTGCATATTCTGGCCAAATGTCACTTCTTTGTTTCCCTCAATGGAAATCTCCACTTTATCCACATCCGTTGCCGCAATCAATGTGTTTACAACAGAATAAATCGGGATCTGCTCGGAAACATTTAACGCATAATCCTGAAATACAGAGTTGTAATCCACATAGCAGATTCCGTTGGCTTTTGTGAGAGAAAGTACCTCAGAATTCTCCGGAATGGTGGGATAATGATCTTTTTCCAGAGGTCCTCTTGCCAGCTGTTCCAGCACTACGGTTGCCTTTGGAAGATTCCGTCTGTAACGGACACTTCTCTGTTCTTCCACCAGTTTGTCACCGTTTTTGTTTGTAAAATACAGGGTAAAGGTATCGTAACTGTATACATCCCCGTCAGATCCGGAAAACTCTACAAACGTGTCACTGTTCATAGCTCCGACTTCTTCTCCTTTGGAATTCGTGAGAGGCTTTTTTCCCACATAGATTTCCACAGAATCAATTCCCGGAATCTGGATGAAAATCTTCACCACGCCGGTACGGACCAGAAGTTCCCTGGTGCGGGACATCTTACTGTAGGCCTCGTTAAATTCCAGACGCAGAATTCCATCCTTTATAAAATAGGAAGAAATTTTTACGTCTTCCGGAAACAGTGAAATTCCGTCTTCCCTTGTTTCACGGTTGTTCAGGCTCTCCGAAAAATCCCGGAGCATCACCTCTGCAGTTTCTTTTTCCGGTGTATATTTTTCTTCTTTCAGTTTTGTTTCTTCACTGTTGATATAGTAAAAGCTGTACTGCTGTTCTGCATTTTTCTCTTTTCTTCCCGCAAAACCGATATAGGCAATCAGCCCAAGAAAGATACAGGCAGCAGTCACGCAGATAATCTTTATCGTTTTTTTCATGCTGTACCTCCTAGGACGGAATATAGGACAGAGGAATCTTCACGGTAAATGTGGTTCCCTCTCCTTCTTTGCTGGATACTTTGATAATTCCGTGATGCATGGCTATGGAACTTCTGGTAATGGCAAGTCCAAGACCGGTTCCTCCGATTTCCCTGGAATGGGATTTGTCTACACGGTAAAAACGCTCAAAAATCCGTTCAATAGATTCTTCAGGAATTCCAAGTCCGGAATCTTCAACGGTTACAAAGAAATCTTTGTGATCCGCATCCAGTGTTACACGGACCCATCCTTCATCTACATTATATTTAATTCCATTCTCTACCAGATTGCTGATGGCAAGCGTAAACTTCACTTCGTCCACATCTGCATTGACCGGGCGGAAGGAATCCAGAATCAGGGAAATGCTTCTCTGATCTGCAATCGGCCGAAGCCGTTTCAGGATATTTTCCAGCAGTTCATTGATATTCATATTGGTAATATTCATATCTGCCGCTTTTTTGTCCATCTTTACAAGGGAAAGAAGATCTGTGATAATCTTGTTCTCTCTGTCGATCTCTTCTGTAATATCAGAAAGGAATTCCTGATACAGTTCCTCCGGAACTCCCTGCTGTCCTACAAGGGAATCTGCCAGAACTTTCATGGAAGTCATCGGTGTTTTCAGCTCATGAGACACGTTGGATACAAACTCCTGTCTGGATTCATCCAGGGTTTTCATTCTGGAAAGCATCTTATTAAATGCATCCGTAATCAGCGCTGTCTCTGTATAATCCGGTACGGAAATTTCTTCGTTCTGATATCCGTCTGTCAGATCTTCGATGGCTTTTGTTACCCTGGCAAAAGGTTTTACCAGTACTGTGGAAAGAATATATCCCAGAAATATGGCCAGAACCACAATAATTCCAATGATCAGAATTCCCTTCTGTTCCAGTTCCCGGATGGTTGACGTCACTTCACTGGAAGAAGCCATAATCATCATGGCACCCTGCACCTGATTTACTTCCGGGCTTTTTACCGGAACAGCCAGGATCAGCTTCTGGCTGTCGGAATCATAACGGTAGGCATCTTCCCCTTTAAAACAGTTTACTACTTTCTGGGATACCAGAGTTTTTCCCTCATCCACGCCATAGGTATCCTTAATAATCCTGAAATCCCTGTCTACAATGAGAATTCTTCCTCCATAGATATTAGACAACAACTCCAGCTTGCTGTTTACTGTCTGCGAGCTGGAGTCATTCAGATAATTCTCTTTGATAAGCAGGTCGCACATGATGTCACAGATATTTTCCATGCTCTGCACACGGTTGGCAATGGCACGGTCTTCATAGTTGGCAATGACCATTTCCGTTACAATGACACTTGGTACGATTCCCAGTATGATCAGGATGATCAGAATACGAAAGCGGAGACTTTTAAAAAACTTGCCGCTTTTTTTGATCTTCACAGCTTATGCCTGGAAATAGTAGCCCACACCCCATTTGGTGTGTACATATTTCGGCTCACTGGGATTGGCCTCAATTTTTTCTCTTAAACGACGGATATGTACGTCTACTGTACGGACATCTCCCGGATACTCATATCCCCATACGATATTCAGAAGATTTTCTCTGCTGTATACCTTGTTCGGATTGAATACCAGAAGTTCCAGCACATCAAATTCCTTGGCTGTAAGGTTAATCTCTTTTCCGGAAATAAATACACGGCGTCCTTCGCAGTCCAGCTTCAGTTCTCCGACTTCCACGGTCTTGGCTTTCTCCTGTTTGTTCTGGTTGCTGCCTGCACGGCGGATGATCGCCTTGATACGGGCCTTGACTTCCAGAATATTAAACGGTTTGGTCACATAATCGTCTGCTCCGTATTCCAGGCCCAGAATCTTATCCATATCCTCACCTTTTGCTGTAAGCATGATAATCGGGACATTGGAAAATTCACGGATCTGCTGGCATACCTCAAGACCATCCATCTTTGGAAGCATCAGGTCCAGAAGAATTATATCGTACTCTCCTGCCTTGGCTTTTTCCAGAGCTTCCTCTCCGTCATAGGCACAGTCCACTTCCATTCCATCCTGCTCCAGACTGAAACGAAGTCCCTTGACAATCAGTTTCTCATCATCTACTACCAATACTTTCCTGCTCATTTAACGCTCCTTACTTTATTGCTATTTTATCCTTTATCTTCTCATAGGTTCCTTCCTTGATACCAGGCACGCTCATAATGTCTTCTGTGGAAGTAAAAGGGCCGTTTTCTTCCCTGTAAGCGATGATCGCCAGGGCTTTGGACTCCCCTACACCTGTGAGAGTGGTAAGCTGGGATACATCAGCGGTGTTCAGATTGATTTTCTGGTCTGTACCGGTATTTTCTCCGGCAGATTCCTCTCCGTTGTTATTTCCGGGGACGGTTTCTGATGTGGCTTCCTGTCCATTCTCAGTAACCTGGATCATCTGGCTGTCCACTTCTGCCTGGGTGGGCACATAGATCTGCTGTCCGTCGGAAAGTCCCTTCGCACGGTTGAGATAACTTGCCGCAGCTTCCGGAAGATATCCGCCGGCTTTCTCAATAGCTTGGAAAACACGGCTGCCGGATGGAAGTTCATAGACTCCGGGGCTGGTTACCGCTCCGCAGATGTCTACGTAGATCGTTTCTGGAATCTCTGAGATCTCCGGCTGCTGTTTCGCAGCTGCCGTTTCCTGTACTGTATCCACTTGCTTCTCCTCAGACTTCTTCTCAGATACTCCACTTTCCGCGTCCGTAGGATCTTCTTGTTCCAAATCCACTCCGGATGTTTCTGTACTTTCTTCCTGCACCAGTTCTTTTTCCAGAAACTCTGCTCCATCATCCTTACAACCTGTCAGTCCTGCAAAGATCAGAAACATAAATATGGAAAAAATAAGCTGAACACTTCTGATATGTGATTTTATTTTCATGGGTCAGGGGTTCACTCCTTTTTGCCGATGTGATGGCAGGTGCCCCGTTACTCATACAAAACCATACCTTATTTTAACGAAGTATTACAAATATTACAATACTTTTATTTCTATTTCCATTTGAAAATGACCACGCCTGCAATGCAGATCAGCATTCCAAACAGCTTTCTCCACTGAAAATCCGCTCTTTCCACTCCAAAAAGTCCCATCAGTTCTATGAGATAAGCCACTGCAAGCTGGGAGATCACAATGAGCATAACTGACCGCGCTGGGCCCAAACTGCCCATACTCTGGATCACGGTAATGGTAATGAACGCACCGATCACGCCTCCAAGCAGCGTATATTTATTCTCCACCTGCCACAGTGCACCGATACTTTCCCTACCTGTAAAAAGCCATGCAGCCACACAGACCAGAAATGCGGAAAACTGCACCCATCCGGTGGAAACCCACAGACTTGTCTGTTTTGTTACATTTGTGTTAAATACTCCCTGAATGCTCATCAGTGCGCCCGAGATCAGCGCTGACAGAAATCCCCACATAAAAATCCCTCCATATAAGATCCGTTCACCAGTTTTACCGCCATAAAAAGGCGCTGCTATTTCTGCAACGCCTTTCCGGTTTCTTATAGTTTATGTGGTTTTTCTGAAATTATACAAATTTTTGAGATAGATTCTTCCGGAGAATGCAATATGCGGCATCTCATAAAAAGTGGCACTTTCCGGGCAGATCGGGCGGTAGAGAGGATCTGCCACAATGATCCTGGCAGTTTTCAGTTTTTCTTCCATGGCTTCTTCACCGCGGATGACTTCATCTTCCTGGCGGAGGAGTCCTTCTGTGATCTCCAGCGGGCAGAGAAGCTGAACTTTTTTTCCACACTTCTGCTCTATGGCTGCTGCCAGGGAGCCCATGGTAACCGGTTCCCCGATGAGGGTGATGTCCGGAGTGGGGATAAATCCTGACAATGGGCTGTCTTTTTTTCTCAGATAGATCACCTGATCCGGAGTTACTTTCCACAACTCTTCCTGTTCACCGGAAATCTGCGCTCCACTTTTTTCCGCGGAGTTTTCTTTTTTATCCTCAAACGCTTCGCAAGGGCTCTCCGCTGCCTTCTCAAGTGCGTCCGAAATCTCTCCCTCATAGCCTTCCACCGGAGTTCCCACAAGAAATGGTGTCCCGAATTTCTCTCTCAGAACATTGGCAGCCGGGATTCCCACGGAAGATACCACAAGGTTTACCTCCGCCTCACCGGCATGGGACAGATCTTCCAGCGTATCGCCCATAGCCCAGGTGGAAAGGATCTCCCAGCCTCGTTCTTCCAGAAGTTTTTTCATGGCATCTACCATCGGCTGGGGGCCAAAATCCAGGGGTGTTACTCCAAGAAGATTTAATTTCCGTTTTCTCTTCTCTGCAGCGCCGGTAAAATGTCTGGCAATCTCAGAGAGTGCCAGCCCTGCTCCATACACATAATCATGCATACCACTGGTTGGAACCGAAAACGCCGGAATCCCTGTCTCGGCCGTAAGTGCACGGGCAAGTCCAGGAAAATCTGTTCCGTTCATAAAGGGAATAGGGGAACTTGCAAGAGCAATAAATTTCGGTTTCAGTTCCTCCGCCACATCTTCGATATCCCGGAGAAATTTCTCATCATTTCCCATGATCGCATCGATATCCGTAAGGCCTGAGATAAAAATCAGGCTGTCCTGGTCATACCAACGGATCTCATCGTGGGTATTATAGGTAGAATTACAGCCAGAAGGATCATGCATCACCGTCATTCCTCCAAGCTCATACAAAGCGGAACAGACACCGGACACGTCTGCCGTATAAATCGGTATAATTCGATATGCCTGTCTCATATGCAGCTTTCGCACCCCCATCCTTTTCGAACGATCAGATCTTCCGGATCTTTTTCTTCATGAAATGCTTCCACCATCAGCTGCGCGGTATGTCTGATTCCGTCGAATCCCCAGAGCCCGCCGCCCTGTACCATATTGACAAAATTTCGGCTTCCGGTAAACCAGGCTGCTTTCTGGCCGATGGCAAGGATTTTTTCGGACTGCTGCCGTGTCCGCACCCTCATCTCCGGACGGACAGTGGAAATCAACTTCAGCTCCGGATAATTCTCCTTCAGCCAGAAAAATACCTCTTTTTCTTCCGGGCTGATACTGTCCAGAAAAACGGACTGTACCTGAAATCCATGGGTAAGGAGAAGTTTTGTAAGTCCCAGGGGCCTTGGATGAAAAAGATAATCCACTGCTATGGGAGTGTCACCGATGATCTGGTGTGCATGAGAAAGAGCCTCCTCACATTCCCGGATCTCTTTTTCGATATCCAGGCCGTTGATTTTTCCTGTTTTCCTGTTGTTTTGCTGTCCCAGCATTCCCAGCAGCTTCTCTTCCTGTTCCTGTATCTCCCCATAATCAAAATTTCCCGGCAGATACAAAAAAGGCCTTTCCAGTCTTTCGGCCTGTTTTTCTGCCCCGAATTTTCCGGCAGGGTAACAGTTCAGAATCAGACTTCCCTCTCCCAGGTTCTGATAATCCTCCCAGGTTTCACAGGTCGGTATCTCTCGGAGCAGGATTTCGTTTTTCTTCAGGATCCGGCAGATATCCGAACCTTCATCCAGCGCAAAATCACTGCCCAGAACCGTCACGCATTTTGGATCTGCCTTTCTCTCCTGCACGGCATCATACATGGCCAGGCGAAGCTTCTGATCCGGTGTGGGGCCTGTTTTCTGCATGATGGGATCCATGAAGCACCGCATAAAAAAGATCTCCGGAAATCTTTTTTCCAGCTCTCCATAGATCCGGTCCAGATCACTGCCCAGAAAATGATGGAGACATACGGTAAAAAGCAGCACTGCCTTTGGCTTCTTATCCAGACGCTTCAGGACATCTGTCACCCCTTCAATGGTCACATCCTCCAGATTTCCACCCAGAAGATCTTTTTCCTCCACGATCACAAAGGAAAAACGGTCTGCTGCATTCATTTCCGCCGCAGTCAGCACAACGCCTCGCATACAGTTGTCTGCACAGACGTAGATCTGCTGCGCTTCCGGAACCAGCATTCCCGTATGTACGATATTCCAGTTTCCGTGGGCCGGGGAATTAAATTCCAGCCCCGGCTGAAAGGGCACCGGAAAAGAAGCTTCTTTTATAAATACTTCTGTTTTTCCCGGAAACTCCCGATCGCCAACTCTTTTTAACATGTGCCATCCTCCCTGCATGCATTCAGGATCTGTTCTGCCAGCGTCCGGTATTCTCCTGCCATCTCGCTTTCCGGATAAGCTTCCAGAAGCGTTTTTCCCTGCTCCTCTGCCGCAAGAACCAGGTCACTTCTGGAAAGAGTTCCTACTACCTGGGTGTGAAAATCCTCTGCCAGCTCCCGGACTTTTTCTTCTTCTCTTGGCACATTCCGCCGGTTCAGGATCAGCCCTCCCAGAGATGCATAGCCTCTGTTTCTGAAATTTTCCACCGCCATGGCAATATTCGCCCCTGCATGGATGGCCATGTTTTCTCCGGAGGTGATGATAAATACTTTATCTGCATACCCTTTTCGCATGGGCATGGAAAAACCGCCGCAGACAACATCTCCCAGTACATCGTAGAGAACAATGTCCGGTTTATAGGTCTCATAGGCTCCGGTTTCTTTCAGTTTTTCCAGCGCAGTGATAATACCTCTTCCCGCACATCCAAGTCCAGGTGTAGGGCCGCCGGCTTCTACACAGACTACACCCCCGTATCCGATCTGCACCATATCTGCAAGTTTCAGGTCCTGGCGCTTTTCGTTGTAAAGATCCAGCACTGTGGGGACTTTTTTCCCATGCCGGAGAAGAATGGTGGAATCTGCCTTGGGATCACAGCCGATCTGCATCACTTTCATTCCTTTTTCCGCAAGGGCGGCTGCCACATTGGAAACTGTGGTGGATTTTCCGATGCCGCCCTTTCCGTATACCGCAACTCTTATCATTTCCTGTCCTCCGCTTTTGTGATCACATTGGAATATGCCGTTTTTGCGGAAACTCCCCTGAGACGGCCAATCTTTCCGGATAAAGAGCTGATCACATCCTGTGGCGCATCAATGGCAATGCTGATGATGTTGATACCTTTTTCCCGGTAGGGGATTCCCATTCTCCCGATAATATATTTTCCCGCTTCGTGAAGAAAACGGTTGATGTCATCGATCACCTCATTGTTTTCCACAATGATCGAGATCAGTGCCACTCTTGTATCCATAAGATCCGCCTCTCCTTTCCAGTGTCTGTTTTACTGTCCGTTTTATCGGACTCTGTTTTGTTACTGATAATTTTCCAGGCTGAAATCGTTTTTTCTTTCCGCTCACCTTCTGTTTCCTATGCTGTCTGTATCTGTCAGCAGATCCTCGGCAGAAGTTCCCCGCCTGGCTGCGGAAGTAATGCCTGAGTTCCGATTTCCGTAGTCATGACAACTTTTCCAGGCTGGTCCTCGGTAACCTCACCAATAATGGCAGCTTTTTTGGAATACGGACATTTACGCAGTGCTTCCACGATCTTTTCCGCCTCTTCTTTTGGCGCCATGATCACCATACGTCCCTCACATGCCAGATAAAGTGGCTCCAGGCCCAGCATACCGCAGACACCTTTTACTTCCGGAGCTACCGGAACAGACGACGCATCCAGACGGATTCCCACGTTACTCTGGCCTGCAATCTCATAGAGAACGGTTCCCACGCCGCCTCTTGTGGCATCGCGGATCACATGAAGGTTATGGGTGGCATCCATCACTTCTTTTACAGTTCCCCAAAGCGGTGCACAGTCACTTGTCACATCCGCGTCGATGCCAAAATCCTCTCTTGCCAGAAGAATGGTGCATCCATGTCTTCCCACATCACCGGTCACAATGATGGCATCTCCCGGTTTTGCCAGCTCACCGCCTACCTTCACGCCATCCTGGATCTCACCCATTCCGGTTGTTGTGATAAACACACCGTCAACCTGTCCTTTTCCTGCCACCTTGGTATCTCCGGAAACAATACGCACGCCGGCTTCTTTCGCTGTTTTTTCCATGGCTGCGGCAATTTCTTCCAGCTTCTCCATGGGAAAACCTTCCTCGATCACAAAAGCACAGGTGAGATACATCGGTTTCGCTCCCATGCAGGCAAGGTCATTAACTGTTCCACAGATGGAAAGCTTGCCGATATTTCCTCCCGGGAAAAATGCCGGAGAAACAATAAATCCATCGGTGGATACGGCCATTTTTCCTGCCGGCGGGACCAGCACTGCCGCATCATTGGCTGTAAGATCCGGGTTTGCAAAATGTGCTTTAAATACTTCATCGATCAGTTCTGAGGTCTGACGGCCTCCGGCACCGTGTGCCATGGTTACTGTTTTATTATCCATAATTTTCATCTTCTTTCTACGATCGTTCAAACGGATATCAGATCTGTATCATATAGTCCGATCTTCCAGATGTGATCCTTCGTTTGTATGACATGTATTCCTGTATTATAGTCCATTAAACCGGACAGTTGATCAATCAGTTCCCATACATAAAATATGCGGAACAGGCTCCTTCATTGGATACCATACAGGCTCCTACCGGATGCTGCGGGGTACAGACTTTTCCAAATACCCTGCAGTCCGACGGTTTGCATTTTCCCTGAAGCACATCGCCACAGCGACAGGCCGGATTTGGTTTGCCTTTGATCGGCGGCACCGCATATTTTTTTCTGGCATCAAAAGCTTCCCATTCTTTCCGGAGCACCAGGCCGGATCCCGGGATCACACCCAGTCCACGCCATTCGGAATCGCAGGGTTCCATCAGTTCCTCGATCAGTGTCTGTGCCTCCGGGCTTCCTTCGCTTTTTACCACGCGCGGATAACAGTTTACAAAGAAAGGTTTTCCCTCCTGGAAACGGACCAGTGCAACTGCCAGCGCCGTAAGCAGCTCCTTCGCTGTAAATCCTGCCACTACACCACTGACGCCTTGCTCTGCCAGACGTTCGCAGAGTGCAGTCCCTGTAATGGCGTTGACATGTCCCGGGTAAAGGAACACATCCGCACTGCCTTTTAATGCCTGATAAGCCTGTGGCATGGTCTTGTTTGCCACAAGGAGAGAGTAGTTGGAAAGGCCATCTTCTCTGGCTTTTTTCACGGAAAGACAGCCTGCAGGTGTCGTCGTCTCAAAACCAACAGAAAGAAATACCACCTGCTCCTTTGGATGTTCTTTCGCATATTTTTCCGCATCTGCCGGTGAATAGACGATACGTATCCTGGCTCCTTCTGCCCTGGCATCTGCAAGGCTTTTCTTTGTCCCCGGTACACGGACAAGGTCACCGAAGGTACAGATGGTCGCCTGTTTTTCCAGAGCCAGATAAACCGCCTCGTCAATAAAGCCTACCGGTGTTACACAGACCGGGCAGCCCGGGCCTGAAATCAGCTCCACCTGCGGTGGCAGAAGCTTGCGGATCCCCAGACGGAAAATCTCGTGAGTATGGGTTCCGCAGACTTCCATGATCCGCACCGGCGGCCCCTGATATCCTTCTATGATCTCTCTTGCTGTTTTTTTCTTCTCTTCCATCACAGCAGTTCCTCCATCAGCTGGTCTGTCTCTTCCTCGTCATCATCGGTGATCTTTGCAATGGCAACACCAGCATGCACCATCACATAATCTCCCGGCTCCAGATCTCCCAGAAGCTGGGCGGAAACTTCTCTCTTTGCGCCGCCAGCATCTACCACTGCGGTTCCGTCACTGATCTTTACTACTTTTGCTGATAATCCTACACACATATCTATGCCTCCATCCCGCATTTCTGCTGTATACTCCATACATCGTAAAATATTTCATCAGGCGGATATCTGCGATCCGCATCTGCATGATCTATCACCTTTATACTTGTCTGTGCCGCTGCACATAAGCCATTCCATATGCTGCCTGACCCAGCGCGATCCCTCCGTCATTTGGCGGGATCAGACTATGTTTCAGAACTTCAAAGCCTTTTTCTGCAAGCCCGTCATCTACCAGTTCCAGAAGAAGCCGGTTCTGGAATACACCGCCGCTTAATGCCACTTTCCGGATACCAGTTTCCTGCTCTGCTTCCTCACAGGCTGCAAGGATCTCATCCGCCAGCGCCCGGTGGAATTCGTAAGCCAGTTTCCCGGAATCTTCTCCTTCCAGCTTTTCCCGGACCAGATGTGCAACGATGTCACCTGTATTTAAAATAATCTTCCTGTTCCCGGTTTCCGGCTTTTCATCTGCACCGGTTGTTTCTACATTTCTTTTTATATCTGTTCTTTCTCCAGAAACAGTATCCACATTTTTCTTCTGTATCTCCTGCGCTCTCCACGCTTCCGCAGCAAACTCCAGCGCCGTGGAAGCTTCCCCTTCAAAAGTAGACGCCCTTCGGATTCCCAGGATCGCACTGACTCCGTCAAAAAGCCGTCCAGCACTGGTGGAAGTCACTGCATTAAGCTTTCTCTGAGCCATGGTCACCAGCACTTTTGCTTCCTGCTCTGTGCAAAGTCCCAGTTTTTGGACAGTATCAAGAGTTTTCTCCAAATCTCCTGTATTCTGCCAGATCAGGGAAACGGCGATCCGCCAGCCTTCTTTTGCGGAAACATCTCCTCCCACCTGTACAAAAGGTTGGATACTTCCAAGCCTTGTAAATCCCTGATAATCTGCGATCAGGATCTCACCGCCCCAGATCGTCCCGTCTGTTCCATATCCGGTTCCGTCAAAGGAAACACCGATTACTTTTTCCTCGCAGTCATTTTCTGCCATGCAGGATAAAATATGTGCGTAATGATGCTGCACTTTCAGAACGGGAAGCCCCAGTTCCTGGGCCACCACTGTGGAATTATATTTTGGATGAAGGTCACAGACCACCACTTCCGGCTGTACTTCCAGAAGTGTTTCCAGCCGGCCTATGGTTTCCTTCAGGGCTTTTACCGTTCGAAGATCCTCCAGATCACCCACATAAGGGGACGGATAAAAACGGTTATCCACACCAATGCAGAATGTATTCTTAAGCTCTCCACCTGCCGCGATCACCTGTCCCTTCCAGGGTGTGGAAACCATAAACGGAAGAGGTGCATATCCACGGGAGCGCCGGATCATATATGGCTCTCCCTTATAAAAATCCATCACCGAATCATCGGCCCGGATGCGGATCTTCCTGTCATGGGAAAGAATGCAGTCACATAAATAAGAAAGTTCTTCCACAGCTTCATGATCGTCTCTGCAGATTGGTGCGCCGGATGTGTTTCCACTGGTCATCACCAGAAGCTTCGGCATCTCAATTCCATCGTCATAATGAAAAAGAAGAAGCTGCACCGGTGCGTAGGGAAGCATCACACCGACTTTTGGATTCCCGGGAGCGATACTCTCACAGAGTTCCGCTGGTTTTCCGCATTCTGCCTCTGATCTGCCCTGGTCTTTCCCGATGTTCTTTCCATATTTTATGAGTTTCGCATCTGTTTTCTGTCCACAGGACATCTCAGTAAGCTTATCCAGCAGCAGGATCGGTTTCTGATGCCCGGTAAGGATCTTCTCCTGCTCCTCACTGACCTGACAGACTTCTTTCACGGTTTCCAGATCCTGTGCCATCACCGCAAAAGGCTTCACCGGACGCCGTTTCAGTTTCCGGAGCCGCTGTACGGCCTCCTCACTGGTGGCATTACAACAGAGATGAAAACCACCGATTCCCTTGATGGCCACTATCCCGCCGGAAGCAATGGTCTTCCTCGTATAAGTGATCGCCTCCCGGCCACGTTCCTCTCTTCCAATGAGATAGACCTCCGGCCCGCAGTCATTGCAGCACACCGGCTGGGCGTCATAACGTCTGGTGTCCGGATTATGGTACTCATCCGCACAGGACGGACACATGGGAAATTCTTTCATGCTGGTCCGTTCCCGGTCGTAAGGAAGGGAATCCAGGATGGTAAGCCTTGGGCCACAGCAGGTACAGTTGATAAACGGATGCAGATACCGCCTGTTTTTCGGATCAAACATCTCCTCCTTACATTCGTCGCAGATGGCAATATCCGGAGAAACAAAGATCTCACCCTTTGTCTTCTCGCTTTCAATGATATCAAACTGCGTAAATTCCTCCGGCTCCTCCACCGGTTCCACCAGAAGCTTCAGGATGGCCGCACGCTTCGGCGGCCTGTTCTCAATATCTCCGATAAAACCGTCCACATCCTGCTGCCTGCCCTGGGCAAAAATCTCCACATAGGGTCCTTTATTGGACACACTGCCACGGATTCCCCTTGCCATGGCATGACGGCTGACCGTAGGGCGGAAGCCCACACCCTGGACGATTCCGTAAACACGGATCATTTTTGTAATTTCGCACTCCATATGTTCTCCATTCCCTGTAACCAGCTCCCCTGATCCGGTTACAGTATGTATGTAACTTTATGCCTTGCTCTTAAGTCTACCTGCACTTTCCGGATACCGCAAAATGCACCACATCCACAAACACACCGGAAAACGTCTTTGCCATCCGCTTCATACAGGGATCTGCAAAGATCACATCATATCTGCCTTTTTCCACCAGCTCCATGTAATCTTCCTCATCTTTTAATGACACATCCCCCTCTTCCAGGAGATCTTTTTCCATGGAAAACCAGCTTGCCACTGTGATCTCTCCATCTGCGCCACGTTTCTGAAGTTCCTCTCTTATGGAACCGGCCATTACCTGCTGCTGCACGATGAGAATTTTTTTCCCCGCATACTCCATATCCGGCACCAGTTCCTCCACCAGCGGATATCCCACCTCATAAGGCGTTCCGAAAGTTTTCTCAAGATATCTGGCACATTCCAGTGCCGCCGGAGAAACCACGATATTTTTTTCCACAGAGGAGGCTTTTTTTACTTCATCAAGCCCATCTCCCATTCCGTAGCAGACTGCCTGGTGCCCCTGAGACTTAAATTTTTCCCGGAGCTTATCTGCCGCCTTCAGGTCACTGACATCCTGTGGCGTCATTCCAAGGATGCCCACCCTGCCCGTCTCCACCGGCAGTTTTTCCCGGGCAAAAACTTTAAAAAGTTCCAGATAAGCCTTCCGTTCTCCCCCGTCATAAAGCTCCATTCCATCGGTATTTACCGCAAGTACCGGAAGGTCTGTTTTTTTCTCGCACATCCGCTTCAGTGCCTGATAATCCGTTCCGATCACGGCGGGCACCGGCGTTCCGATCACTGCCGCAAAGCCTGCCTCCACCTTTTCTGCCGCATCCACAAGTTTGGCAACCAGGCGGTCATCCCGTCCCAGGATGGCATCCATGTCCCGAAGTCCCGCACTGAACACGGCACTTTTTCGCTCAAACCATCTTGGCTCATCAAAACCGCAGACATTTCCCGTGCATCCGCCGGCATCACAGATCACGATGATCCCGCCCAGCTCATACAGAACCGACACTGCTCCTGACTGATCCGGGGCAAAGGGTGTCAGATATTTCCGAAGTCCTCTCATGCTCTCTCCCCCTTCCTCTTATCCTGCTCCGCCGCAGTCTCAAGGAGTGCCTCAAATAATCTACGTACCCCTGCATACCCATAAGGCTGACGGTCCTGATTCCAGACTACGTTGGGCTGATCCGGATGATAATATCCAGCATCCTTACCGATGGTAAAATTCACACCACTCTCTGCCGGATCATAATACAGCATGGTAGGTTCCATATTGGAAAAAATCTTTGTCTCCGGGCTCAGCGCGGCCAGATGCCGTATGTATACAAAATTCTCAGCTGTAATAGTTCCATAGATCTCCGGCACCTGAAATCCATACCGCACCAGTGCAAGTGCCAGCTCAAATGGATCTCCGTTCATGCACTCCCCTACTGCAAAAGAGGCATCCGGACAGACTTCCCGGAAATGTTCCACAGCTGCCTCCGCCTCTTTCTTACAGGATTCCTGGTCAAAAGAAACGCCAAGAACCTGTCCAAGGGCACGGTACTGATTTTCGATCTTATCCATCTGATAGAGCCTTCGAAGCTCAATAAACGGGATCTTCAGCCGATCATGAAAATCCTCTGCCGCAAACCTTGCTTCCGGATGGAGCACCAGATTAAAATTGGCCTGTGACATGGTCTGATATTCTTCGTAATCCTTACATCTGGAAATCTCATGGATGGTCTTTACGCCTGCCTGATGCAGCAGCTCATAGATCTCACAGTCATCCACCAGCGGTGAAAAAAATCCCAGAAGATTGACCACATTTCCTTTTTTCTTCTGAGGCTTAAGAAGAGAATATAAGGACTGCCGCACATGGACCATGGGTGGCTTCCTGCCCTCACGTGTCAGCGCATACATGTAACAGGGACGCACCGGAATGTCCACTTTTTCCTCTGCTTTCCGACAGACACGTTCCATATCTGTTCCCAGAAGTGCATCCACACAGGTGATACAGATCATCACCACCGAAGGTTTCTTCTCACAGCAGTCACAGATCTCTTTTACCGCTTTTGGGATCTTTTTCAGATGACGGCCTGTGACAATATCTGTCTCATCCATCATCAGGTAAAAAAAACGGTCATTATATTCCGGCATGGAACTGATAAGAGAAGTATTTCTTCCACAGCATCCGGGCGCCACGATCAGCATAATGGAATCCGGCACTGCAAGCCCCGCACGTTTTACTGCGAAGCCTTCCGCTCCCGGAGAATTAAATGCCAGCGTTGCCGGAGAACTGTAGATCAGATGTTTCCCGGAGATCATCTGCGGCGGGATCGCTTCCGGTCCAAGCCGTTCCAGCTCTTCTGCAGTTGCAAAATACGCTTCCTTTTTCATACGCCCTCCATCTCCGTTCCTTCACTCTCCAGCAGCTTCCGCGCCAGCGCAAAAAATTTCTCACTGATCTCAGAATTCTCATCACCCTCGATCACCGTTTTCCCCTGATCTTCCCAGCGGATGATCTCATCGCTTCTCGGGATCTCACCAACAATAGGGATATTGCTTTTTTCCGCAAAAGCCTGTACCTTCTCAGTCTCATTCTCCACATTCCTGTGGTTCAGCACGATTCCAAAGATCCTCGCATAGCTGCGGTCCTCAAAATTCCGAACAGCACTGGAAATATTGTTGGCTGCATAGAGTGCCATCTTCTCCCCGGATGTGACAATGAGGACTTTTTCCGCATAGCCCTCCCGGATCGGTGCCGCAAAACCACCGCACACCACATCTCCAAGCACATCGTAAAGTACCACATCCGGCTTCCAGGTCTCAAAAAGCTTCAGATCCTCCAAAAGCTGAAACGTTGCGATAATTCCTCTTCCCGCACAGCCAAGTCCCGGTGTGGGACCTCCGGTCTCAATACAGAGAACGCCGCCAAAACCCTCCTTCGATATATCTTCCAGTTTCTCCGGTTCCTCATCTTCTTCCCTCATATAATTCATCACCGGCCGGAGAGGTTCTCCACCAAGAAGATTGATGGTGGAATCCGCTTTTGGATCGCACCCGATCTGGATCACTCTTTTTCCCATGGCCGCAAACGCCGCCGCCAGGTTGGAAGTCACTGTGGACTTTCCGATACCGCCCTTTCCGTATACTGCTACCTTCAGCATAAAATCCTCCCTTACTGAATGCACCTGCTCCTGCAGGCATTTTACATAAAAAAAGCTCCTTCACCACACAAGGTGAAAGAGTCCCGTATTCCGCTCATAAAGCAGTTAAAGCCACGCTAAATGAACAACAATTCCCGCTCGGATCATACCTTGCCGTCAAAGTCTGTTACCTCTCTATTTGGCTTTCATGACACATCATTCGGATAGAAAGAAAATTTGTAATAATATTTTTCATTCCGTCTGATTTTTCTGTTTTTATTATACAATAGCAGCTATTAGTGAGTCAATTGCAACTCTGACTTCTTACACAAAAAAAGACTTCTTATCGAAATATTTTTAAGCATTTCGACGAGAAGTCTTTTCTCTGCTCTGCCGGATGGGAAGCTCCGGCAAACGTATTATTCTGATGGATCCTTACTGAATAGAAACTACGTGATATCCACGATCTTCAACAACTTTTTTCAGTTCTTCGTTGGAAATCTCTCTGTCATAGGAAACCACTGCCTCACCTTTTTTCAGGCTGACTTTGGCTGCCGCTCCGTCAATACGGTTGATGGCTCTAGTGACGCTGGCTACACAGTTCTCACAGTGCATTCCTGTGATCTTCATAGTTTTCTCACCAAGCTTCGTTCCGTCCAGTTTCTTCTTCGGGATTTCCGGTTTGCTGCCGCCTCCACAGCAGGCACCCTCACCTTTCAGATGTTTATATGCGCCTTTTCCGGCAAACAACATAATGATGATAACAACGATGACAACGATTGCATTTGCCATAATGATCTACCTCCTGGTTACTTCTGCATTCCGCTGCAGCCTGAGCATCCGGAGCAATGACCGGAGCATCCGCCGCCACAGCCGTTGGTACGTGTATTACCGGCACAGCCAACACAGCTGAGCCCCTGTTTCTTTCTTGAATAAAGATAACTGATCACAAATATACCATATGCGATCACAAGCGCCAGTACAATAATATCCGCTACTATACTCATATCTGTCACCCTTTCTTTCGCTGCACAGCAGTTAAGACGCTGTCAGCTTCTGATGAATAATTTTGTAAAAAATTCCTATGTTTCTTCAGGCTTATTATAACACAGAAGACCAGGTATTTACATACCCGGCCTCCTTATGTTTCTTATCATTTCCGCTGTTTTCACAGCATCATTTCAAAGTTATCATATGTACCGGATCTTAACTGTATGACCGGTTTACGATTACTCTGCTGCCTGAACAGATCTCTTTGTAACATCGTTCTGGTTCTTGTACGGATCTGGTCTGAACAGAAGGAAGAGAATGATTGCCACAAGGATCAGAGCAACGATCGTTCCAATTCCGAAGGATCCGGCACCTGTAACAACAAGACCAATCTGGTATACACAAAGTGTTACAACATAAGCAAAGATGTTCTGGAAGAGAATTGCAAACCAGAACCATTTTCTGGACTGCATCTCATGTGCCATTGTAGAAATAGCTGCAAGACACGGAGAGTCAAGCAGGTTGAACAGCAGGAAGGAGAATGCTGCTACTGCTGACGGGAACCATGCTTTGATCGCTGCACCAACGATCATGGTATCTTCTGCATCATCACCAGCTACGTTTGCAAGAACACCCATTGTACTAACGATGGACTCTTTTGCGGAGAATCCGGAGATGGATGCTGCAACCGGCTGCCATTTACCGAATCCAAGAGGAGCAAAGATCGGAGCAAGGATACCACCAAGGATAGCCATGATACTGTCGTTGCTGTCCTCAACAAATCCGATTCCGCTTCCTGTTGTACCAATGCTAGAAAGAACCCACATGATAACAGTTGCAAGGAAAAGAATTGTTCCGGCTTTGATGATGAAACCTTTCAGTCTCTCCCAAACGTGAAGCAGAACTGTCTTTGCAGACGGAATATGGTACTGTGGAAGCTCCATTACAAACGGAGCAGGTTTACCGGAGAACGGTTTTGTTTTCTTCAGGATGATGGCAGATACAAGAACTGCTACAACACCGATGAAGTACATCAGTGGTGTGATGAAACCAGCTGCTACATAGTCACCAGTTACATATGCTGTCATGATACCACCCATAAGAGCGATAACAGGAAGCTTAGCACCACAAGGAATAAATGTTGCTGTCATGATTGTTAATCGACGGTCGTTATCAGCCTCGATTGTTTTGGAAGCCATGATTCCAGGGATTCCACAACCAGAGGAGATAAGGAGCGGGATAAAGCTCTTTCCGGAAAGTCCGAAATGACGGAATACACGGTCCATGACGAATGCGATACGAACCATGTAACCGCAGTCCTCAAGGATGGACAGGAACAGGAACAGGATCGCCATCTGCGGAACGAATCCAAGTACTGCACCAAGACCACCGATGATACCATCAACTACAAGTCCCATTACCAGGTCACTGGCACCGATGCTAGTAAGGATGTTTGTAAAGAAGTCCTGAATAGCTACTACAAATACATCATTTGTCCAGTCTGTTACGAATGTTCCGACTGTTGTTACGGACACATAATATACAAGCCACATAACTGCAACAAAGATCGGGATACCAAGAATACGGTTGGTAACGATACGGTCGATCTTATCGGATACAGTCAGTTTATCTTTTGCTTTTTTAACCGTCGTATTAACGATCTTCTGGATGAATTTGTATCTTTCGTCTGTTACGATACTTTCCATGTCATCGTCATGCTGTTTTTCAAGTTCCTGACGTTTGCTGTCAACCAGAGACTGTCCGGAAGCAGAAAGCTTCATAGCCTCTTTTACTTTTTCATCATTCTCAAGGAACTTAACCGCATACCATCTCTTCTTATCATCTGTAACAGATGTAGGAAGAACACCTTTTACTTCGTCGATAGCTGCTTCCATATCTTTGGAGAAGATTTCTTTTGGAAGATCAACTTTGCTGCTCTTTGCAACTTTGACAGCCTCGTCGATCAGTTTGTCAAGGCCTTCCCCTTTCAGCGCAGATGTCTCAATGATCGGGCAGTCAAGCAGCATGGAAAGACGCTTGGTGTCAATCTTGATTCCTCTTTTTTCAAGAAGATCAGCCATGTTCAGTGCAATAACAACCGGAACACCTGTCTCGATCAGCTGAGTGGTCAGATACAGGTTACGCTCGATATTTGTTGCATCGACAAGGTCAATGATCACATCTGGATTCTCTTTGAGGACATAGTCACGGCTGACTACTTCTTCCAGTGTGTATGGTGAAAGGGAATAAATACCAGGAAGGTCCGTTACGATAATGTCTTCGCCCTTTCCTTTCTTTCCCTTTAATTTACCTTCTTTTTTCTCTACAGTAACTCCCGGCCAGTTTCCTACGTACTGGTTAGCGCCCGTTAATGCGTTGAACATTGTTGTTTTACCACAGTTCGGGTTGCCGGCAAGTGCAATCTTAATTGCCATTTTTTCTTACCTCCTTAATCCCTCTTATTGTAACTGCGTTCTTCTCCACAGTTGCATTTTTTCATAATAATTCTTACAGAACACTACAGCGTACTTACTTTACCTGTACGCACTGAGCATCGTTCTTTCTTACAGATAACTCATAACCTCTAACAGTGATCTCTACAGGATCTCCAAGCGGAGCAACTTTTCTGATATACAGTTCGCTTCCTTTTGTGATTCCCATGTCCATGATACGACGTTTGTACGCGCTGTCTCCTTCAATCTTTGTTACAACAACGGTACTTCCAACTTTTGCATCACCTAAAGTCATCGTTCTGTCTCCTTTCCGTTATAAATTTTATATAAATATGTGCTTTGCCATATCTGAATTAACTGCTACACGTGCATCTTTGATGTTCACGATCACATTTCCACCGATTGCAGAAACGATACTCACTTCAGCCTCATTGACAAATCCAAGATTCGCCAGAAAACGTCTTGTTTCTTCGTTTCCACCTATTTTCTGAATCTTACATTTTTCTCCGATTCCAGCCATTGTGATAGGCATCATATGTATCAGCTCACTTTCTTTTATAGTCTTTATTGAGAATTATTTTCTTTATCAAAAAAAGTTCACAGTTAAACACCATTTACTTTTTCTTACAGGGTTAGTATATGCTAACGTTTGTAAGCTGTCAAGTACTTTTTTTCGTTTAACAAAACTATTATTTGTTATGTGTAACTTCAATCCGTTATTTCAAACTTATATTTGTAGTATATAACCAATGTTTGGCTCAAAGAACTTCTGCATCTCTGAATTTTATCGGTTTTATATGTTACTGTTCACAGTAACTTTTATACAATTATTTATAAGTATATTTATGCATTTTTGTTGTCCCCGGCGATAAAATATGATATTATAGAAATACTATAAATTTGAGTGAGAATCTTAAATTTTAAAGCAATTAAATGAGAAATGAGAAATCATTTTCCATTAGATCATGAACAGAAATTGGGGTGTAATGGATGCATACAAACGAATCCGCCGAAAACTATCTTGAAACAATTCTTATCTTAAGCAAGTCACATCCTGTCGTGCGTTCTGTAGATGTTGCCGCTGAGCTTGGTTTCAAGAAATCCAGCGTCAGTGTCGCAATGAAAAAGCTCCGCGAGACAGATCAGATCACTGTATCTCCGGAAGGATATCTTTATCTGACAGAATCCGGTCTTGCTACCGCAGAGAAGATTTATGAACGTCATCTTTTCCTTTCCGAGTGGCTTGAGAAGCTTGGCGTTAATCCGGTTGTTGCAGCAAGCGATGCATGCAAGATCGAACATGTGATCAGCAGCGAAAGTTTTGCAGCGATCAAGAAACATATTGATCTCGACAGTATGAAATAATCATTATGAAGTGAATGGTACAGAACTGTACAGAATTTAAGAATTTTTCAGAACAGGCAAGAGCCCGGCATTAAG
>ENA-OPWR01000749-OPWR01000749.1-human-gut-metagenome-genome-assembly--contig:-NODE-749-length-27915-cov-3.539986_pt1 | contig 27915 bp, 25 predicted proteins | sample MGYA00241507_ERZ502006 | MGnify/ENA primary metagenome ERZ502006 (study PRJEB25962, sample SAMEA2043041) | human gut metagenome | biome: human gut; feature: human-associated habitat; material: faeces...
AAAAATTATTGGATATACTTTTATAGACTCGGACATCATTATTCAAAATGAAAAACGTATGTTACAAGAAGCTGTAGATGCCTTATTTGATAATGGACGTCGTGGTAGAAGTGTAACTGGAGCTGGAAACAGAGCTTTAAAATCACTATCTAGTATGCTAAAAGGAAAACAAGGACGTTTCCGTCAAAACTTATTAGGAAAACGTGTTGATTATTCTGGACGTTCCGTAATCGTTGTAGGACCAGATTTAAAAATGTATCAATGCGGTATTCCAAAAGAAATGGCCCTAGAATTATTCAAACCACATGTAATCAATGGACTTGTGAATAAAGAATTAGCTAACAACATCAAAGCAGCTAAGAAAATGATTGAAAATAAAGATGAAAAAGTTTGGGATGTTGTAGAAGAAGTAATTAAAGAACATCCAGTAATGCTAAATCGTGCACCAACACTACATAGACTTGGTATTCAAGCATTCGAACCAAAACTAATTTCAGGTAAAGCAATTCGATTGCACCCATTAGTAACAACTGGATTTAATGCTGACTTCGATGGAGACCAGATGGCTGTTCACGTACCATTATCGGAAGAAGCAAAAGCAGAAGCAAGAATATTAATGCTAGGAGCTAATAACATCTTAAGTCCAAAAGATGGTTCTCCAATCGTAACTCCTTCACAGGATATGATTTTAGGAAACTACTATATTACAATGGAAAAAGATGAACAACCAGGAGAAGGAAGAATATTCAAAAATACAAATGAAGCGCTAATGGCATATCAAAGAAGAGAAATTAATCTTCATACAAGAATTGCTATTCCAGTGAACTCATTTAAACATAAAGTATTCTTAGATACTTATAAAAATAAATATTTAGTAACCACTCCAGGAAAAATTATCTTCAATGAAATCCTACCAGATTCATTCCCATATTTGAATGAACCAACTTCTGAAAATATCGAAGGGGTAACCCCAGCAAGATATTTCATTGATTATGGTAAAGATATCAAAGAAGAAATTAAAAATATGAAAAGAGCAAAAGCCTTCAATAAAGGAGCCCTAGAAAAAATTATCGCTCAAATGTTTAAACGTTATCGTACAACTGAAACTTCAATTTTCCTAGATAAATTAAAAGACCAAGGATTTAAATACTCAACTTATTCAGGAATTACTATTGCTTATTCTGATATCGTAACAAGTAAAAATAAAGCAAAAATCGTAGAAGAAAGTAATAAAGAAGTTAAGAAAATTAATAAACAATTCCAAAGAGGATTAATTACGGATAAAGAAAGATTAGATTTAGTAATTGAAGTATGGAATAAAGCCAAAAAAGATATTGAAACAGAGTTAAGTGAATATGCAGGTGCAAAAGAATACGAAGATAATCCAATATTCATCATGATGAATTCTAAAGCCCGTGGATCAATTTCTAACTTCGTTCAATTAGCAGGTATGCGTGGCATCATGGCAAAACCTAATGGTGACCCAGTAGAAATTCCTATCCTATCATCATTTAATGATGGATTATCCGTATCAGAATTCTTCTTATCAACACATGGTGCTCGTAAAGGTAGTGCCGATACAGCGTTAAAAACAGCAGACTCTGGATATATGACTAGACGTCTAGTAGATGTTGCTCAAGATATGATTGTAAGAGAAGAAGATTGTGGAACAACACAAGGTTCATTAGTAGAAGCATTCATGGATGATAAAGATGGTATTATTGAACCATTGTACGATAGAATCTTAGGAAGATTTACAAGCAAAAAAGTAATTAATCCAGAAACAAAAGAAGTTATCTGTGAAAAAGATACTTACATCACAGAAGCAATAGCAGATAAAATTATTAAAGCAGGTATTAAAGCCGTTGAGATTCGTACTGTTCTAACTTGTCGTACACCACATGGCGTATGTCAAAAATGTTATGGTAGAAACTTAGCAACTGGTAACTTAGTAGAAATTGGAGAAGCTGTAGGTATCATGGGAGCACAATCAATCGGTGAACCAGGTACACAGTTGACCATGAGAACATTCCATACAGGTGGAGTTGCTGGAACCGATATTACACAAGGTCTTCCTCGTGTTGAAGAATTATTCGAAGCACGTATTCCAAAAGGAAAAGCAACAATCTCTGAAATTGATGGAACTGTCCAAAAAATTGAAGACGTTAATGGAAGATTTAAGATTTATGTTAAGAACGATAAAGAAGTAAGAGAACACTTAACAATGTATGGCGCAAAACTTAGAGTTGAAAAAGGCGATAAAGTAAATGCAGGAGACCAATTAACAGAAGGAAGTGTCTCTCCAAAAGAATTATTAGCCGTAACTGATCCGAATACTGTACAGCAATATATCTTAAAAGAAGTACAAAAAGTATATCGTTCGCAAGGTGTTGATATTAATGATAAACACGTTGAGCTAATTGCAAAAAGAATGATTTCTTTAATCCGTGTAATGGATGCTGGAGACACAAACTTTGTACCTAGTACAGTTGTATCAATATCAGACTTTACTAACGGAAATAGAGATGTTATTATTCAAGGAAAGAAACCAGCTATTGGTCAACCAATCTTACTTGGAATTACCAAAGCCGCATTACAAACGGATTCCTTCTTATCATCAGCATCCTTCCAAGAAACAACAAGAATCTTAACAGAAGCAGCTGTAAAGGGAAGCACAGATAAGTTACATGGATTAAAAGAAAATGTTATCATGGGTAAATTAATCCCAGCAGGAACAGGTGCCAAAGAATATATGGATATTGGTTATACCTTAGAAAAAGAATTTTATGATGAAGAACCATCAGAAGTTCTAGAAGAAGAATTTATGGAGTAACTTTGTTACTCTTTTTCTTCACATAAAATACTTAAATAGAATTAATTTCTATATCAGTATTTTTCTAAAAAAAGTTTACTTTCATAAAAAAGCTAAAAAATAGAGTAAAAAAGATTAGTATTATGAATAATTCATGATAGAATAAACATAAGGAAGTGAAAAAAAGTGAAAGATATTATCGTAATAGGAGGAGGTGCCTCTGGATTAGTATCGGCAATTTATGCTGCTAAAGCAGGAGCTAAAATATGCCTACTTGAAAAAAACAATACCTGTGGAAAAAAAATATTAATAACCGGAAATGGAAGATGCAACTATTGGAATAGCGATCAATCCATTACTCACTATCACACAAGAAATAAAGAAGTATTAGAAAAAATCTTACAAAAAGATTATTCTAAAGAAGTATTATCTTTCTTTAATTCTATAGGAATCATACCCAGAATAAAAGAAGGGTATTTTTATCCAACATCTAACCAAGCGGTAAGTATTCAAACAGCCCTTATCAAAGAAGCACAGATTAATCATGTAGAAATTTTAACCAATACAGAAGTAATTTCTATCAAAAAAGAAAATCATATTTTTAAAATCAATACTAATAATGGTATATTTACAAGTAAAAAAATCATTTTAGCAACAGGTTCTAAAGCAGCCCCTAAAACTGGATCAACAGGAATTGGGTACGACATAGCAAAGTCCTTAGGCCATAGTTTGATTACTCCTTTACCAGCTTTAGTTCAATTAAAAGCAGATACCCCTTATTTAAAAGAATGGCATGGAATTCGAGCAGATGTAAAAATTTCTTTATTTGAAAACAACAAATATATTGATTCAAAAGTAGGAGAAATTCAATTAACAGATTATGGAATAAGTGGCATTTGTACGCTATGTTTAAGTGGCAGAGCAGCTCTATCCTTGTCAAAAAAGTACAAAACAGAAATAAAAATAAATTTCCTTCACCAATTAAATATCCATGATACAAATACTTTTTTAAACTTTATGAAAGCAAGAAATAAAACAGTCCAAAATAGAAATATCGCAGACTTATTAGATGGTATCTTAAACTATAAATTAGTAAACTTAATTTTGAAGCAGTCTCAAATAAAAAAAGAAGATAATTGGAATAATCTATCAAATGAAAAAAAATACTTATTAGGAGATAATCTTACTAATTTTACGCTTACCATTACAGGAACTAATTCTTTTGATCAAGCCCAAGTTACAACTGGAGGTATCCCTTTAACAGAAATTAATCCAAATACATTAGAATCTACTAAAACAAAAGGATTATATCTAACAGGAGAACTATTAGATGTAGATGGAGACTGTGGTGGATATAACTTAGGATTTGCATGGATATCAGGAATTATTGTAGGTTCAAATATAAGAGGAGAAGACAATGATTAGAATAAGACAAATTAAAATTCCCATAGAAAAAGATAACATTAACCACTTAAAGAAAAAGATATCCATCATTCTAAATTGTCCAGAGATTGATATTAAAACAATATCTATTTCCAAGAAATCATTAGATGCCAGAAAAAAGCCAAATATATTTTACATCTATGAAGTAGATGTTGAGGTAAAAAATGAAGAACATTTATTAAAGAAACATCAACCAAATAAGGATATATTTTTAACTCCTGAGGAAAAATACATTTATCCAAAAATAGGAAACAAAAAAATAAATCATCGCCCCATCATTGTAGGTAGTGGACCTGCAGGTTTATTTTGTGCCTATCTTTTAGCAGAATTAGGCTACCGTCCGATTATTATTGAAAGAGGAGAGAGGATAGAAGAACGAGTTAAATCTGTTGAAGAATTTTGGAAAACAGGAATACTAAATAAAAATTCAAATGTTCAATTTGGCGAAGGGGGGGCAGGAACTTTTTCAGATGGAAAATTAAATACTTTAGTAAAAGACAAAAGTTTCCGAATGAAGAAAATTTTTGAAATATTTGTTGAATCGGGTGCCGATAAAGATATTTTATATACTAATAATCCTCATATTGGAACAGATGTTTTAAGAAAAGTCATCGTTAACTTAAGAAAAAAGATAATTGGCTTTGGAGGAGAGTTTCATTATAATACAACCCTTACCAATATTAATATAAAAGAAAATAAGATTACTTCTATTGAAATTAATCATAAAGAAATAATAAATACTGATATTTTAGTCTTAGCCATTGGTCACAGTGCCAGAGATACTTTTGAAATGTTAGATAAAAAAGCATTTTATCTAGAACCAAAGCCTTTCGCGGTAGGCCTTAGAATACAACATCCTCAAGAATTAATTAATATTAATCAATATGGAAAAAATACTAAACTTCTGCCACCAGCAAGTTACAAACTAACTTATCAAACGAAAGAGGGAAGGGGAGTATATTCATTTTGCATGTGCCCAGGAGGATATGTGGTAAATGCCTCATCTGAAGAAAAAAGATTAGCCATTAATGGGATGAGTTATCATGATAGAAATAGCCAAAATGCCAATAGTGCGATTGTAGTAACCGTCTCCCCAAAAGACTATGGAACTAACCCACTAGATGGTTTGACATTTCAAAGAAATTTAGAAGAAAAAGCTTATATTTTAGGAAACGGTAAAATTCCAATTCAAACAATAAAAGATTTCCACAATTCTGTGGAAAAGCAAAAATTAGGAAACATCAAACCAATCTTTAAAGGAGATTATCAACTAGCCGATTTAAATAAATTATTTCCAAGTTATATAACTGATTCTATCAAAGAGGCACTTCCTAATTTTGATCAAAAAATTCTAGGATTTAATGATGATAATGCCCTTTTAGCTGGTGTGGAAAGTAGAACTTCATCTCCTGTTAGAATTCAAAGAGACGAAAATTTAGAGTCATCAATCAAAGGAATCTATCCTTGTGGAGAAGGTGCAGGATATGCTGGTGGAATAACTACCTCAGCAATGGATGGACTAAAAGTAGCCGAATCTATTATCTCTACCTATCAAAATTTATAAAATCATAACAAAAGAAAAGGAAAATTACCTTTTCTTTAATATTTTATCAATAATTCCATATTTTAAGGCTTCATTACTTTCCATAAAGTAATCTCTTTCGGTATCTTTTTCTACTTTACGTAAACTTTTACCAGTATTTTCAGAAAGAATTTTATTTAATCTCTTTTTCAATTTCAGTATTCTTTCTGCTGCAATCTTAATTTCCGTTGCCTGACCTTGAGCCCCACCTAATGGTTGGTGAATCATTACCTCAGCATTTTCTAAACAATACCTCTTTCCCTTTTCTCCACTAGACAAAAGAAATGCAGCCATTGAAGCAGCCATACCGATGCAAATTGTACTAACATTGCTTGTAACAAAATTCATCGTATCATAAATTGCCATCCCAGATGTAATCGATCCTCCAGGGGAATTAATATAAATACTAATATCATCATGATTAATTCCATCTAAATACAAAAGTTGTGCAACAATACTATTAGACATTACATCATTAATTTCTCCACTTAAAATAATAATTCTATCTTTAAGAAGCCTAGAATAAATATCATAAGCTCTCTCTCCATAATTAGACTTCTCAATAACTGTTGGAACTAAATTCATATTATCACCTATAAATAGTTTAATCTGTTAACCATAATTTTATTCAGATTTTTTTTTGACAAAATCCACATAAGTATTGTATAATAAAAATAGACTAATAGTAAAAGAATAAGAAGGAAAATGGTGATAAAAACATGGATAATATAATCATAACTTTCTCAAACGGAGATAAAAAAGAATATAAAAAAGGAGTAAAACTAAAAGAAATTATTGAAGATATTAAAGAAAATTACCCATTTGATATTATTAGTGCTAAATTTAAAAATCAACTAATTGGCTATGATGATGCAATTATGAAAAGTGGAACATTAGAATTGTATGATATTACTACTCCTCAAGGAAATAAAATTTATGAAAGAGGCCTTATTTTCTTATTTGAAACTTGTACATTAAGAATTTTAGGAAAAGATACAAAAATCAAAATAAGACATCCGATAGATAAAGGAATTTATTGTGAAATTGATAAAAAAATAACAGATGAAGATGTAGAAAAAATAAAAGAATTAATGCGTTCTAAAGTAAAAGCATCTCTTCCATTCGAACCATTAGAAACTTCAAGAATAGAAGCAATAGAGTATTTCAAAAAATTAAAAAGAGAAGACAAAGTAAAGACTTTATCTTATACTATTTCTAACTTTGTAAAATTATATAAATTTGATGGCATTTATAATTATATTATTGGAGATTTACCAAATGATGCTAGTATTTTAAAGAAGTTTGATTTAACTTTATTAGAAGGCAAAGGTATTGTCCTTAGATTTCCCTTTACTCATACAAATGGAAAAATAACAAAATTTACTTATCATGAAAAGTATGTAGACAGTCTAGAAGAATATGCAAAATGGGGAAATTTATTACATATTAATAATATTGGAGAATTAAATGAAGCAATTATTGAAAGAGGAGCAGGAGAAATCATCAACTTAGCAGAAATTTTACAAGATTATAAACTTCTATCTATTGCCAATGAAATTGCCTTTAGTAAAGAAAAAATAAAAGTAGTTTTATTATCAGGACCATCTTCATCAGGAAAAACTACTACAGCAAAAAAACTTGCATTATACTTAAGAACATTAGGCTTAAGTCCTCATCATTTATCTTTAGATGATTATTTCCAAGAAAGAGAAAAAACACCTTTAGATGAAAATGGAAAACCAGATTATGAAGGAATAAAAGCAATAGATACTAAACTATTTAATAATCAAATGGAGAAACTTTTAAAAGGAGTATCTGTAGTAACACCAACATATAATTTTATTACAGGTAAAAAAGAATTCAATCGTCCACTAAAATTATCTGAAAATGATATTCTAATTGTAGAAGGATTACATGCACTAAATGAAGAGATAAGTAAAGAAATTCCTAAGAAAAATAAATATAAAATCTATATTAGTCCATTAATTTATTTAAATATTGATAATGATAATCGTATTAGTTTAACAGATATTAGATTACTTCGTAGAATGGTAAGAGACTATCGAACGAGAGGGCATAGTCCATCAAAAACACTATCTTCTTGGCAAGATGTTAGAAGGGGAGAAGAAAAATATGTCTTTCCATATCAAGATGAAGCAAATGTTATCTTTAATACTTTCTTAGTTTATGAATTAAGTGTTTTAAAAACTTATGTAGAACCTTTATTATACTCAGTACCACCAGAAGATCCAGAATATCATACAGCAATTCGATTATTGGAAATTTTAAAATTAGTTTTACCAGTACCAAGTAATGATATTCCTAAATTATCTATCTTAAGAGAATTTATTGGGGATAGTTATTTTGAAAAATAAAATACTTAAATTTTATCTTTCCTTAAATAAAAATAACTTTACAGAAGAAATGTTATCTTTTGTAAAGTTATTTTTTTCAATTGAAATAATAAAATGAATTTGCTATCCTTAAAATAGGAGGAGTGAAGAATGAATAAGAAAAATAATCATATAATTATTTTCCTAATGGGAGTAATTATAATCATACTAGGAGTATTATGTATCCTATTTGCAAGTGGTACAATTAACCTTAATAATAAGGAGATAAAAGTTGATTCCAATAATGAAGTAGTTAATGATACTTCAAAAAAAGAAAATGAAAAAAGTTATGTAGGAGAATATGAATATCAAAATAGTGATGATACTCATATTATTATATTAGATTTATTAGAGGATGGAACTTTTTATTTCAAACAAACTCAAACAGCATCTTCTTATCTTTATGGAACATATACAATTCAAGACAACAAATTAACTTTAAATTACAAATTTAGCCAATCCAATGCACAAGGATCTTATATGTCACTTGATGAAACAGAAGAATACAATTTCAATGAAAAAAATGATATTTTAATTACTCAAACAGAAAAAAATTATTTTTCAGCTAATGATAATGAACAATTTTTATTAAAGAAAAGTTCTGATAATTGCAATATTATAAAGGATTATACAAATAACTCTATTAGTTTATTATTAATGGAACAAAAAAATTAGTTCCAGATAAAAGATTTTTAAATATGTAATTATATATATGTAATGAACTAAAATGTATTCCATTTAATATTTTTTGATAAGTTGCATCCTCTAAATAAAAATGTTACAATGTATTAAGAAATAAGGTGTTAAAAATGAAAGATAATATTTTTAATATTTTTGTTTATACAGATGAAAATAATCACGAAACATATCTATATTCTAAAAAAGTTGATGATTTGGGGTATGAGTATCATATTTTAATGAAATCTCAAAATGATGATTTAATAGATAAACAGATTCCTAATATTATTCAAATTTTTCAAAATCAAAATATTCATATCACTGAGGTCAAGAAAGATGTTAACAATTCTCAATACTTACGGTTTTTAGTTTATTATGATAAAGTACAAGAACTATTAAAAAACAGAAAGCAACGTTAAAATTTCTTTCTGTTTTTTTCGATGTTTTCTAAATCCATAATACTTATTTTATTTTTAAGTCGATCACTAACAATAATATAATCATTACAAAAATCTAAAAAATTAAAAGTTCTAAATAAGTTCTTTCCAGGATTATAAAAGAAATAATAATCATTCTCATCTTTATTACTTGGAATATTAAAAACAATTGAATACTCCTGTGTTGTTTTGTTTCTAACAGTATACATCTGTATCCGATTAAAAATAGCATTATAATTTTCATTATATCCATTAAAATTACTAGAATTATTTTTAGTTATTTCAAAAAACATTAACAGCACAGTTTCTTTCATAATAGCAACTTGCTCACTATAACCCATTTTATTAAAATCCGTAATAACATCATTACAACTAAATACATAAGGAAATAAAAGATTAAACTTATTTGCAATATAATGATTAGATAAATATCCATCTTTATCAATATTTTTTTCATAAACATATTTTTGAGAAATAAAATGGTAACCTAGTTTATGAAGTAAAACCCCAATATTCTTTCTTGTTTCTTTTTTATTTGTACTTTTTACTAAAGAATTCATTTTATCTAAAATATTTAAGATATCATCATAAGATTGATTAAATTTATATTTTGATTTTATCTCTCTAGACCATTTACTATATTCAAAACAATCTAAATCAATAGCTATGTTAGTATTTATTTCATCTTTTGAAATCATTCTTTTTAATATTTCATCTTGTAGTTGAATACAGAGATTTAATAACCAAGATTTATAATTCCAATGTTTACTATCAATATTTGGAATGATAAATATCTCATATCCTAAAATCTGATTTATTTTGTTTAAAACTTGTTCACATACAGCTTTATTAAAATATTTCCAATCTTCATCTGTCAGTTTGGTTAAATCATCTTGAGTAAAAGAAATAGATTTACCATTTTCTCCTTTAAAATTTGTACAAGCTTGATAAAAGGAAGATTTTTGTAAAGCGAGTTCATAAAAAAGTTTATTGTCATGTATTTCATTTTTTAACATAGCAAAAGCTGCATTATTATAGTTCTTTTTCCATTGTTTTCCTTTTTGGTATTTGGCATTATATAGATATTCATTTTTGATATAACCAATAGCAATATCAATTTCTTTTAATTCATTTCTAGAAATAAAACTGGGTTTGATTTCTTCTCCCTTATATACTTGCATCTTCTTAGAACCAAAATCTCTAATATAAGGAATATTAGAAGCAAAATGTTTAGTTTCCATATTCATTTGGATATACCCTAAATCAGGAGTTAATGTCATAAAATAGGCTTTTCCTTTATCATCATATACTGCCAAAAACCAGTGATTAATTAAAAATTCTCCACTATCATAAATTGTTGCTAAAGAAGTATTAGTTTCAATTAATTCAGAATGAATTCCTAATCTATCATAAGCCATCTTTAAAATAGAAGAGGCAGATTTGCAAATTACTGCAAGACCACGTCCTTTATCACTATTATAAATATCAATAATTTCTTGATTAGATAAATTAGCACTTCCTAACTTACCATCTACTGATAAAAAGAAATCAGTATCTCTCATTAACTCTTTTCCTACTGCTAAGTAAACATATCTAATCTTATAAAGAACAGGCCATTCATCTTTTACATTTGAAACTATCTCATCAATTAAAATATTTATATCCTTTTTCATTAAGCCCATACCTTTCTATAAAAAAATTAGAGAATACTCCCTAAAATTCCATAAGATAAAATACTCATAATTACTGCTGCCATAAGAACACCAATCAAAATAAAGAGAAAAGACTTCTTTTTGTTCATTCCAAGCATAACGGCAAGTAAAGAGCCGGTCCAAGCACCAGTACCAGGTAAAGGAATACCAACAAATAAAGCAAGACCTAAATAGCCATATTTATCAATTTGTTCTCTTTTATTATCTACCTTTTTCTCTAACCAAACAACTACTTTTTTCGTAACTTTCCATTTTTCAAATAAATCTAATATCTTTTCTAAAAATAGAAGTACAAAAGGAATAGGTAATACATTACCAATTACACAAATCATTGCAGCCTTTATATATTCTACATGAAGAAGAGACGCAGCCAAAAGTCCTCCTCGAAGTTCCAAAATAGGCATTAAAGAAATAATAAAAATAACAACTTCCTTAGCAGCCCCTCCAAATAATCCTATAAAAAAATTAACTAAACTTTCCACATCATCACTCATTTCTATTTATTAAAATTATATATATTTTACATAAAAATGTCAATTCTAAAGAAGATAATTAACTATTTATTAAAAATTCTATATAAGTATTATTTTTGTGATAAAATACTTATATAGAAGGAAGTGTTATAATGAAAATTAAAGACGTAAAAGGAAGAGAAATATTAGACTCTAGAGGAAATCCTACAGTTGAAGTAGATGTAATTCTAGAAGATGGAACAATGGGAAGAGCAGCTGTTCCAAGTGGAGCATCAACTGGAGAAAGAGAAGCCTTAGAATTAAGAGATGGTGGAACAAGATATATGGGAAAAGGTGTTGAAAAAGCTGTTGCCAATGTCAATGGACCATTAAGAGATTTAGTAATAGGACTAGATGCTAAAGATCAAAAAGCATTAGATTATGCAATGATAGAAGCAGATGGTACAGAAACAAAATCTAAATATGGAGCAAATGCTATTCTAGGAATTTCTATGGCCGCAATGAAAGCAAGTGCTAAAGAAGCTGGATTACCTTTATATAAATATATAGGAGAAGGAAAAACTTTGCCTAGACCAATGATGAATATTATCAATGGAGGAGCTCATGCAGACAATAAATTAGATTTCCAAGAATTCATGATTATTCCTAATCGCGATACAATCAAAGAAAGAGTACGTGTAGGTTCCGAAGTATTCCACAATTTAAAGAAAGTATTAAATGAAAAAGGATTAGCTACTGGAGTAGGAGATGAAGGAGGATTTGCTCCTAATTTAGAATCTAACACAGAAGGATTCGAATTAATCATGGAAGCGATCAAAAGAGCAGGATATGTTCCTGGAGAAGATGTTAACATTGCAATAGATGTAGCAGCTAGTGAATTCTATCAAGATGGAAAATATAATTTGAAAGGAGAAGGAAGAAGTCTTACTACTGACGAATTAATTGATTTTTATGACGAATTAGTAAATAAATATCCAATTATCTCTATTGAAGATCCAGTGGATGAAAACGATTGGGAAGGATTTACCAAAGTAACAGAACGCTTAGGAGATAAAATTCAATTAGTAGGAGACGATTTATTTGTAACCAACAAAAAATGTTTACAAATGGGAATTGATAAACATGCAGGTAATGCTATTCTTTTAAAAGTAAATCAAATTGGTACAATAACTGAAACTCTAGAAACAATAAAACTTGCAAGAGAAAATGGATACAAAACAATTATTTCCCACAGAAGTGGAGAAACAGAAGATACAACAATTGCTGATTTAGCAGTAGGACTAGATTTAGGACAAATTAAAACTGGATCAATGTCAAGGACAGATAGAATTTGTAAATACAACCAATTAATGAGAATAGAAGAAGAAATAAATAATGAAAATTAATATGAAAGCGTATGGCTTATCCTTACGCTTTTCTTAAATTAAGGAGGATAAAATGCTCGAAACGTTTTTTACTGATGAAGATATTAAAGATATTTATGATGAATTAGTAATATATTCTATTAAAAAGTATGAAGAAAATAAAAATATGATAGAGAGTCTAGATAAAGAATCACAAAAGAAATTTCAAAAACAATATAAAATCGCCCTATTGGCAATGAAAGAAAGAGAAATTAATCCGGAAACTTTAAAAAATAGAAACATCCAAACATTAAAAGCAAGTCTAGATAATTATCAACAAATTTATCATACAATATTAAAATTAAATCAGCCAACAACCAATGAAATTGCCTTACAAATGAAAGAAATCTTATTAAGTACTTTATCAATTCCTAAAAATGAATCAGAAAAAGCATCTCTTCTCTTTGATTTCACTACTAATTATTTTAAGTATTCATATGACTGCTATAAATATTGTAACCAAATTCCCTTTGTATCAGAATATGACTTTGATTTTAAAGATAATATTCCCATCGACTCTAACTATAATAGCATTCTTTTAATGGGACAAGGATTATGTACAGATATTGCCAACTTTATCGCTATAACAGGAAGAAATTTAGGATTAAATATTGAAGTAATATCAGCAAATCATAATGATAATTTTCATGCGTTAAACAAAATAACATTTTCCAATGGAGAAGTTTCTTTAATAGATGCTACTGCCTTCATTAAAGATAAAGTACCAAAATCTTCTTGCTTTTTAGTATCAGAAGCAAAATTAAACCAGCAAAATAATTATTCTTTTACTGAAGAATTACCATCAACAATAACATTGCAAGAACCAATTCTTGATACAACAGAAAAAGCAAAAATATTATCAAAGGAAATCAAAAAAAACTATCCAGGTTCAAATGATATAAATAGAAAAAGGAATTATTAAGTACTTTATCATGAAAAACGAATTAGCAAAATTAAGTATATGGTATCAAAAAAATAAAAGAGATCTTCCTTGGAGGAAAGACAACAATCCTTATCATATTTGGATATCAGAAATCATGCTTCAACAAACAAGAATAGAAGCTGTCATTCCTTACTATGAAAGATTTATCACATTCTTACCAACAATTCATGATTTAGCTACCATTGATGAAGAAAAATTATTAAAGTTATGGGAAGGATTAGGTTATTATTCTAGGGCTAAAAACCTCAAAAAAACTGCCCAAATTATTGAACAAGAATATCAAGGAAAGTTTCCCACAGAATATGTGGAAATCCTAAAACTTCCTGGAATTGGAGAGTATACAGCAAGTGCTATTTCTTCTATTTGTTTCAATCAAAAAGAAGTAACTATTGATGGTAATGTTCTAAGAGTATTTACAAGATTTTTCAATGATAAAAGGAACATAGATGAACCAAAAGTAAAAAAAGAAATTCGGCACTATTTAATGCAAGTGATACCCATAGATGCCGGAGATTTTAATCAAGGGATGATGGAATTGGGAGAAACAGTCTGTTTACCAAAAGGAACTCCAAAATGTTTACAATGCCCATTAAACAAAGATTGTTTATCTTATAAAAAAAATACTTATTTATCACTTCCTGTGAAGAAAAAGAAAAGTACAAAAAAAGAAGAATTTTATACTGTACTTCTTTATCAGTACCAAAATAAATATGCTTTATATCAAAGAAAAGAAGAAAGTCTTCTTCAAAATTTATGGTCTTTCCCTCAATTAGAAGGAAACGTTTTCAAAAAAGAAATTGTTTCTTATCTAGAAAAAAATTCAATTTCTTATAAGAATATTCAAAAAGATATAAATTATACTCATATTTTTACACATAAAAAATGGCAAATGAAGTCTTATAAAATTATCTTAAAAACCATCAAAAATCTACCTTATCAATTTTATACTTTAAAAGAGATTGAAACTACCTATGCTTTAGCTTCAGCATATAAACCGTTTTTTCAATCACTAAAAGAAACCGATATGCATTAATCTGTATATCGGTTTACTGTATCCAAAATAATTTGATAATTGTCAATTAATCTTTGATTATCAGGTTCCATATCAACAGCCATCTTAGAATAAAAGAGTGCTTTTTCAAAATCTTCTATTTCAAAAAATCCTACAGAAAGTAAATCATAAATCGTATAATTCCAACTAAATACTTCATTAATATAAGTATCCTTCTTTTCTTTTATCCTAAGTGCTTGATGACAATACTTAATCATATTTCCATAATCATGAAGTTCATAGTAAAGTAATGCTAATTCCACATAAGCATCTCTTAAATAAGGTGCTTCTTTAATTGCCTTTTCATACCACATTTTAGCTTCATCATATCTTTTTAAGAATTTATAACTTCTTCCAATAAATCGCATAGAAGCACATCTTTCATCTTTCCAGGTAGCTTTTTTCATTGATAAATGATGAATTAAAGTATCAATACATTCTTGATATTTACCATAATACATATATTCTCTTCCGAGATAATGCATATTCCTATCATCAGAACTATCTTCTTTAACGGATAATTCTAACAAAGGAAGATAACTACTTCTACTTTTAGAAACATCTGGATAATGATTTAAAGTAATATCATCAGTATATTTTATTTTTTCTTCATCGTTTCCTAAATAAGATAAAACTTCATGAACAGGATGAGTCCATTGATAATGAAACCTATCATGAATGTTTCCTAAGTAAAAACTAACTTTAGGAACATCATTTTTATCTAAACTCCAATTATATCGATAAAAAAGACAATTTAATTCTTTTTCCCAATTTTTCTCTAAATTTTCCCGCCAGCCAGGTAATAATATTTCATCTAAATCAGTACAAACACAAATATCAGCATCTTTATCTACCATATTTAAAGAAATATTTCTAGCAACATCAAACCTCCATGGTTTGATAATTTTTTCCTTTACAATAACGCCTAATTCTTTCAGTAAAGAAACAGAATTATCTTCTGATCCAGTATCTAATACAAATATTTTATCAGCCTCTTTCATTGAATTTACCCATTTAGTAACAAACTTTTCCTCATTTTTACAAATAGCATAAACGCATACTTTATATTTGTTCATCTAAATTAACCTGTAGGTCCAGTAGGTCCCTGAGGAATAGTTAAATTTAAAATGAAATTTGGTTCTGTTCCTGTTATTGTAGCAGCAGCCTGTGTACCGGGATTTCCTGTTGTTACTGTCCCAATTGTCAAAGTTGGTGTAGCCCCTGCAGTTCCCTGAGGTCCAGTAGGTCCAGTTGGACCAGTAGCCACATATAAAGTTTTCTTGAAATATATTATAAAAAATTCCAAATAATTTTAATATTACGACTATTCGTTATTAAATCATATTTCCCTATAATAATCTTATCGATAAAATTATCTACAATAAAACTATTTAAAGTATTGATTTCTTTATATTTATTAAATAATAAATATCTATTTTTTCTCTCATTTTTTTCTTTATAAATACTTTTCAAATTTCTTTCAATAATTTTTAATCTTTGTTCCAATCGTTTCATTTCTACCTCATCTTCTTCTTTTAAATAAAAGTATTGTTTTTTATTTAGAATACCATTTTTAAAATCCAAATATAAATTTTTAAAATACCCTTTTTTATTATCTAACTCAAAACTAATCTCTTTCTTTTCTTTAAGTAAAACTTTAATTTTTTCTTGAAATAAATTATTTTCAACAAAAGAATTATCATATTTAATCTGTTTATTTATAGAATAATATTTATCTAATAAAATATTAAACTTTTGTAAAATATATTCATGTAAAAACCTTTCATTAATCCATTTTTTATTATCACAATTAGACCAACTAGTTAACTTATCTTTACAACATAAATATCCCATACCATCTATGTTCTTTCCACATTTATAAAATATTTTTTGACAGCATTGACAGTAAACTTTATTAGATAATAAATGAACTTTTCCACCTTTACAACATCTTTTATTATGAGATAATTTTATTTGAACTGCATTCCATAACCTTAAATTAATAATAGCCTCATGAGTATTTTCTACTCTTATTTGATTATCACTATTATTATAAATAAGAGTATGATTTTTATAACTGACAGTAGTAGTCTTAAACTGTACCAAATTTCCAATATATACCTCATCAAATAATATTTTTCTAATAGTAGTAGCACTCCAATTGTATTTATTTCTAACTTTAATATGATAATTTAAATGAGTATTATAATAATCAGCATAAGCAAATATATAATAATAATATTTTAAATGATTCCTATTCTCTTTTAATGTAATTTCAAAACTATAAAAAATATTATGCATTCTATCTAAGTCCATTATATAAGTAGCAATACAAGTAACATCTTTAGGCAGTGTATCATTTAATTTAAATTCCTTCCAACAGTCATCATTATTAAAATTTGGTTTATTTTTAAATAAATATTTACCATTATCAATAATAATATCTAACTTATTTAAATCCTTTATTGAATAATAAATTTTAATTTTACTATTTTTCTTTTTTAAAAGTCTTATATTAAAAGTATTATTAAATAATAACGCATTAGAAATAACTTCAATAGTAGTTATATTTTTTAATATTTTCTTCTGATTATTTGTATAATTAATATCAATAACATAAGTGCCTGCTTTATTAATATAATTAACATAATCTTTTCTTTTTATAGGAATTTTAATTTTACTCCCATTAAATATCTTATACTCTAAAGGACTTAAGATATTATCTCTAGATAATCTATTAGCAATTTTATCCATTCCATATCCCATATTATATTCTTCAAATATCCTAATTATATTTAAAGATGCTATCGGATCAATCAATAAATGATTTTTATTTTCCCTATCTTTTATATAACCATAAGGGGCAAAGCTTCCCGTAAATTGCCCTTTTGCTCTTTTTGATTTTAAAGTTTCCCTAATATTTTTAGAAGTATCTTCAAGAAGCCATTCATCTTTCATCGCAATAATCTGACTTGTCTTCTTAGTTTCATCTTTAGTATTATCAATTTTTTCAATATAAGTAACAAATCTAACATTCCATTGCCTGAACTTATTATGAACATATTCATTCACCAGTTCAATATCACGAGCAAATCTAGCCTGTGTTTTTACTAAAACAATATCAACATTCCCTTCTTTACATTCCTTAATCATTTTATTAAAATTAGGTCTTTCTCGATCAGAACCAGAATAATCTTCATCATCAAAAACCCCAACAATATTCCATCCATTTTCTAACGCATAAGTTCTAAGTATTATCTCTTGATTTTTAATACTTTGAGATTTCTCAGAAGGACTTAATTTATACAAATCTTCTTTAGATAATCGTAAATATAAAACTACCCTTAATCTCTTTTTACTATTTTTTGTATTTACATTCATTTTTTTACTCATCATCCTCTAAAGCATTATAATCCTCTATTTTCAAAATTATAGAATACATCTTTTGATTAAATAATTCTCTTATTTTTTCTTCAGATAAATTATTTGAAGAAAAAATAAACTCTTCTGAATAAATATAACAAATATCTTTTTTAGACATTAATTACTTATCTCCTTTACCATAATTAATAGTATTAAAAATAAAGGAAAAAATACCACAAATAAAATAATATTAAAAACAAATCTCTATAAGTATTTTCAAAAGATGAAACAAATCTCTTTTTTGTTATAATTTTATCAATTATTCTTTTAAGATTAATTTAAGAATACCGATTTATATTAAACAAAGGTGATAAAAATGAAAATATCAAAGTAAATCTTAAACCAACTTTCATTATTGATTCATATGATAATAAAGACGATATTGAAGAAGATTTTTATAACAAAGGCTTAGATAAAAATTATAAAGTAGAAACAAATGAAGAAGAAGTCACATCTGCTCTATCAGGAGTATCCAATGTAAAATCATTTGCCACCATTTTCTTTATAATTACTTTAGGAATAGGAGGTATTGTTCTATTTATTTTAAATATGATCAATATCAGAGAAAAAAATATGAAATTGGAGTTTTAAGAACAACAAAGAGTAGCTATCGCTAGAAGTTTATCTTACTGTCCAAAAATGATTATCACCGACGAACCAACAGGCAACCTAGATAAAGAAACCGAAAAAGAAATATTAGATATCTTTAAAAAACTAGCTCATGAAGAAAATAAGTGTATCATTATTGTAACACACTCCAAAGAAGTATGTGAAATGGTAGATGAAGTATATGAATTAAAGAAGGGAAAGTAAACTTAGTGATTTGCTTTTTTTGAATTAAAATACTTATTTGGAATAAATTTTATGTTTGAAAAAAGTGTTAAATAAAATGTTATTTTTTCAATTGACTGAAAAAACTTTACTAAATTATTTAAATTGTATATAATGATAATGAGGTGAGGAAAATGATAGAAAGAAAAGAGTACATGAATTTTTTGCTAAAGTTAAAAGATAAGCATATTATAAAAGTCGTAACAGGAATAAGAAGATGCGGGAAATCAACATTATTTGAACTGTATAAAGATTATCTTTTAAAAAATGGTGTTAAGAAGGAACAAATTATTAGTCTGAATTTTGAAAATCCTAATGATATGAAATTTAATGACTGGAAAGAATTGTTCGTATCAATTGAGAGTCGTTTACTTGAAAATAAGATGAATTACATCTTCTTAGATGAAGTCCAAATCTTGAAAAATTTTGAGAAAGCAGTAGATGGGTTATATATTAAAGAAAATGTCGATATTTATATTACGGGTTCAAACTCTTATATGTTATCAGGTGAACTTGCTACTTATTTAACAGGAAGATATATGCAAATTCATATGCTACCTTTGTCATTTTTAGAGTATTTAGAATATTATGGGTTAGATAATGAAGAAAGAAAGTACCATACTTATATTAAAAATGGGGGATTTCCTTATTTACTCAATTTAGATAATGATGAAGAACTTATTAGAAATTATTTAGATGGTGTTTATCATACTGTATTGTTAAAAGATGTTGTTTCAAGAAATAATATTAAAGATACAATGATACTAGATAGTATTATTAAGTTTCTTTTTGATAATATTGGACAACTTGTTTCTACAAATAAAATTGCCAATACTCTTGCTTCTAATCATCGTAAATGTTCTGTAAATACAGTAGAAAGTTATTTAAATGCTTTAATAGAAAGCTATATTATTTATAAAATATCAAGATATGATATCAAAAGAAAAGAATATTTAAAAACAGGAGATAAGTATTATGTTTGTGATTTAGGACTTAGAAATTATTTATTAGGCTCTGTTAAAGACTTAGGAAGCATTTTAGAAAATATTATATTTTTAGAGTTAAAAAGAAGAAATTATGATATTTATATTGGAAAATATGAAGATAGTGAAGTTGATTTTGTTGTAAAGAAGAATGATGGGTTAAAATATATTCAAGTATCTCTTTCCGTTCGAGATGAAAAAACATTAGAAAGAGAATTAACTCCATTAAAAGAAATTCATGATAATTATCCTAAATATATTATAACCTTAGATTATGATAGTGCTGATTATGAGGGAATAAGACAAATTAATGCCATAGATTTATTAATGGGTAGAGTTGATTTATAATGATTTTAGAAGAGTGAAGATTAGAAGTAGCGCTTTACTTTTTTCTTTTTGGAATTAAAATACCAATTAGGAATAAATTCTAAAAAATTTAAAATAGTAAAGAAAAAGAATTGTTTGTGTGATATACTTGATTTGAGATTTTCTATGGATGAAGTGGAATAGCAAGTGTGAATTTAGAGTGAGAGTAATATTAATTTAAATCAGAAAGAAGGAAACGAGAGAATGAAGTATTTGGGAAGTAGATTATTAAAAACAAATCGATTAGAATTAAGACCTCAAACAATGAAAGAACAATACTACTTATGGCAACTTATAATGAATTTTGAAATTAATCAGTATTATTTAACTGTTCCTAGAAAGTTTAGAGAAAAATTAAAAATATGGGAAACACAGGAACAATACTACATTGAAGAAATGAAACATGCAAATGATAAAGATACTTTTAAATGGAGCATCTATTTAAAAGATACTAATCAATGTATAGGAAGAATAACTTGCCATGAAGCCCGTGATGAGGATAATCAAATAAATGACCCAAGTATAAGAGGTATCGGATGGTTTATTGATCCAAAATATCAAGGAATGGGATATGCTACAGAAGCAGCAAGCAAGATGATTGATTATATGTTCAACGAATGTGAAATTAAAGAGATAAAAACATTAGCAGCAGTAAAAAATCCATCCTCATGGATGCTTATGGAAAAATGTGGTTTTATAAGAAAAAACGAAACCAAATTAGTAGAATATACATATTTAGATGAAACAGTTGAAAATTATCAGTACTATTTAACAAAAGAAATGTATAAAAGGAAAACTTTATTTGAAACAGTAAAAACTACAGAAGAATTATTTGAATTTATGGAAAAAAATATTAAGTATGGTGTTATAGATAAAAATGGAAAGTATTATGATTGGAATTTAGATAAATTTCAAGAAGTATGTAATCATGATTGGAAATTTAGAGAAGGAAAAGAAATAGCAACAATAGGTATCGGTCATTGTTGGGATCAAACAGAATTAGAAAGAACTTGGTTTAAACAAAATAATTATAAAATAAAAACAATATTTATCTTTTTTGAACATAATACCAAATATCCATACGGATGTCATACATATTTAATTTACAAGAATAAGAACAATGATAAATGGTATTGGTTTGAACATGCTGATAACCAAAATAAAGGAATACATGAATTTAAAAACGAAGAAGAAGCCATTTTAGCACAAATGAAAACTCATATAGAATATAATAAAAGTTTAGGATTTCCAATGAATGAAGAAGTAATAAGTTGGATTAGAATATATGAATTTCTTCCACCAGAAAAAGGAGTTAATAATCAAGGATATTTAAAAAATATATTTAGTAAGAATTCAATAGATATTACAAAAGAAATTGTACAATACAAAAATAATCAAGAAAAAAATTTTAACAGTAAAAGGAAATAAAATGATAGAAGAATATTTAAATCAAGATATAAATAACCCTAAATATTTATTTCATGGTAGTCCTAAAAAATTAAGTATCTTAAAACCAAAATTAACTAATGATTCAAATCACAATAAAAATAATATTGCTACAGCTATTTTTTTATTTCCTAGCTTTTTAAAATCTACACCATATGCTTTCAAAGATACAATAAAAAAATTAAGTTCGGAACTAGATTGGAATTTTGAAATACCTAATAATAATACCTACCCATTAATGATAATGGAGAATGTAAATGTATTTGATGATATAATTGGATATATTTATGTATTTAAAAAAGATAATTCAATGATAAAAGACAATAATACTTATCAGTATAAATGCTATCATCAATTAGTTCCCATAGATATTATTAAAGTTAAATATCAAGAATACAAAAAATATTACAAAGTTATTAATAAAAAATAAAATATAATACAAAATGGAGAAATTTATATGTGGAATATACAAAAACTAAAAATCCAAAAAAAACAAATATTAGATGAACTTAAAACTTGCACTGATAAAAGTAGAAAAGAAATATTAGAAATAACTCTAGGGTCATATATAAGTATGATTGATAACTGTGGAACTATCAAAAATACTAAAATGTATAATATTCTAGATACTTTATCTAAAGGAAAATTTTCTTTAAACAGACCAAGTGCCAAATATACAGGTAATTTTGAAAAAATAATTACCAATACTGATTATTATATGGATAAAACTTATCTAGAATTTTTATTAGATATTGTGGAAAATGTTATTAATACAGAACCTACAATAACGCCAAATGAAAACCTTAATTTTGATTTTTTCCCATCAAGTAATGAAACATTATTAAATATATCAAAACAGTTTTATCAAAATTTAGAAGATAATGATATCTATCAAATGGCATTAAAAACTTTTAACGATAAAGAAAATATCAATTTTTCAAATACATATTCAAAATTATATAGTAATGCCGCTGGAATAACATTTTGTGATTATATTAATGGAAAAGCTTTTTGTACCATAAAAAGAAATAACCTAATTATTGATTTTCAAGCCTTTAACCATGAAATAATGCATTGTATTGATTTTTATTTTAAGCCAAAAATTCCAAATGAAACATATTATGGATTTCATGAAATCCCAACATATGCAATAGATTATTTATTTATAGATTATTTAGAAAGTATTGGCGTTAAATATGGTGAAGTACAAAAATTAAGAATGATGAAAGATAATTACTTACAATCTCTTGCAAAATCAATAAGAGGATTAATTAAAGAAGAGATTTGCAACAAAAAAGAAATAGATTTCATAAAAGAATACAAAGTACAAGATGTCATGGATATTTTAGATATGAGCCTAGTAAGACATTTACTTGAATTAGAATCCGGCATTATTTCATATGGAATATATAAACAAATTTGTCTAGATTATAATATAGGATTAAATAACCTAAAGATCATTATTAAAAATACCTTACCCAAAAATAAAAAACCTGATTTTTCTAACATTAATTTACCAGATCAAGTATTATTAGAGTTAAGTAAAGAAATTGGCAGCTATTCAAAAGAACATAAAGTAAGAAAAAAATATTGTAGAAAAAAACAAAATTAAAATAAAGATTGGAGAAAACTAAAATGACTTTAAAAGAAATAGAAAAAAAAGTCAATCATTTTGAAGGAAAAACACTGAATGTACATTCAACTAAAGAAATAAATAAAAAAATATTAGAAATATTAAATAAATGTGTAGAAAATAATATAAAATTAGAATTAACTGAAAAAGATTTTATCGAAATAATAAATATATATTACGACTTATATCATACATATAATTATCAATTTTTAAAGAAAATAGCAAATATTTCACTTAATAATTTAGACTATTACAAAATCATGAAAAATTTAAAATAATAAAGGAGATATCATCAATATGATTAAATTAAATAACAAGCTATATAGTAAACTTTCATATAAAGTATCTTTTGGAGATTATCAAGTAAAACAAAATGGTAAAAAAAGACTTGGTAAAGCACCATATATTACTTTTATATTAGATGATTTTAAATTAGGATTAGAACTAGTGTATGATAAAAAGTGGATTAAAGAATTAAAAATAAATGATAAAAAAGATATATCTAAGTATGTAACAGATATTATATATAATGATAGTAAAGGATGGATTTCTCTAATTTATGGAACATATAAATGTTTTTTAGAACGAATAGACAATGAGTTTTATCTTCTAGATTTTTACTGTAATACAATAGATGATGAAGAAGAGTTTAGTATTGTATTAAATGAAAAAATAAACTTTATACTAAATCATGAAGAACAATAAGTACTTTAAGTAGATGAAATAATCTGCTTTTTTTGTTACTTAAAATACTGAAGGAGAATATTTGCTCCCTTTAACTCTTGACAATTGAATAATCATTCACTATACTAAATATAGTTAAGTAAGGAGGAAAGAATGGAAAGAAAAGAATTAATGTGTGACTGTAATATCATTCATCAAAATGCTGTTAATATTGCTTTAAAAAATAAACCAAAAGAAAAAGAATTAGAAAATTTAACAACACTTTTCAAAATATTAGGGGATAGTACAAGAACAAAAATTTTATGGATATTAGATCATCATGAGATGTGTGTTTGTGATATTGCTAATGTTCTAAATATGACAAAATCATCCATCTCACATCAATTAGCCATCTTAAGAGAAGCAGGCATTGTACGATTTAGAAGAAGTGGGAAGGAAGTTTATTATACCCTAGATGATGAACATATCAGTCGTTTATATGAAATTGGACTAGAACATATTAACCATAAATTGAAAGGAGAAGATTATGCGTAAATATCAATATCATATCAACAACTTAGACTGTGCTGATTGTGCTAGAGAAGTAGAAGAAGCATTAAATAAAAATGATAATTTTAATCATGCCATTGTCAATTTCAATACTTGTAAAATTTCTTATGAATCAGAAAAAAACTACAGTATAGAAGAATTAAATGAATTCATTCAAAAAGTAGAGCCAGAGGCTTATATTACGGAGACTAAAGAAGATAATAAGAAAGAATTTCATCTTTCAAGCCTTATCATAGGTTTATCTATTGGATTAATTGGTTACCTTATCCCACTTTCTAAAATAATTAAATGGATTTTTTATCTAGTTTCTTATACTATTTTATTATATCGAACGAGTATAAACGCTTTAAAGCTATTACGAAAAGGAAATGGAATAAATGAAAATGCCTTAATGACAATCTCTTGCATTGGTGCTTTATGTATTGGAGAAGTATTAGAAGGAATGATGGTTATTTCTTTATATACAATTGGAAAAATACTAGAAGAAAAAGCAATCAATAATTCTAGAAATTCAATAAAAAACTTATTAAACATAAAAGAGGATTATGTAAATAGAAAAAATAAAGAAGAAATCGAAAAAATTCCCGTTGAAGAAGTAAAAATAAATGATATTTTAATTGTCAAGAAAGGAGAAAAAATTCCCGTTGATGGAATTGTTACCAAAGGAGAAAGCAAACTAGATACCTCAGCCTTAACAGGTGAAAGCGAAGAAGTATCTATCAAAGAAGGAACTGAAATTCTATCCGGAAGCATTAACTTAGGGAATATTATTGAGATGAAGGCAACATCATTGTTTTCAGACTCTACAGTTTCCAAAATCCTAAACTTACTAGAAAGTGCTACGGATAAAAAAACCAAAACAGAAACATTAGTTTCTAAAATTAGTAAAATTTATACGCCATTTGTCATGATCACAGCAATACTAGTTATGATTTTATTACCACTTATTTTTCATCTCCCTATAAAAGAAGGCATTTATCGAGGACTTACCTTTCTAGTTATTTCTTGTCCTTGTGCAATTGCTATTTCTGTACCCTTATCTTATTTTACAGGAATAGGAGTTGCTAGTAAGAAAGGAATTTTAATTAAAGGAAGCAATTATCTAGATAATTTAAGCAATGTAAGTCATATCATCTTTGATAAAACAGGAACCCTAACCAATGGTTCATTTAAAGTATCTTCAATTGAAATTATGGATAAATTTAAAAATAAGTATTCTTATGATGAGGTTGTTGATATTTTAAGAAAAGGAGAATCATTCTCTAATCACCCAATTGCAAAATCTATTCTAAACTTAAAAAAGGAAAAAGTAGATAATAAAGATATCTTAGATTTTAAAGAAAATGCCGGAAAAGGAATTGAATTTACTCTAGATAATAAAAAAATATTTATTGGCAATAAAAAACTTTGTAATTGCAAAGAAGAAGCAATGCTTCACTTAAATATTGATGGAGAGCATGTAGCGTCTGTTACCATTGATGATGGAATTAAAGAAAATTCAGAAGAAGTCATCAAAAAACTAAAATCCTACGGAATTAAAACCTATATGTTTACTGGAGATAAAAAGGAAGTATCAGAAGAAATTGGAAAAAAACTTGCAATAGATGAAATTTATACAGAAATGCTTCCAACAGATAAATTTGAACATTTCGAACAAGTTAGTAAAGAAGGAAAAATCACTATCTTTGTAGGAGACGGAATTAATGATGCCCCTGTTTTAAAAAGAGCTGATATTGGAATTTCTATGGGAGGAGTTGGCAGTGACTCAGCAATAGAAGCCAGTGATATTGTCCTAATGAAGGATGATTTAACTAAAATTCCTCTTGCTATTGATATTTCAAAATACACCAAAAAAATTATTCAAGAAAATTTAATCTTTGCTCTTATGGTAAAAACAATTATTTTACTTCTTAGTGTGTTTGGATTTGTAAATATGTGGTTAGCAGTATTCGCTGATACTGGCGTTACTTTATTAACGGTAATTAATACATTAAGAATTATGAAAAAATATAAATAATATAGGAATAAAATACTTAATAAGTACTTTTCTCTTAGTTAAATAAATTTTATTGAGAAAAAGATTTTTAAGTATTTTTTCAATCAAAAACTAAAATATTTTCAAAATATGCTATAATATCGATAGATTGGAGGATACATGATGAAATTGAATAATCAAAATCAAAAAAAGTTACTTTATGTAGTTAAAGGAATAAATGGATGCTGTATTTTGCCTTTAGAAGAATGGATAAAATGGCTACTTTATCCAAATGAAAGAAGTACTTCTCATAAAAATATTGAAAACATGTCCCTAGAAGAACTAAAGGAATATAAAGAACAATTTGAACAAGTAAAAATGGCTGAATTATTTTTCAAATACCAAAACAAAGAATGTACAGAACTAGAACATGATTTGGTATATCACTATATGATAAATCATTCTATTGAAGAGTTGATGGAAAGCAAAATGAATGAAAAAGAATTAAACCAAGCAAAGATACTTTTAGCTGAACTAAAAAACTTGTCCTCATCAGAAATTAAAAATTATATTCAGGAAAAAAATTCGGATTATAATAATTTATCTAAAATAGATGCCTACGTTCTTCATTATATTAGTATCTTTAATTATAATAAAGCATCAACTGAAACAACCAAAAAAATTATTCAACAAAATAAAGAAAAAGAAGTTAAATTAAGAAAAAGTTTGCATAAAGATTATGGCTATTTTTCTTAAAAATAGATTGATTATTATTAGTTTAAGTCAAGATACTTAGGAAAAATATTCTTAAGTATTTTTTGACAAAATAAAGAAAACTGATAAACTAAAAATTAGATAAGATTATAAAAATAAAATCTAAAAATAATTTTTTAATGGAGGAAGACTATGAAAAAGAAATTACTTATTATTTTCCTGTGTGGAGTTATGGCTTTAGGAGTGACAGGTTGTGGTAAATCAAAAAATGAATTGGATATAGGAGATAAGTCTGATATCAAGGTTTCACAAAATGATGTTATAATGAATATTAAAGAAGGAACATTAACAAATAAAAGTGCAACTCTAGTTTTAACTAATAAT
>ENA-OPWR01000761-OPWR01000761.1-human-gut-metagenome-genome-assembly--contig:-NODE-761-length-27594-cov-2.305385_pt1 | contig 27594 bp, 23 predicted proteins | sample MGYA00241507_ERZ502006 | MGnify/ENA primary metagenome ERZ502006 (study PRJEB25962, sample SAMEA2043041) | human gut metagenome | biome: human gut; feature: human-associated habitat; material: faeces...
CCATAAAATTTTTTCTTAAAACTTACACAAAAAACTTGACAAACCCATCTACAGATTTATTTTGCTAAAATCAACATACAAATCTTCATAAATCCCTGCTTTGATCGTATCAGCAAAGGTATATTGTCCGGAATCACTGGTATCGAAATTATAGACAATTACAAAGTTTTTTGCCGGATCTACAATCCAGTATTCATGTACCCCGGCAGTCCGATATTTGAACAGCTTGATAAAATAGTCCATTCGCCTGCTGCCCGGTAAAACAATTTCAATGATCCAGTCCGGAGCACCATCGCAGCCTTTATCTGTGAGCTTACTGGTGTCGCAGATAACACTGGTATCATGATTCTGCTTCGGAAGTGCTTTCACTTTCCGATGTTGTTTCGGCTGTCTCAGAATCTGCCGTTGTTTCCGCTTCATCGGTTAAGGTATAAAGAATATACAAATTCTCTGCTTTTTCTGGAATGTCCTTTGCTTCCACGGTTCCGCCCTGGATACTCTGGATCAGTTCTTTTGAAACATCAAACGTAACGGCTTTTACTTCTTCGCCGCCGCTGTTTTCTGCAACGCCTTCGTAATGGATTACATCATATTTGTCCGGATTGTTTTTCACAAACTGGATGATGTTGTAGTAGTTCTGCTCTACGGTCTGGTCTTTAGTACGTTTTGCCTGGATCTTGACTTTCAGCGTGCACACCTGTTTTCCGTTTTCGGTTGTCTCATCCTGACTTAAAACTTTGCCGTAAGTAACTGGTGCATCTGCAGAGTTACGCTTCAGGGAGCTTACAACACCACCCTGGTCAATCCAGCCCATGTCGGTACCAATGATGCTGACCGCACAGATGATAAATGCAGCAACTGCAAAGAAAATAACACCTTTCCGGTTAAAATCAAACCGCATCCGGATCTTATTCTTTTTCTTTTTTTCTTTATACATTTTTTGTTCATAAGGTTTCTTTTTCATAGCATTACCTTTTGTCGAAATCGACGATCCTTTCTCAATTAATGTCCCTTGACAAAATATTTTACTATAATTTCTGATGAAAAGCAATGTATTCCTTACACCATTTCATGGTTTTGGCAAAAAAGAAGCAGAACAGTGGACAAATAGGTTTTCTTGCCGTATAATTGTTTGGAATGGGTCAAAGGAGAAACAGGTGCAAAACAGATGTCTGTATACGCACCTGTGTTTCTGGGATTTGCAAAAGTGCCACCTATGGCTCACAGAATGATGTCAGCCGCATCATTCACTATATTTCAAAGACAGGAGAAAACAAAATGAATGTGCCAAATACGTTAACGGTTCTTCGCGTCATTATGATTCCGTTTTTTGTACTGTTTATGCTCGGCGATATCACAAGTGTGGATAAGTATATTGCACTCGGTATTTTTATTGCAGCGAGCCTGACCGATACTCTGGACGGTTATCTTGCAAGAAAGAACAATCAGGTCACAAATTTCGGAAAATTTATGGATCCTCTCGCAGATAAACTGCTGGTATGTGCTGCAATGATCTGCCTTATGGATCTGGATCGCCTTCCAAGCTGGATCGTGATCATTATCATCAGCCGCGAATTTATCATCAGCGGATTCCGTCTAATCGCTGCGGATAATGGAATTGTAATTGCCGCAAGCTGGTGGGGCAAAGCAAAAACAATCTCTCAAATGATCATGATCATTCTTCTGGTTGCAGACTTTGGCGGTGTTTTTGATATGATCGGTCAGGTGATGATCTATCTTGCACTGGTCCTTACCGTAGTATCACTTGTGGATTATATCGCCAAAAACAAACAGGTTCTGAAAATGCAGAATTAAAAATACGTTAGGAGGTTTACAACATGGTTGTAGAACTGGTATGTGTTGGAACAGAACTGCTGCTTGGAAACATTGTCAATACAAACGCTGCTTTTCTGGCCAGACAGTGTGCCATGCTTGGATTATCCATGTATCATCAGTCTGTGGTCGGAGATAATGAAGAGCGATTAAAAGAAACGATCCGGACGGCACTTGACCGTTCTGATATCGTGATCCTCTGCGGCGGACTTGGTCCGACACAGGACGATCTGACCAAAGAGACGGCTGCTGCTGTGATGGGGTTTCCACTGGTAGAAGATGCACACAGCAAAGAACGCATCGAAGAATATTTTAAAAACAGTCCGTTTAAAATTATCACAGACAACAACTGGAAACAGGCTCTGGTTCCGGAAGGATGCATCGTCATCGACAACCACAACGGAACCGCACCCGGCATTATCATGGAAAAAGATGGAAAGTCCATGATCCTGCTCCCAGGTCCGCCAAATGAGCTGATCCCGATGTTTCATCAGGATATTTTTCCTTATCTGAACAGACTGCAGCCGGAAACTATTTATTCCGTCATGGTGAAATTGTGCGGTGTGGGAGAGAGCCTGGTAGAGACAGAGATTCTCGATCTGATCGAGACACAGGAAAATCCAACGATCGCCACTTACGCCAAAACAGGCGAAGTCCATCTGCGTGTGACTGCCAGAGCCTCGGATGAAAAAGAAGCCAGAAAGCTGGTAAAACCGATGCTCAAAGAATTGAAAAAACGCTTCGGCAGTCATATTTATGCGACGGATGAGGCAACGACACTGGAAGAGAGCATTGTGGCACTTTTAAAAGAGAAAAATCTGACACTTACGACAGCCGAATCCTGTACAGGTGGTATGCTCTCAGCAAGACTGACCAATGTTTCCGGTGTTTCAGAAGTGTTCAAGCAGGGATTTGTTGCCTATTCCAACCGTGCAAAGCGGAAATTGCTCGATGTAAAAAAGAACACGCTGAAAACATATGGGGCGGTCAGTGAAAAGACAGCCAAAGAAATGGCCAAAAATGGGGCATTTATCACTGGTTCCGATATCTGCGTTTCCATCACCGGACTTGCTGGTCCGGACGGAGGGACAGAAACGACGCCGGTCGGGCTTGTCTATATCGCATGTGCATATCAGAATGAACTTCGCATCAGGGAATTTCATTTCAAAGGAAACCGTCAGAAGATCCGTGAGCTTTCTACGGTCAATGCCCTGACCTTACTTCGCAGCTGTATCCTGGAAAAAGAAACCGCTGGAAAATAAAACAAAAGCTTCCATTTCGGAGAAATCCGTCTGGAAGCTTTTTTATGCTTCTGTTATTTAATCAGACGCATCATCATGCGGATTTTTTCAATCCTGGCTATTTCTTCTTTTGATTTTCCCTGTTTCATAACTTCTATGATCAGATTGGTTTCTTCCGGTGTAAAGGTCATACCGTTTTGCCTAGAACGTGTGGCGACAGCCATAAGAAACGGCATCAGTTCATTCTGACTTTTCGATGCCCCCTGGCCGCTCATAGAAAAGAGCATCTGCAGCTTTGCCGGATCAATGCCGGAAAGCCTGCTGTCATTCATCCATGAGGTTTTGTTCTGGTTCAGTGATCCATTCTGTAGATTTTCTGAACCCGGATTCTGATTGCTCATCGTTATTTTCCCCTCCCGAAAAATCCTGCATCGTTTCCAGTAACTTCATCATCTCCATCATGCTCTGAAACTGTTCCATCATTTCCCTCTGTCCTCTCCGGCAAAAAGGTGCAATGCTCTGAAACAGATCGGTTACGGAATGAGAAGGAAGTGCCATTGCCGTAAGATCAGCGGCAGGATGCGTATGGTAATAATTCCGGATATTCTGGATTTCCATCCATTTAACCAGAAAAGCAGCCCCTGCCTGTTTTTGGGACGGCAAATAGGGCAGCAATGCTTTCAGAATCAAAAGAGAATTTCCATTTGCAATCTTATCAATCGGTGTGAGCGGGTAAGATTCTTCCTGCTGTTCTTCCATCATCCTGTCACCTGCCAAAATTTCTCTCTCTGTAAGATATGCCAGAATCCTCGGAATATGAATCCTGTATAGCATCTTTGCCAGATCGTGCATCCTCTTATATGCAGGCACGTGTGGATTTTGACCTTTTTCCTCCAGTATCATAAAATAGAATGTATCCAAAAAAGAAAGGCCAGGAGATGAGACAGAAAATTGTAAGAGAAGGAAATGCGTTCTATGAGATAGATGACGAATGTATGAGAAAAAAAGAAGAGCAAAAGAAGAAAAAAGAATTCCAGCCAAAAGACAGCACATCCTCCAAAAAAGAACATTAAAAAGCCCCCGCCAACAGGCGGGGGAATATCTTTAGCAGAGGGAGCATCCGCATCCGTTGCCGCAGCCGATTCCATTTCCACAGCCGCACAGGAGAAGCAGTACGATCAGGATACAGCAGTTGTCGCCGCCAAGACCGTTTCCACAGCCGATTCCATTTCCATTGCCACAGCAGCAAAGCAGAAGGATGATCCAGAGAATGGAATTGCATCCATTATTGTTGTTTGTGTTTCCACATCCATTGTTTTCGCATCCGCATCCACAGTTTGTAGCTGCTACATCACTCATGTTTTCATTCCTCCGGAATTAATCTACACTTCATAATATGTTGTAAAACAAAAGTGGTTACAGAAGCACCTGAAAAATCTGATAGAGATTTAACGTACCATAGCCCCATTCGCGGTTTGGATAAAGAAGATTGCTGCTTCTTGTAGCACCGCGGATCAAAAGGCTTTTGATCTCACGATTTGTAAAATAACGGGGCGGATCACTTTGCAGTCCCCAGTTGACAAAAAGTGCCGTCGCCCCGGCTGTCAGTGCCGCCGAGATACTGGTTCCACTCTCTCTGCCAAATCCCGGCTTTGCAAATTTCGAAGCAGACGAGCGTGCCCCGTATACCTCCACGCCAGGTGATGCGATATCCGGTTTGATGTTTCCGGTTCTTGTATAACCGCGGCTAGACTGGATGAACAATCCTCCGGTCGCATGGTTATAAGCAGCACAGGTGATGATTCCTTCTGCATTTGACGGGCAGACGATCGTTGTATCCGGATTGGAATTCAAAAAGCGGGTATTTTCCATGGCAAATCCCGAAATCGGAAGCCAGATATGGAAAATACCAGAAGAAATCTGCCTTGGATAGATCTGAAATCCCCAGATGCCGGGTGTTGGATTCTGCACTCTCAGAAAGACAAGCTGACCTCCGGATGCGATCTCCACCGGCTCATAGGAGACCTCGATCACCGTCTGTTCCAGCAGAAAGGAAATGCTGGTGACAGAGCCGGCTCTTGGTGGGATCGGCGGGATCGTCTCTCCAAGCGGTGAGATCATGCCGACTGCAAACAGATCCGGCGGCGAAGCCCAAAGTTCCATGGTAAATCCTCCCTCATTTTCCGGGACAAGTACCTCGACATTCTGATAATCGGAAGTATTTTCCATTTTTCCGTAAAAATGATGTCCCCTCCCGGCCTCATTCCCGGCGGCAGAAACGACATAGACAGTATTCATGCGGCTTATGGTATCAAGAGCCTCTGCAAGCGGCATATACCCGGAGTGGTCTCCCTGATTGGTTCCAAGCCCAAAACAGATCACAAGTGGTTTCTGAGCTTGCCTTGCACACTGAAGCAGATAGCGAAGTGCCAGCATGATGTCCGTTTCCTGATAGGCGACGGCTGACTCACGGATCAGGAAAAAATCCCGCAGATTCTCTTTGGCAGGTTTCAGTTTTACTGCCACAATTTCAGATTTGGGTGCCGCACCGGAAAAATCCTGCAAAGGAAGAGCTGTTCCGGCTGCTACACTGGCAAGAAAGCTCCCATGACCATTTTCATCCACACTTGGCACAGTTTCCAGCGGATCCTCCAGATTTAACGCAGCATTCAGATTTTCGTTTGTATACTCCGATCCGTAGAAAAATCCATCCGGAGCTGTTCCACTTTGGATTGTCTGATCCCACAGGCGATAAATCCTGCTTCTTCCGTCAGATGTACGAAATGCCGGATGCGTAAAATCAATTCCCGTATCCAGAAAACCAATCAGAACCCCTTCCCCCTGATAGCCAAGAAGCGGCTGTGTCTGCACTTTTAGGATTCCGGAACTTTCCAGTGCAGAAGTATCCATCAGGGTATAAAGTTTTGGAATATTGGAATATCCGATCACATTCAGAATATTATCCGGAAGAAACTGCCGGTTAATGTGAATGATACCGTATCCTGGAACAGCCGCCTGTGCCCCGAATCGGAAAAATGCCTCTTCAAAATCAGTATCGGAACCGGTAATGGGGACAATCAGATCAAAATAATCCTCCGACAGAATCTTTTCTGTAGTGGAAACAGGCATAAAGATTCCTCTTTCCATCGTCATTTCCATTATCTTATGAGTGAAAAGCAACATATAGTATAGTAATGAAAAAACGGTGGACACTTATGGATCAGGTCAGACGAAAAACCAATGCCACATCTGCATATCAAAGACATCTCACAGGAAAAGGCGTTACGGTAGCCTTTTTAGATACCGGTATCAGCATGCATCCGGATCTGCAGGGCAGGATCCTTGCTTTCCGTGATTTTCAGAACGGGAAAAAATATCCGTACGACGACAGTGGGCACGGCACACATGTGGCAGGGATCTGCTGCGGGAGCGGACAGCTTTCCAGAGGCCAGTATGCCGGAATGGCACCGGGAGCCGGGATTGTAAGTGCAAAGGTACTTGACCACCATGGGAACGGCATGCGGGAACAGGTGTTATCCAGTGTGTCCTGGATTTTGAAAAACAAAAACCGCTATCATATAAAAATTTTAAATGTTTCCGTCGGTGCGGTGAATAGCCTGGAGGAAAAGAATGCCGTACTGGCAGAATGTATGGAATATGCCTGGGATGCCGGACTTGTGGTGGTGGTTGCTGCCGGTAATATGGGGCCACACGCCGGCAGTGTAACAGTTCCAGGAACCAACAAGAAAGTGATCACAGTCGGAGCCTTTGATGACTGCATTTTTCCGGGCGGCTGCTATTCCGGGAGAGGACCGACACAGGAATGTATCTGCAAACCGGAGATCACGGCTCCCGGATCAAACATCCGATCCTGCAGCAGCACCTGGTATCTGGACGGCAGAAAATACTGTATCAAAAGCGGTACCTCCATGGCAGCACCCGTTGTCTCCGGTGCGATCGCCCTGCTTCTGGAAAAAGAACCACATCTTACAAACGTGGAAGTGAAAATGCGTCTTAAAAATTGTGCCAGAAATCTGAATCTGTCGAAATATCAGCAGGGATGGGGCATGATTGATGTAAATTTACTCTTGACATAAATAGTATAATTGTATACAATTATGCAAAAAGGGCAAAACGCCGAATCTACAAATCAAGGAAGGTAATATAAATGGAAAACAGAAAAGTAAAATTTGATTCGCACACAAACCTGTTACAGCTTGAGGAGCATATGTACCCGCTGGTTGATGTCAAGACACCGAATGTGTTCCACAATCTGTTCCCATACGAAGAAGTTCCAAAGATCGCATTCAATGACCGTATCGTTCCGCATCATATGCCGGACGAGATCTGGATCACAGATACTACCTTCCGCGACGGACAGCAGTCACGTGCACCGTACACAACCGAACAGATCGTACGTATCTATGATTATATGCATCGGCTTGGAGGTCCGAAAGGAAAGATCCGTCAGTGCGAATTTTTCCTGTACAGCAAAAAAGACCGGGATGCTGTTTACAAATGTCTGGAGCAGGGTTATGAATTTCCTGAGATCACAAGCTGGATCCGTGCCAGCAAAAAGGATTTCGAACTGGTCCGTGATATGGGACTGAAAGAAACCGGTATTCTGGTAAGCTGCTCTGACTATCATATTTTTTATAAGATGAGAATGACACGAAAAGAAGCCATGGAGCATTACCTGAGTGTTGTCCGTGAATGTCTGGAGATCGGTGTCAGCCCGAGATGCCATCTGGAGGATATCACAAGAGCAGATATCTACGGTTATGTCATTCCGTTCTGTCTGGAGCTGATGAAACTGTCCAAAGAATATCAGATCCCGATCAAAGTCCGCTGCTGCGATACCATGGGTTATGGTGTCAATTATGCCGGTGCTGTGATCCCGCGTTCCGTACAGGGTATCATTTACGGTCTGATGGTCCATGCCGGTGTTCCTTCTGAAATGATCGAATGGCATGGTCACAACGATTTCTACAAGGCTGTCAGCAATTCCACAACGGCATGGCTCTACGGTGCGAGCGGAGTCAACTGTTCTCTGTTCGGTATCGGAGAACGTACCGGAAATACTCCGCTGGAGGCAATGGTGTTTGAATATGCACAGCTTCGCGGTACCCTCGACGGCATGGACACCACCGTCATCACAGAAATGGCAGATTATTATGAAAAAGAGATCGGTTATCATATTCCATCCCGTACACCGTTTGTCGGAAGCAACTTTAATGTAACAAGAGCCGGCATCCATGCGGACGGACTTCTGAAAAACGAAGAGATTTACAACATTTTTAATACTCAGAAATTCCTGAACCGCCCGGCTATGGTGGCTGTATCCAATACATCCGGGCTTGCCGGAATTGCACACTGGATCAACAGTTATTACCGCCTGCCGGATGAGAAAAAACTGACAAAGGATATGCCTCTTGTGTCTATGGTAAAAGAATGGGTGGACAAACAGTACGAAGAGGGCCGTGTCACCGTGATCACCGATAACGAACTGGTAAAAGTGATCGATGAAAGTTGCAAAAAGCTTTCCATTGCGTTAGTATAAGAGGTAGCGTATTTTGAGCAGTTATGAATTGGTTTATCAAAAACTTCGTGAAAACATTTTAAACGGTCATTATAAACATGGCGATGAACTGCGGGAAACTGCAGTCGGAAAAGAGATCGGTGTTTCCAGAACACCGGTCAGAGAGGCACTTCGTCAGCTGGAACTGGAAGGTCTGGTAACGATCATCCCCAATCGCGGTGCTTTCGTCAACGGAATCTCCGAACAGGATGTACAGGATATTTACCTGATCCGTGCAAGGCTGGAGGGGCTTTGTGCCAGGATGGCGGCAGAGCGGATCGATGAATCCACACTGGAAGAAATGGAAGAGACCATGATGCTGACTGCATTTCATGAAGAGCAGGGACATTACGATCAGCTCTTTAAACTGGACAGCCGTTTTCACAGTCTGCTCTACGAAGCATGCAAAAGTAAGATCCTGGAACATGAACTGAAGATCTTCCATCAGTATGTACAGCAGGTGCGCAAAAACGCCCTGAAAAAAGAAGCAAGGGCAGAACAGTCCACAAAAGAACATATGGCTGTTATGGAAGCCATCAAAGCCCACAATGCCGATGAAGCAGACCGCCTGGCAACCAGACATATATTAAATTCAATCAAAAACCATCATTATACCAAAATCGAAAAACTTCTGGAAGAACAGCCCGGAGGCGACGTTTCTTCCGATGAGGAATAAAATCAGCTTTCTGATAAGTCAAAGGAGGACATCATGGACAAAATCAAAATGACAACACCACTGGTTGAAATGGACGGAGACGAGATGACCCGTATCCTCTGGAAAATGATCAAGGATGAGCTTCTGCTCCCGTATATCGACCTGAAAACCGAATACTATGATTTGGGACTGGAGCACAGAAATGAGACGAACGACCAGGTTACCATTGACAGTGCACTGGCAAACAAAAAATACGGCGTGGCTGTAAAATGTGCAACGATCACTCCAAACGCAGCCCGCATGACGGAATACAATCTGAAAGAAATGTGGAAGAGTCCGAACGGTACGATCCGTGCGATCATGGACGGAACGGTTTTCCGTACACCGATCGTTGTAAAGGGCATCGAACCATGCGTACGCAACTGGAAAAAGCCAATCACACTGGCAAGACATGCTTATGGTGACGTTTACAAAGCTTCTGAGATCAAAGTACCTTGTGCCGGAAAAGCAGAACTGGTCTTTACCGCAGAGGATGGTACCGAGACAAGAGAACTGATCCATGAATTTGACGGTCCTGGTGTTCTGCAGGGCATGCACAATACAGAGAAATCCATCCGCAGTTTTGCAAAGAGCTGCTTCAACTATGCACTGGATACCAAACAGGACCTCTGGTTTGCTACCAAAGATACGATTTCCAAAAAATACGATCACACCTTCAAGGATATTTTCCAGGAAACCTACGAAAAAGAGTATAAAGAACGTTTTGCAGAAGCAGGTATTACTTATTTCTATACTCTGATCGATGACGCAGTTGCCCGTGTCATGAAAGCAGAAGGCGGATTTATCTGGGCATGCAAAAACTATGACGGTGATGTTATGAGCGACATGGTTTCTTCTGCCTTTGGTTCACTGGCGATGATGACTTCCGTACTGGTATCACCGGACGGCAATTTCGAGTACGAAGCAGCTCACGGAACGGTTCAGCGTCACTATTATAAATACCTGAAAGGCGAAGAAACATCCACGAACTCCGTGGCAACGATCTTTGCATGGACCGGGGCACTCCGCAAACGCGGTGAGCTGGATAAGATTCCGCAGCTTGGCGTATTTGCAGACAAACTGGAAAAAGCAACCCTTACCACGATTGAAAGCGGAAAGATGACAAAAGACCTGGCACTGATCACCAGCATTGAAAATCCTACCGTTCTGAACAGCGAAGGATTTATCAAGGCAGTACGTGAAGAGCTTGATAAGAATCTGTAAAAGAACGTGTAAAAAGTACATAACGCATTTTTATATTTCTATAAAAAAGCACCGGGGAAGAAAGTACCTTTCATTCTCCGATGCTTTTTGTTTTATTCTGCCAGTTCTTCCCAGCGTTCGTAGAGCTGTTCCAGTTCTTCATTGATCGCTGTTTTTTCTTTATTTAATTCCACGCATTTTGCCACGTTTGTAAACACTTCTTCCTGCATCATCAGCTCATCGATCTCTTTATCACGGACTTCCAGCACATGGATGCGGTCCTCCGTTTTCTTCAGTTCATTCTGACGTTTGCGGATGCGTGCCTGCTCTTCTTTCTGCTGCTGCCAGGTCAGTTTTCCGGCAGTTTCCGCAGAAGAGGATGGAAGAGAAGCAGTTTCTTCTTCTGTGGCAGACGGCACATAGATTTTGGTGAGCTCATCTTTCTTTTCCAGATAATAATCATAATTTCCGATATAATTGACCAGCGTATTTCCGGTCAGCTCCAGGATCCTGGTTGCCGTCTGGTTGATAAAGTATCGGTCATGCGATACATAGAAAACTGTTCCGGTATAGCGGTTCAGTGCCTGCTCCAGGATCTCTTTTGATAAAATATCAAGGTGGTTGGTCGGCTCGTCCAGTATCAGGAAGTTGGCTTCCGACAACATCAGTTTGGCAAGAGAAACGCGGCCCCGCTCGCCACCGCTCAGATCAGAGATCCGTTTGAAAACATCATCTCCGGTAAATAAAAAGGCTGCCAGCACATTGCGGATTTCCGTGTTAGTCAGTGTCGGATAATCATCGGAAATTTCTTCAAACAGCGTCTTTTCCATATGAAGGACATGATGTTCCTGATCATAATAACCGATACACACCTTGCTTCCAAGCGTAAAACTTCCGGCATCTGCAGCCAAAAGCTCATTGATGATCTTTAAGATCGTAGTCTTTCCGGTTCCATTATTGCCGATCAGTGCCACACGTTCGCCTCGTTTGATCTCAAAATCCAGATCCGTAAAGAGCGTGTGGTCTCCAAATGATTTCGCAAGACCTTCGACACGCAGCACATCATTTCCACTTGGAAATCTCGGTTCCAGAGAAAGCTTTAATTCCTGCACTTCCGTATCCGGGCGATCCAGGACTTCCATTTTCTCCAGCATTTTCTCACGGCTTTCCGCACGTTTGATTGATTTTTCACGGTTAAAGGACTTCAGTTTGTCTATGACTTCCTGCTGATGTTTGATCTCACGCTGCTGGTTCATCCATGCTTTTAACTGGGAATCACGCAGCTGGGCTTTTTTCTCAGAATAAGCAGAATAATTGCCAAGAAACGTGGTCGCCTTCGCATGGTCGATTTCAATAACCTTGCTTACGACACGGTTTAAGAAATAACGGTCATGGGCTACGATGATCACGGCACCGCTGTAATTGATCAGAAAATTTTCCAGCCATGCGATCGACTGCATATCGAGGTGGTTGGTCGGCTCGTCAAGCAGGATCAGATCCGGCTTTGCGAGCAGAAGCTTGCCAAGGGCAACCCTTGTTTTCTGTCCGCCGGAGAGGGTATCGACCTGCTTGGAAAATTCATCTTCCGTAAATCCAAGCCCTTTTAACACACCGACGATCTCACTTTTGCAGGCATAGCCGTTTTTCTGTTCAAATTCCGTGTTCAGACGATTATAAAGCTCCAGCGTCTGTTCCAGCTCCCCGCCGCTCTGGGATTTCATCTGAAGTTCCAGCGTGCGGATATGACGCTCCAGCTCAAAAATATCCTGCTTTACCTCCAGAAGCTCTTCGTAGATCGTGTTTCCGGAAGATACCGCTTCGTGCTGGGCAAGGTAACCGATCGTGCGGTCTTTTGCCAGGATCACTTCTCCGGAATCTGCCGGGATCTGCTTCATGATGATCTTGAGCAGTGTAGATTTTCCGGCACCGTTGATGCCGACAATGGCTGCTTTTTCTTTTTCTTCTATATGAAATGAGGCATCTTTCAAGATCACATTTGTGCCAAATGCCTTATTAATATTCTGACAGGCTAAAATCATAAATTCCTCCAAGTGTATATATTTTACAAAAATAATTTGTGTCTGCGAAGACCCTGACTCGTATTATCATAGCATATTTCTGCTTTTTGCACCAGCAAATTTCAAAAAATGCTCTGGACGAACCGCATATTTTGCGGTATGATTAAAGACAGCGTATATTTGCGTGACAGACAGATGCGGAATTTAGGAGGAATAAAAAGCATGAGAAAAGTAGTAAAATTTGGTGGAAGTTCTCTTGCAAGTGCAGAACAGTTTAAAAAAGTAGGAGATATCATCCGTGCTGATAAAGGAAGAAAATATGTTGTTCCGTCTGCTCCGGGCAAACGGTTTGATGGAGATATCAAGGTAACGGATATGCTTTATGCATGCTACGCAAAAGCAGAGAAAAAAGAAGACATCACAGCTTCGATTGCTGCGATCCGTGAAAGATACATGGAGATCATAAACGGTCTCGGACTTTCCCTGTCTCTGGATGATCAGTTTGAAGTGATCTCCGAAAACTTTAAAAAACTGGCAGGTTCCAATTATGCTGCTTCCAGAGGAGAATACTTAAACGGTATCATCATGGCAAATTACCTGGGATATGAATTTATCGATGCAGCTGAAGTGATCGTTTTCCATGAAGACGGCACATTTGATGCAGAAACAACCAATGAAAAGCTTTCTGCACGCCTGGCAGAATGTGACAATGCAGTCATTCCTGGATTTTATGGTGCAACCGCAGAAGGAAAGGTAACAACCTTCTCCAGAGGCGGATCCGATATCACAGGTTCTCTGATCGCAAAAGCAGTCCATGCTGATCTGTATGAGAACTGGACCGATGTATCCGGTTTCCTGATCACAGATCCACGTATCATCAAAAATCCGAAAGTGATCGATACCATCACTTATGTAGAGCTTCGCGAGCTGGCATACATGGGTGCTACCGTGCTTCATGAAGAAGCCATCTTCCCGGTAAGACAGGAAGGTATCCCGATCAACATCCGCAATACCAACCGTCCTCAGGATCCTGGTACGCTGATCGTTGAAAGTACCTGCAGAAAACCGCGTTATACGATCACCGGTATTGCCGGAAAGAAAGGATTTGCAGCCATCAACATCGAAAAAGATATGATGAACTCCGAAATCGGATTCTGCCGCAAAGTCCTGACCGTATTCGAAGACAATGGTATCTCCATCGAGCATATGCCTTCCGGAATCGATACCATGACGGTATTCGTACATCAGTCCGAATTCGAAGAGACCGAGCAGAAGGTACTGGCCGGTATCCACCGTGCTGTCAATCCGGATTCTGTCAATCTGGAATCTGACCTGGCACTGATCGCAGTCGTAGGTCGTGGCATGAAATCTCAGCGTGGAACAGCGGGACGTATTTTTTCCGCACTGGCACATGCAAGTATCAATGTCAAGATGATCGATCAGGGTTCCAGTGAGATGAACATCATCATCGGTGTGAGCAATCAGGATTTCGAGCGTGCGATCAAATCAATCTATGATATTTTTGTAACCGTACAGCTCTAAAAATCAAAGAGGGTACACAAAACCTGCGGCGGACATGGCAGGGATCTTGTGTGCCCGTCTTTTACGTTACTATACAACAGCATTTGACAGGGAGGTATGCAAGTGGAAGAGAAAGAAATTTCAAGAGCGGTCATCAAAAGACTGCCACGGTATTACCGTTATCTCGGTGAGCTGCTGGAATCCGGTACGGAGCGGATCTCATCCGGCGAGCTGAGCGAACGCATGCAGGTAACAGCATCCCAGATCCGGCAGGATCTCAATAATTTCGGTGGATTCGGCCAGCAGGGATATGGTTATAATGTAAAACATTTACATACAGAGATCGGGAAGATCCTGGGTCTGGATCAGGATTACAATATGATCATCATCGGTGCCGGAAATCTCGGACAGGCTCTTGCAAATTATGTAAAATTTGAAAAAAACGGTTTTCTGGTCAAAGGGCTGTTCGATGTAAATCCAAAGCTGAAAGGCGTTGCAGTCAGAGGAATTGTGATCCGTATGACAGACGAGCTTCCTGCTTTTTTGCAGGAGCATGACATTCAGATCGCAGCCCTGACACTTCCGAAGCAGTATGCAAAGGAAATGGCAGACTTTCTGGTGGATCACGGCATCCGTGCAATCTGGAATTTTGCCCATACGGATCTTCATCTGCCGGAAGATGTGATCATCGAAAACGTACATCTTTCGGAAAGCCTGATGCAGCTGTCTTACAATATCAGCCGCTACAGCAGAGAACATAAATAAAAAGAACGCAGAGAAAGAAAACAGAAAACTGTATATTCCATTTGGACGGGCAGACAGGAGGTATATCGCATATGAGGATCTTGTTATCAAAAGAAGACATGAAAACATGTGACCAGAATACCATAGAAGGGTTCGGCGTTCCATCCTGTGTACTGATGGAGCGTGCGGCACTTGCGTGTGTCGATGAACTGTACCGAAGCGGTGCTGCACTTGACCGCGTTCTGGTCATCTGTGGTTCAGGCAATAACGGCGGAGACGGATTTGCCATCGCCAGACTTTTGTTTCTGGATCAGGTACCGGTTTCCATATGGTTTGTCGGAAAAGAGCAGTCCTGCACAGATCAGACACGCCATCAGAAAGAAATCTGTGAGAAATATGGGATAACTTTTTGTAGTAACCCGGAAATAAATGAATATACTGTTATAGTAGATGCACTGTTTGGAATCGGTCTTTCGCGTGACATCGAAGGCAGCTACCGGGACGCAATCGGGCGGATCAATGAAAGTCCTGCTTTTGTACTGTCTGTCGATATTCCTTCCGGCATTGACGGAAACACGGGTGTGATACGGGGGATTGCCGTAAAGGCTGACCTGACAGTGACATTTGCTTTTGAGCAACCGGGGCATTATATCGGAAAAGGGCGTGCCTGTACCAAAGAGGTACGTGTACGTCAGATCGGTATTACAAAAGAAAGCCTTCCGAAATGCCGGAAATCTTACGTCTGCTATGACAGTATGGATTTAAGGCGGCTGCCAGAGCGACTTGCCACAGAAAACAAAGGTTCCTGCGGCAAAGTTCTTCTGATCGCCGGGAGCCGGGACATGTGCGGTGCTGCAATCTTAAGTGCACGTGCAGCGTATCGAAGCGGAGCCGGTTATGTTCGCATCTACACAGACGAACACAATCAGTCCGCCCTTTTTCAGTCTATCCCGGAAGCAGTGGTAAGCTGCATCCATTCCAACTGGAAGAGAGAACTTGAAAACCTGCTTGCGTGGGCTGATGTGGTTGCAGTAGGTCCCGGCATCGGCATGGAAGCACAAAAGCTTGACATCCTGAATTATGTACTGGAACATGCGGATATTCCGGTCATTCTTGATGCCGATGCTTTGAATCTTGTGGCACGCCATAACCTTTCCCTTGATGGATATTCCATGCCGGTAGCTGTGACACCACATCTTGGGGAGATGGCAAGACTGTGCAGATCGACCATTTCCGATATTTCAGAGGATCTGATCGCAAGTGCCGAAATCTTTGCGAAAGAACAACATGTGATTTGTGTCTTAAAGGATGCCGGAACCGTTGTCAGCAACGGCAGCGAATCCTACATCAACACTTCCGGGAACAGCGGCATGGCAACTGCCGGTTCCGGCGATGTGCTGACCGGCGTATTTGCCGGGCTTACCGCACAGGGGATGACGTTATTTGAAGCTGCAAAACTTGCTGTTTTTCTGCATGGATGTGCCGGCGATGCGGCCGCACAAAAATACGGAAAGCGAAGTATGACAGCAAATGATCTGGTGGAGGGACTGATCCGGGTTCTGGCAGATGCAGACGATAAAAATAAATGTAAGTAACGAAAGCAACGGTTACAAAAAACAATACAGGAAGGACTTGAAACATGATGAGCAGTAAATACAGCCGTGTCTGTGCCGAGATCGACATGGATGCCATTGCAGAAAATTTTCGGATCATGCACGAAGCGATCCACCCGGAAACCAAAATGGTTGCTGTAATAAAAACAGATGGTTACGGTCACGGTGCAGTGCCGATCGCACAGATGATACAGCCGGAAGATTATATCTGGGGATTTGCCGTCGCAACGATGACAGAAGCGATGATCCTGCGGAAAAATCAGATTACAAAACCGGTGCTGATCCTGGGCTATACATTCGAAGAAGACTACGAAGATCTGATCCGTTACGAGATCCGACCGATTGTGTTCAAACTGGATATGGCAAAGGAACTGTCTGAAGCAGCCGTTCATTTAAAGAAAACACTTTCTATACATATTGGACTGGATACGGGAATGAGCCGCATCGGTTTTTCTGATACCGAAGAGAGCATAGAAACAATCCGTAAAATCGCATCCTTACCGGGAATTGAAATAGAAGGCATGTTTACGCACTTTGCGAAAGCAGATGAACTGGATAAAACGGCTACAAACAGACAATTTGAACGTTATATGCATTTTGCACACAGACTGGAAGAGGCAGGCATTACGATTCCATTAAAACACGTATCAAACAGTGCCGCTCTGATGGAGCTTGCAGATATGAACTTAAATCTGGTGCGTGCCGGCATCAGTATTTACGGCATCTATCCATCCGCTGAAGTTTCCAGAGATTCTATGAAACTGACGCCTGCAATGTCCATTCACAGCCGCATCGTGTATATCAAAGAGATTGAAACGGGCACCGAGATCAGTTACGGCGGAACCTTTACCGCTCCGCATCCGATGCGGATTGCTACGATTCCGGTCGGCTATGGGGATGGTTATCCGCGGATGCTTTCCAATAAGGGATATGTTCTGATACACGGGAAACGTGCAAAAATCCTCGGAAGGATCTGCATGGATCAGTTTATGGTCGATGTGACGGACATTCCGCAGGCAAAAGAACTGGATGAAGTAATTTTAGTCGGCAGACAGGGAGACGAAGAGATCACCGTAGATGAACTTGGTGATCTTTGCGGTCGCTTTTCTTATGAATTTATCTGTGATATCGGCAAACGTGTACCGCGTATCTACACCAGAAATCACGAAGTCTATCTGGTACGTGACTGTTCCGGTACCAACTGATCCTGCCTTAAGGCGAACTGCATACACCAGAAAAATGTGGAAATACTAAGCTTAAAACCAGAAGCGGAGTGTGAAGTGTGTGTTGATTCGACGAGGGGATATTTTTTATGCGGACTTAAGACCGGTCATCGGCTCGGAACAGGGCGGTGTACGTCCGGTTCTGATCATTCAGAATGATACGGGAAACCGGCACAGTCCAACGGTGATCTGTGCAGCGATCACCTCCAAAATGAACAAAGCAAAGCTGCCGACACATGTGGAGATTGAATCTTCAAGATATAACATGGTACGTGATTCTGTGATCCTTCTGGAACAGCTGCGTACCATCGACAAAAAACGACTGAAAGATAAAGTATGCCATCTGGATACGGAAATCCTGGACCGCGTAAATCAGGCTCTCGCAGTCAGTCTGGATCTACATAGCTGATTGATCCCGGGAACTTGACTATTTTTCAGTGTGGTGTTATCATAATGGATATGCCTGCCTCCTGTGCAGGGAAATCAGGCCGTTAAGCGGCAGAATGAAGAAACAGATACTTGGAAGAGAAAGGAAGATTTCGAAATGTCAGGACATTCAAAATTTGCAAACATAAAGCACAAAAAAGAGAAAAACGATGCTGCGAAGGGAAAGATCTTTACCATTATCGGCCGTGAGATTGCAGTTGCCGTAAAAGAAGGCGGACCAGATCCGGCAAACAACAGCAAACTTGCCGCTGTTGTCGCAAAAGCAAAAGCAAACAACATGCCGAACGATACGATCGACCGTGGTATCAAAAAAGCAGCCGGAGATGCAAACTCTGTCAATTACGAGTATGTTTCCTATGAAGGATATGGTCCTTGCGGAATCGCGATTATCGTGGACGCACTGACAGACAACAAAAACCGTACTGCAGCCAATGTAAGAAGTGCATTTACAAAAGGAAACGGAAGCATCGGAACACAGGGCTGTGTTTCTTACATGTTCGACCGCAAAGGTCAGATCGTGATCGATAAAGAAGAATGTGATATGGATGCAGACGACCTGATGATGCTGGCTCTGGATGCAGGTGCAGAGGATTTTTCCGAAGAAGAAGACAGCTTTGAGATCCTGACATCACCAGATGATCTGGAGGCCGTAAGAGAAACTCTCGAAGCCAAAAAGATCCCGATGGCTCAGGCAGAAGAGACCATGATCCCTCAGAATTATGTTGCTCTTGATGATGAGACTGCTCTGAAGAACCTTCAGCGTACCCTGGATCTGCTCGAAGAAGACGATGATGTTCAGGCGGTATATACCAATCTGGACGAATAAAACGACAAGGCGGATAAAAAGTCCGTTTGATGAGGATTGTGATATATGAGCAGTAATTATACCATAGCTTTTGCAGGGATGCCGGCATTGCTGGATGAACAAGAACATGTCATGGAAAATTTCACGTTCGAACGCTATCCGGATTCATTTAAACGCTACTGCAACAAACACAAAGCGACATTAAAAGCAGTCGAGGATGGCTATCTTCAGGTTATTGATAAAGAACAGTTTCTGACCAATATGGCAGAAGAGCTTGCAAATTCTGCTGAAAAGCGAATTGCCGAAGAGGAAAAGAAAAATGCAAAAGAGAAACTGGCTGCAAACCTGAATATGTGCCTGGTAATCTATACGCTTCCGGCTGTTCTTGAGATGAACAAAGCACCTGCGAATCTTTTTTCCAAAAAGATTCTGGAAGCCTGGAAAGCACATTTTCCGAAAACTAATCTCAAAGCTTCTACTTTTAAGCAGATCAATTCTGGATTTAAACGGAAATTCTGTTACATCACCACAGCAGTGTGCAGAACATTTGGCAAACCGGATGATTGTTATGAGCTGAACCTTTTCCGAAATTACCGCGACCATTATTTGATGGAGCAGGAAAACGGAGAAGCGATCGTTTATGAATATTATGATCTGGCTCCTACCATTGTAAAACATATTGATCAGAGAAAAGATGCAAAAGACATTTACCGGAACATATGGGATACTTATCTTTCCCCTTGCCTTGGTATGATCGAACGCGGAGAAAATGAGGCGTGCAAAGATCTTTATATTTCCATGGTCCGTGATATGCAGAAAAAATATTTCTTTGAAGAACAGTAATTCTACATCCTAAAAAAACAGGCGGAACTTTTTTGAGAGTTCCGCTTTTGCTGATTCAAAAGAAAAGGAGGTGACCTATGTACAACGTATTAACAGCCATAAAAAACAATATGCTTCTGCAGGAACTAAAAAGGCTTCACATCTGGGGTGCGTCTACCGGTTTTGAGATCTGTGAGGTCACTTCTGATTTTGTGACACTGACAGAGCACCTGCGTAAAAACAAGTATCAACTGGTTTTGCTGGAAGCAACACCGGATTACCCGGTTTTAAACCTTCTGCAGACCATCCGGCAGGAAAAGCTCTGTCAGGCGATCGCGATGGTCGGGCAGACGGCGGAATTTAAGATCGTGCGAAAAAGTTTTCTGCTTGGTGTCGATGACTATCTGATCACGCCGTTTGAGATCAGTCAGTTTATCTCGCTGTTTGGCAAGATCGAACATGCGGAGTATGGAAAGATTGAGGCAGAAAACAGCCAGAAAGAATCCCTGCTTGACTGCTTCCGGACGATTGATTTTTCCATAAAAAAAGAACTCGACAATCTTTTGTACCATGCTCTTTCCGAATATTCAGATCCCTTAGAATCTTTTTCTTACCTGAAACGGATTTTGGATGACGTCACTTTGGAACTTTTCAGGCGACATCCGTGGCTGGAGCTTTATTTTCAGGCGGATGATTTTATTCTTCCGGAAACAGATTTTCCGGACTGTGAAGAACAGATCCAGAAAAGCGTCGATGATTTTTATTCCCTTTTTACAGAGTTTGCGGAACTGTATCCTGCACACAGTGAGGGAATGGACAAGATTTTGTTGTATATCCTGAACCGCCCGGAAGAAGACCTGAAGCAGAAAACAATATCAGAAGAACTTTACATAAACCGTTCCTATTTCAGTACGATGTTTACGGCTCAGATGCAGATTAATTTTGTTGATTACGTCAATATTGTGAAAATGAAACGTGCCGCATACCTTTTAAAACACACAAAGCGGAAAGTCATTGACATCGCCGGGGCACTGGATTACAAGGATATGGGGTATTTTCTGAAAAAATTCAAGGCAAAATATGGGGTGACACCATCCCAGTATCGAATCCCGGAGACGTATGAATTTCAAATATAACATTCAGTTTCTGTTATTTTTCTTACAAAAAGCAGAGAAAGGCGGTCGAAACTATGGCAAATATCTATCAGGAAATTACCGATATCGTCGGAAAAACACCACTTCTAAAACTTCAGAGATATATGGACGCAAATGCCTGTAAGGCAGATATTCTTGCAAAACTTGAATATCAGAATCCAGGCGGTTCCGTTAAAGACCGCGTTGCGATCCGCATGATCGATGAAGCGGAAAAAGCCGGTATCCTGCACAAAGGCGATGTGATCATCGAACCGACTTCCGGAAATACCGGAATCGGATTGGCGGCGATTGCGGCAGTCAAGGGTTATCGCATTATTCTGACCATGCCGGAAACAATGAGTATTGAGCGCCGCAACATCTTAAAGGCATACGGTGCAGAAATTGTGCTGACAGAGGGCGCACGCGGCATGAAGGGTGCGATTGAAAAAGCAGATGAGCTGGCAAAAGAAATTCCGGACAGCTTTATTCCGGGACAGTTTGTCAATCCGGCAAATGCGGCAATGCACAGAAAGACAACCGGTCCTGAAATTTACAAAGATACAGACGGCGCAGTTGACATCTTTGTTGCCGGTGTCGGTACAGGCGGTACATTAACAGGTGTCGGCGAATATTTAAAATCCGTAAAACCGGAAGTTCAGGTGGTTGCAGTCGAACCGGCAGGTTCACCGGTGCTTTCAGGCGGAAGCGCAGGGGCACACAAATTACAGGGAATCGGTGCAGGTTTCGTGCCGGAGGTTTTAAATACGGAGATTTATGACGAAGTCATGCCGATTGACAATGATGTTGCATTTGATATGGCAAAGCTTCTTGCCAAAAAAGAAGGCGTATTAGTCGGTATTTCTTCAGGAGCGGCATTATATGCGGCAATTCAGCTTGCAAAGCGTCCTGAAAATAAGGGTAAGACGATTGTTGCACTGCTGCCGGACAGCGGTGACAGATATTATTCAACACCACTTTTCATGGAATAAATTTAAAAGTTGCCGCACTAAGTAAAAGGGCTTAGTCCGGCAGCTTTTTTTAATAAAGGATAAAAACGGAAAGGATAAAAGGCACAATGGCATATTTCCCCTTTTTTGTGGATTTGCAGGATAAAAAATGTTTCATTATGGGCGGCGGTGAGGTTGCATACCGGAAGGCGGCGGCACTGCTGCCGTTTGGCGCACATATTTACATAAAAGCACTGACATACTGTGAGAAATTGACTTCGCTTAAAAATACAACGAAAGGACAGACACAGCTTACGCTGGCATACGGTACGTTTGAAGAAGCAGATTTAGAGGGCTGTCAGTTTGTTATTGCCGCAACCGATGACAGGGCGTTAAACCGCAAAATCGCAGAACTGTGTAAAGAAAAAAATATCCTGATTAATACGGTTGACGATAAAGAATTGTGCAGTTTTTACTTTCCGTCCTTGATAAAGCAGGACGAGGTTGTCGTGGGCATCAGCAGCGGTGGTAACAGTCCGGTTATGACACAGAAAATCCGCAGAACGGTTGAAAAGGAAATACCGCCGTATTACGGTGCGTTAAATGCACAGCTTGGCGCGGTGCGGGAGCGTGTACAGCGCCGGTTTGAAACCGAAGCGGAGCGCAAAAGCTGTTTTACTGAAATTTTTGAAGCAGGGTGTATAAAGGAACGTCCGCTGACAGCGGAGGAACTGGATACGATAATAAACAGACACAGCGGGAGGGAACATGATTAGAATCGGAACGCGTACAAGTAAGCTCGCAATGATTCAGACGGAGCTGGTAAAACGAAAAATACAGGAACATTTTCCAAAAGAAAAAATAGAAATCGTTCCTATTATTACAAAGGGCGATGTTATTTTACATCAGCCGCTGGCTTCGTTTGGTGGAAAAGGTGTTTTTACACAGGAAATCGAGCAGCAGCTTTTGGACAAAACGATTGATATTGCCGTACACAGCGCCAAAGATGTGCCGATGCAGCTTGCAGACGGTCTGTGTATCGGGGCGGTGCTTGCGCGGGAAGACTGCCGCGATGTACTGGTGACACGGACAGGGATTTCCGCTAAAGACCTTCCGGCGGGCAGTGTAATCGGAACAAGCAGCCTGCGCAGGGAATTACAGATAAAAGCAATGAATCCATTTGTGGAAATCCGCATGCTCAGGGGCAATGTGCCGACCAGACTGCAAAAGTTAAAAGACGGACAGTATGACGGCATTATTCTGGCGGCGGCGGGCTTAAAGCGCCTGCATTTAGAGCAGGAAGACGGCTTGTTTTACGAATATTTTTCAAAGGAAGACTTTTTACCGGCAGCAGGACAGGGCATTTTAGCCGTGGAAATCTGCAAGGACAGCTTAAAAGAAGTCATGGACTGTTTAAATGATGAAAATGCGAGGGCAGTCCTTATGGCAGAGCGCGCCTTTTTAACAGCGCTGGACGGAAGCTGTAATGCACCCTGCGGCGTATGCTGTGAAAAGTCAGAGGACGGATTTTGGATTTCGGGCATGTATGCAAAGGACGGAAAAAATCTTCAAAGAGTGGATAAAAAGACAGACGGCACACAGCCAGCCGATGCCGTTGCACTGGCGGAAAATGTGGCGGCATCATTAAAGGTGCAGACGGTATCTTTAGTGGGCGCAGGTCCCGGTGCAAAGGATTTGATGAGCCTGCGGGCATTGGAGTGTGTGCGCAGAGCTGATGTGATTATTTATGATAATTTAATTTCCCCTTCTATATTAAATGAGGCAAAGACAGAAGCGAAGCTGCTGTATGTCGGCAAACGTGCAAATGCACATTTTATGGAGCAGGAGGAGATTAACCGCCTGATTGTGGGTGAAGCAAAAAAGGGAGGCTATGTTGTGCGGTTAAAGGGCGGCGACCCGTTTATCTTTGGCAGGGGCGGTGAAGAAGCGCTGGCATTAAAAAAGGAAGGAATTCCGTTTGAAATCGTGTCAGGTATTTCTTCGTCCTACAGTGTACCCGCCGCAGAAGGGATTCCGGTAACGCACAGGGGCTGTGCGGCATCGGTGCATATTATCACGGGACATGAAGGGAAAGAAAAAAAGCAGGCCATCGATTATGCCGTACTGGCAAAGGAAGAAGGAACGCTCGTCTTTTTAATGGGACTTGGACGGATTGATGAAATTACGCAGAAGCTTATCCAATACGGAAAAGATGTAAAAACTCCGGCGGCAGTCATTTCCAACGGACTTTCGGCAAGACAGCAAAGCGTGACCGGAATTCTTGAAAATATTGCCGTAAAGGTGCACAAAGAAAAAATAAAGACACCGGCAATCATTGTTATCGGTGAGGTGGCGGCATTGTCAGAAGAACTGATGTCTGCAAAACAAAAGCCGCTGTCCGGCAAAAGGATTTTACTGACGGGAACACGCAGTCTGATTGCAAAGCAGGAGGACACATTAAAACAGCTCGGTGCGGAAACGGTGGACATCAGCCTGATAGAAACGTATCCATGCAGAGAGGCGCAGACACAGCAAATATTAAGTGCGGTTTCGGATTATTCATGGATTGTATTTGCGAGTGCCATGGGCGTGCATCAGTTTTTTGCCGCATTATCGGAAGTTCATGTTGACAGAAGAAAGCTTGGCGGCGTAAAATTTGCCGTAGTCGGAGCGGCAACGGCAGAGGTGCTGGAAAGCTACGGTTATATCGCGGATGTTGTGCCACAGCGGGCTAACGCGGAAACGCTCGGCAGTATCTGGGCGGATACGCTTAACAGAAAAGATAAGGTGCTGCTGGTGCAGGGCAGACAGAGCAGTCCTGTACTTTCAGAACAATTAAAAGAAAAAGAGTGTGAAACGGATAGTATCTGTCTGTATGAAACACGGCAGGATATGCGCAGAATAGAGGAGTGCAGACGCATTTGCCCGGATATGGATTATGTTGTCATTGCAAGCGGCACGGCGGCAGAAGCCTTTAAAGAAGTCACGGACGGTTTAAAGCTGCCGAAAATCGTGGCAATCGGGCCGCAGACGGCAAAAGCGTGTGAAAAAGCAGGGCTTTCGGTGACGACAGTGGCAAAAAAGGCGGACAGCGAGGGTATTGCGCAGGCGGTGTTGCAGGATATTATACAGGCAGGCAATGAATGACGGCACACAGGTTGAGAAACCGTTGTAAACGTTGTAAAAATGCAAATGCCGGATAAAATTGAAAACGGACACATCTGTGAAAATATAGTGCAGAATAGAAGTCAGGCGGATTTTCAGAAAGGAAAAAAGATGAATACACAACAGTCAGAACAGTTATTTAAAGCTTCACAGGAGAAAATTCCCGGTGGTGTCAACAGCCCCGTGCGTGCCTTTGGCGCAGTCGGACGGACACCGCTGTTTATAAAAAATGCAAAGGGAAGCCATATTACGGACGAAGACGGCAACACCTATATTGATTATGTATGTTCATGGGGACCGGGCATTTTAGGACACGCCCACCCGCAGGTGATTGAAGCGGTGCAGAAAGCCTGCGCGGACGGTCTGACGTTTGGTGCGCCGACCCGCAAGGAATATGAACTGGCAGAGCTGATTTGTGAGGCAATGCCTTCTATTAAAAAGGTGCGTCTTGTTAATTCCGGCACGGAAGCAACAATGAGTGCAATCCGCACGGCAAGGGGCTATACCGGCAGGGATTATATTATTAAATTTAAAGGCAATTACCACGGACATTCGGACGGACTTTTGGTAAAAGCCGGTTCGGCGGCACTGACGACTTCCGTACCGGACAGCAGTGGTGTTCCGGCTTCGTATACAAAAAACACACTGATTGCGCTCTACAATGATGAAGATTCCGTCAGAGCGTTAATGGAAGAATATAAGGGACAGGTTGCGGCAATTATCGTAGAGCCGGTTGCGGCAAACATGGGTGTTGTTCCGCCGAAAAAAGGATTTTTACAGTTTTTAAGAGATATCACCAAAGAATACGGCAGTGTCCTGATTTTTGATGAAGTTATTACAGGATTCCGTTTAGGCTACGGCGGCGCGCAGGCGCTGTTTGGCATTGAGCCGGATATGACGACACTCGGCAAGATTATCGGCGGCGGCATGCCGCTTGCCGCATACGGCGGAAAAGCGGAGATTATGGATAAGGTTTCACCGCAGGGACCGGTTTATCAGGCAGGAACTTTATCGGGCAATCCGATTGCCACGACTGCCGGAATTGAAACGCTGCGCATTTTAAAGGCACACCCGGAATATTACACACAGATTGATGAGAGCGCAAAGCAGATTGCACAGGCATTAAGAAACTGGGCAAAGGAAAAGAAAAGACCGTTACAGGTCAATCAGATTGGTTCACTGTTGTGTGCATTTCATACCGATAAGCCGGTTGTGGATTACGATACGGCAACGGCATCAGACACCAAAGCGTATGCAGAGTATTTCGGATATATGCTTGACCACGGCATTTACACGGCACCGGCACAGTTTGAGGCGATGTTTGTATCTGCGGCACATACGCAGGAAGATATTGAGCAGACGTGCAGGATTATTTCAGAAAGACCATAAAGATGAATATACAGTTATTGAGTATCAGCCACAAAACGGCGCGTGCATCGCTTCGCGGCAGATTCGTATTTGACAGCGAACAGACAAAAGACATTTTAAAACAGCTGACAGAGCCGGACGGACAGCAGGAGAACACAGGAATCGAAGAAGCGGTGCTGATTTCAACCTGCAACCGCACAGAGCTTTATTGCAGCGGAACACCGGAAAATCAGAATTTTATCAGAATGCAGCATGTTCTTTTAGCGGCGGCGGGCATTGAAAAAAACAGCGAAACGCATATGGCGGCGTTGGACGCATTCCGCAGATTCTCGGATAAAAACGCCATACATCACCTGTTCTGCGTGGCGGCGGGACTGGACTCGGCAGTGCTTGGAGAAGACCAGATTTTAGGACAGGTAAGAAATGCCTATTTTCTTGCAATGGAGAGTGGTTATACAAAAACGACTTTCCATTGTCTGTTCCAGTCGGCGATTACGGCGGCAAAACGCATGAAGACCGATACAATCCTGTCAAAGTCTTCCGTATCGACCGCGGGGCTGGCACTGAAAACGGCTATGGAATGTCAGCAGAATTTACCGGTAAAAAATGTTATGATTATCGGTGCTTCCGGCAAAATCGGCAGTATTGTTTTAAAAGATGCGCTGGATTTTCAGGAATTAAATATTTTTATCACGGCAAGACACGAACTGCCGCACCCGTTACATGGACAGGATAGGCGGTACACAGTCATTCCGTATGAGAAGCGGTATGAATATATGCCGGACATGGACATTGTCATCAGTGCAACGGCAAGCCCGCATTACACGGTGATGAAGGAACATTTTCTGGCGCAGAATCCACCGGTGAAAAAGAGGGTATTTTTTGACCTTGCCGTGCCGGCGGATATCGAGCCGGAAATGTCACAGGTGCCGGAAACTGTCTGCTATTCCATGGAGGATATGCAGGATCTGGCAAGGCAGAATAATGCGGCAAAGTTAGAGGCTCTGCCAAAGGCAAAAGCGATTCTGTCAAAATATGAAGAACAGTTTGTTAAAAATATGGCATTCGGGGAGGCACTTCCGGCGATTGCGGCATTGTCAGAAAGGGCGCAGGAGACACTGGGACAGGAGAATGCTCACAGTCTGGTACATAAGTTTGTCTGTCAGGCGAAAAAGAACTGTGATGCTGATGAATTTGTGCAATTTACAAAAATTTTAAATAAAATAGTAGAAGTTGAAG
>ENA-OPWR01000764-OPWR01000764.1-human-gut-metagenome-genome-assembly--contig:-NODE-764-length-27520-cov-2.994575_pt1 | contig 27520 bp, 28 predicted proteins | sample MGYA00241507_ERZ502006 | MGnify/ENA primary metagenome ERZ502006 (study PRJEB25962, sample SAMEA2043041) | human gut metagenome | biome: human gut; feature: human-associated habitat; material: faeces...
CGATTTCTTCGTGGTTAATGGATGTACCCGATTGTTCAAGCAGATAGTCGATAATGGATGTGGATGACTTCCCAAAGATATCGGAAACAACAGAATCTAATGCAACATTACAAACAGTAAGAGCATTCTGATATCTATTCTTTTCACTTGAACGACAGGAAACGAGCTTGTAACGATAGCGGGTGTATTCCTTCAGAATACGGACTGCCTTTGACAAGAGTGTCACAGTTACCTGTAATTGTTTCCCATGTATCCTTAAACAAAGCCTTAATCTGTGCCAGATTCTGAATGATTATTATTGCACTTATTCTTCTGCTTCTCATTGTTGAAAGTAGTGAACAAAAGTCATCAGGTAATGCAACATTGGCAAACTCGTCCATCATAAGTGTTACCTGAATTGGCAACTTGCCTCCATTCCTAAAGTCTGCCTGAAAATACAGTTCCTGAAATAGCTGTGTATAAAGCATTCCTACAATGAAGTTGTAAGACTTGTCTGAATCAGGAATAATACAGAACAATGCTGTTCTTGTATGTTTGTCACCATTTACACCTATTCCCAGTTCCTCTAAATGCAAGTCATCCTTTGACAGAATTCTAAGTATCTGTGGATTTTCCAATAATGCAACTTGTCCGAATTTATTAAAGTAAAAAACACGTTATCTTTAAGTCTTGATGTATCCAAAAGCTCTGCCTTGATTTCATCATTAAATGACTTGATTCCTCTTTCCATTGTTTCAGCTGCAATTCTTATGACCTCTTCATATTTTCCTGTTCTTTCATATTCTTCATAAAGATTATTTACATATATGGTTGGTGTGGCATTTTTTAACCCCGGAATGTCATAGAAATTCAATCCATCAACTTCACGGTTGGTTTTATTAACCTTTCTGATTACAACTCCACAATCCTTGTACTTTTCGTCCATATAATCCTTAATATCATCCTTAATTTTTTCCTTAAATTCTTCGTAATTTAAATTCATGTTCGTCCTCCTAAAAAATCCTTAATTTTAATTTTTGCTCTGTTTCACTCTTATGGTGGAACAACTAAAATGCTTTCACTTTTCATAAGACACCTCCATTTTTGCAATAAAAAATGCCCTATTGAAAAACAGTCAGTTCTTAAACTACTGTTCTCAATAAGGCATTTATTTATTTTTGATTTAAAGTTTTAAGGCCTGTTGCTCTCAAACTTTATGGTTATATTTTACTATTGCGGTGTGTCGATGTCGAATTCTATCGTGGATGGGATTTAGGATAATAAACCATATTGTGGTTTAAATTATTTGGTTGATGTGCAAAAAGGAAAGGTTGGGACACGGGGTCCCAACCTATTTCTACTACAACTGACTTCTTAACCTATGCTATTTTTGGATTTTTTATAATTCTGCTCAACCACTTTTCGTGTATGGAAAGAAGTTCTTTATTGATAATTTTTATCCATTTATTCGTAAATCTCTATTCATCTTCCTCCTCGAATATCCAATATAATTGTGTGGCAGTTCAGTCAATGGCTTCTCGACAACGACTGCCTTGATGTCTGTATGGAATCCACAGGAAAATACCGGATTCCTGTCTTTAATATTCTGGAAGATGAAATCAATGTTGTCATTGCCAATCCCAAATGGGTAAAGGCTGTAAAAGGCAACAAAGATGATACCAAAGATTCTAAATGGATTGGAGACTTGTTCCGTCTTGGGCTTGTATATCTTGGTGGTAATGAAAAATCAACTCATCAATACATATCTGAAATGCTTGGTAAAAGTACCATTGACAAAAGGTCAACAGGAGAAACAAGAGGTGTACATGGCAGTGCTTCAAGAAATTATGATGTGCTTGGAAGGGAACTGATGACACCGGATGAAGTAAGAAATATGAGTAATAAAAAGTGTCTCATTTTCATTAAAGGCTTTAATCCAATATTTGATGATAAGTATATTCCATTTAGACATAAGAACTTTTCACAGACAGAAGATGGTGGTGGAAAAGCATATATTCATGATCCAAGTTTAAACCAAGGAAGTTTAAGACCGGTTAAACTTCTTAGTGAAAAACAGATAAATGACATCAAGGAATATAAAAAAGAAAATGAAGTTGTTCACATCATGGACATGTCATTAGAAGAAGTAATGATGCTTGATGATACAAAAAGACTTTATTTTGAAAATTCAAATGAAAGTGAAAGTTCCAGTGATGAAGGTAGTGCAAAAACAATATCAAGAACAGATATTTTAGAAAACATGTCAGAACAGGAGCTTATGGATGAGATAACAAACCGAATGTGCATGATGGATTTTTCAAGGGAGCAGATTGAGGAAATAACAAAATCCCTTGATGCTCACATGAAACTTTCAATACTTCTTAGTTATCTTTACCCGACAACTTCAGCAGAAGAAATGGCTAAGAAAAGAAACGAACATTTAAGTAAAAGAGATTAGCAAAGGAGAAAGAAATGAGAAAGATTATAAAGAAAATCAAAATGAAAAAAGAAAATATAATGGTTGTACTTTCAGGTGCAGTATTTATGACTGTAATGGATGTAAGCAATGTACTTGCTGCGGGAGATGCAAGTTCAGTTACAAAACCACTTGATAACTTAAAGACACTGGTGTTTGCAATCATCGGAGCAATCGGCGTAATTATTCTTGCAAAGAATGTAATGGAGTTTGCACAGGCATATCAGGCACAGGATTCATCAACAATGAACTCGGCACTAAAGGGAATTGTTGCAGGGGTAATGATGGCAGGCATTTCATCAGTACTTGGAATATTAGGATTCTAAGGGAGGTAAGAGATTATGGACATATTTAGCTTAGGCGGTGTAATCCTTGATCTTTTGCAGACGGTTGTTGATTTCTGGAATGACAAGGTGTCTCTTGTTTTTGAACTGCTGGGGCAGTCCCCGGTAAGCTTCAAGAACGGAGGCCCATGGGCAGTGGTGGCAAACCTTGAGCCCATATTTGTGGCGGTGGGTTCGTCACTGGTGGTTCTGTTCTTTGTAATAGGTTTCTGTTCGGAGAGCATTGACGTAAAGGAAGAGGTAAGATTTGAAACCATACTAAGGATGCTCATGAGAATAGGAATAGCAGAATGGCTTGTTGCAAACAACGTGACAATAATGAAGGCATTTTTTACATCGGCAGGAAATCTGGTGGGGCTTATGACACAGGGAACAACAACCAAGTTAAAGATACCAGGTGAACAGCAGACAATCATAAAGGACCTTGGATTCGGGGAAAGCCTTTTAATGATGATACTTGCAGTAATCATTGCACTTGTAATCATCTTCTGCGGTTTTATGCTCATATACACCGTGTATTTCAGATTCTTAAAAATACTTGTGGTTGTACCCTTTGGTGCACTTGCGTTTTCAACTGTAAGCGGAAACCGGATGGTAAGTCACTCGGCAGTAAGCTATGCAAAGTATTTTCTGTCAATAGTACTGGAGGCAGTGACAATGGCACTTGCAATAATTGTCTGCAATGCATTTTTGAATGCAGGACTACCAACATTTACAAGCGATTACGCGGACTGGACAAAGGCACTGATGTACATGTGTGAACTTACATTCAGCGTGGCAATGACAGTCGGAGCAGTGAAGGGAGCACAGGGTCTTACAAGTAAGGCACTTGGATTATAGAAACAGGAGGAAAAGATGAACATATCAATTAACAAGGACATAGAAAAATATCAGGAGTCAGTGGTGATGGGACTTACTGCAAGACAGCTGATATTTTCCATCGCATCAGTTGCATGCGGTGGTGCAATAGTTCTTCTTACATACAGATATGTGGGCCTTACGGGAAGTGCATACATCGCAATTCCCGTGGTGGCACCACTTGCATTAAACGGATTTTACTCATATCAGGGAATGAGTTTTACACAGATGTTTAAAAGAAAACTTTGGTTCGCTTTTAAAAACAGACCACTTACATACATTTCAGAGGAAAGTGAGAAAAACATAAAAAGAATGAGAATGGAAGAGGAACGGCAGAGAAAAAAGGAAGACAAAAAGAAAAACAGGAGAAGTAACAAAAACAGAAAATGAGAAACATACAAAAAAATATAACACAGAAAAATAAACGGAGGAACAGGAATGAACATATTTAAGGACAGGTTTTCTGAAATAAAGAAGGCATCAGAGTCGCTTTACAAATCACCAAAGTCGGTGCAGGAAACAATAGAAATACTAAAGATATCGGAAAGCGGAATATTTGAGGTGGCAGATGGAAAGTATTCAAAGACATACAGATTCAGTGATGTCAATTATGCCACACGTTCAGAGGATGAACAGGAAAGCTTCTTTCAGAGATACTGCAGGTGCCTTAATTCATTTGACTGTACATTCAAGATAACAGTCAACAATAAAAACAAGGACATGGATGTGCTGAGAAATGAGGTAATGCTTAAGTACAGAAATGACGGATTCGATAAGATGAGGGAAAGTTACAACAGAATCATTGAGGAAAAGATACTTGAGGGAAGACAGGGCATTGAGCAGGAAAGATATCTTACCATAACAATTGAGAGAAAGAATTTTGAGGAGGCAAAGGCGCAGTTTGCAACAATTGAGGCATCAATGTTTCGAAGTTTTGCAGAACTTGGTTCAAAGCTGACACCACTTACAGGAAATGAAAGGTTAGTATTATAGCGAGGCAGATTTATACTGGCGACGGTCAGAGAAAAAAGGAACAACTATCGTGTAGGAGATTTAATAAGGCGTTTCTCTGTTGTGAAAACAGTCGATAGGCATTCAGACGTGATGACTATGTAGATGTAAGTTACCATTTATAACAAATATTATTTTAAAGAAGGTAACAGAATGAAATATGACAAAATAGAAACAGGAGTTAATTTAAGACAGTTAAGAATAGAAAATAAATTGTCACCGGGAGAAGTAAGTGACATAGTTGATAAAAGCGAATCACACATAATGCAGCTTGAAAGAGGAAGCAGAAACCTTACAGTGGAAATGCTTTGTAAGTTTGCAGATGTGTATAATACTGATCCAAATACAATACTTGGAATTAGCTCACAGAGAATGGTTGTAATGATTGATAAATTAAAATCATTGCCAACTGATACAAGTGAACAGCTAATAGGTACATTTATTTCTGTCATTGATAACTTAGGAGTACTTGCAGGAGGTGGAAAATAATGTTTAATATGCAAAATGACGAGCAGTCAGCAGTAATGAATCTCGATGAGGTTTGTACATATTTGCGTATTGGAAAAACAAATGCAAGAGCCTTTTTAAAAGAACATGAACACGACTTTGTAATACATATCGGAAATCGGAGTTATGTTGTTAAGAAACTGTTGGATGAATGGCTTATTAAAGAGGCGAAAAGATAATAAAAATTGATTGAGTCGATATGCGAAGTTTGCTATAATCTTTTTATAGATGAAAACCATATCGGCTCATAGTTTTTAAAAGGAGTTTAGATATGAGTAAAGTAATCGAGAAAACGACAGAAAAGCTTCCAAAGTATGTGAGAAGATTAACCGGAGGAACTTATGAAGCTAGAAAAATGATAAATGGAAGGACGATAAGAGTGTCCGGAAAGAACCTTACGGAAGTTATGCTGGAGTTTGAATTTAAAATAAAGTGTATGGACAATCCTTATCTTGAAGGAGCAAGAATTACATTGGACGAATGGTTTGATACATGGTTTAAAACATATAAGGAGCCAAATATTTGTCAGAATTCCATTTACCCAATGAGAAACAAATATAATTCCACATTTGGAAAAAAGATTGGAAACATGTATTTGGCAGACATCAGAAACATTCACATTCAGAAAACTTTGAAAGAGTTAAGTGATGAAGGAAAAGCAGCATCCACATTAAGGGAAGTACTTGGACGTGTAAGGGAATGTTTGGAGTCAGCAAAAAATAACAGATACATTCAGGACAATCCTTGCTTTGACATCATAGTACCGTGGAAAAGAACCACAAGCAAAAGAAGATTTTTAACTGTAAAAGAGCAAAATGATTTCTTGGAATCAGTAAGGACAAATCAGTCTTACTTTTATCCAATGATTAAGATAATGCTTCAGACAGGCTTGCGAGTTTCAGAAGTCGGAGGATTGAGATGGGGTGACATTGATTTCAAGAACAAGGTAATTCATGTTCAAAGAGCGTTAACGTGCAATTATGAATATGGAAAGAAAGTAATGAGAATGTCACCAACAAAGACACAGAATTCGGTAAGGGAAATTCCCTTTATGGGTGATGTGGAGGAACAGCTGATTAATCAGAAAAAACAACAGGACCAGACAAAGGAGAATCTTGGAGAAAGATATCGTAGTGAAGAAGGTGAGTTTACAGATTTGGTATTCACCACTTCAATGGGAAGCCCAATGATAAGGCATAATGCTCAAAAAATCATAACTAGAGCAGTTAAGGCTTATAACCTTGAAGAAGGTGCAAGAGCAGTGCAGGAAAACAGAGTTCCTGTTTACATGGAACCGGTAAGCCCTCATGCATTAAGAAGAACATTTTGCACCAGATGCTTTGAGGCAGGCATTAATCCGAAAGTTGTACAGTCAGTAATGGGACATGCAACATATTCTACAACCATAGACATATATACAGAAGTTATGGGAGAGATGAAAGAATCGGAATTGGCAAAGTTTACGCTGGATGTAAACACAAAAGATATAATAAACCAAAATTGAAAAAGCAAACCAAAAATTTGAATAATGTGATACAATAAAAGAGAAAGTTTCATATTTGATTTGTTAGAAAGAAACAGCAAATTTGGTTTAAGAAGAATTTAAGCTATATTTGGAATGCTAAAATAGTGTTGTAAAATAGTCGATTTTATAAAAAAACGTGGTAAATAATACCATAAGTTATCAGATAATAAAGATACATCTTTAGAGAAGTTGCAAAACAGATGCAGTAATTGTCTGGACGGCAAGAATGCCAGAGGCATTCTTGAATGAATTAAGATTTACAGAGACTCTGAAAACCTTATAAACACTTTATTTTCTGGTGTTATGAGGTTTTCAGAGTCTTTTTGTATGAAAAAAACGAAATAGTGAAAAAACGTAGAACAATATGAAACAGGAAAGGATGCTGTTTTTTAGCCTCCTATAGATTTTAAAGATTTTCCGTTATATACGCAAGTTGTTTCCTTTCCGGGAATGATAGTTACCATATAACCATCCTTGCCAAAGTTGATTGCAATAACTTTTCCATCTGTCGTATGAAAAATTTGAAGTAATACAGCATTAGAACTCGGATTTCGACCAAAATAATCGCGAAATGTTGTATTCCATGTACTTTTGCCGGAAGGTACAGTGAAAAGGTAACGGGCATTAGACTTATCAGCACTATCCAGATATGATAATACTTGTCGGGTGATTCGTCTGCTCGATGTATTAACTTCTGTCTGATCATTGGGATTGATTTGTACTGCGTTCAAAGCAGCATTCGTTATTCTGCCCAGATTACTTATCCTTTTGCCGTCTATATCCGTTGCAAAGCGACATGGAGGTTTGATCGGATCGGGATTTGTGAAACTTTCAGGATATACAGCATAGCATTCTGATAAAGCTGCCTGAGAAGCTTTCCAGACATCTGTGGCCTCAGTTATAATTGCTTTTTCTTTCGCTTTTCGTATGTATCCGGTTAAAGATGGAATCAGTAGCGAGGCAAGAATGACAAGAATTGTCAGAACAACAATAAGCTCTACTAATGTGAATCCGTGTTTTTGGTTTTTAATTTTCATCGTCTTCTTTCTATAATAAATAAAATACTATAAATGAACAAATACCTAATTTTATTACCAGCCAGCACCACAGGACAAGCGTTGCTTATTTCCAGCAATGGAATCACACTGAACTATGCAGTCATACTGTATGATAAGACAAGATCAAAAAGTCAAGCGGATATTCGCAATCCGCTTTGCTACTTGCTTATAACCAAATAACTGCTCCGCAGTTTATCAGAAGGAGCTTGTACTCCTCCTGATACAAGCAAGTCCCCACCCACTGCTTATTGCTTTTTGCAATTGAAGCAGGGGACTTACTTGATTTGGTTAAATAATAGTCTGAATCATAAAAAAGATTTCGTATCTGATTTTTATCAGATATAGCTTCTCTGCGTTCAAATCAAATATATGCGAGACTGAAATACCATTTGGCTTAATGCTTCTGGTATTTTGAAAAGAAATCGTCACCTGAGAGCAGGTGGCGATTTTTTTGTCGGATCAATGGTCAGTCAGGCTGATCAAGATCGAGTGCAGATCTTGCGTGCGTTTGACTTTAAACATTACCATAAGAAAATATTGACAAACTGATATTAAAATGATATCATTTTAATAAACCGAAAAGATGTTTTAAAACTAAATGATGCCTGCGAATTGCTCAGTTATAAAATAACTCCCGCAATTCTATAAACATTCGGAATCCGCAGATTTACTGCGTAAATAGCTACTTCCTCATGTTTAGCGGGTTCCAAGTTCGAATGTCTTATCTTGCAAGCAAGAACGGCATTTTGACCTTTTAACCCTGGCATCACAAAAATAATTAAAGGAGGAAAGGATTATGGATATCAAGGAAAAAGTTTTGAACAACAGGAAAAATGGCATGGCAATGATGTTGCTGTTTATCATTTTTTATGCAGCAGCTGCAGGCATCATGCTTGTCAGTGCGATTACCGAGTTGATTCCGCTTATGCTACTGGCGATCATCTGGATTTCCATCGGCTGGATCCCGTTTCTGGGACTTAAAGTTCTGAAACCGCAGGAAGCTCTGGTGCTTACTCTGTTCGGTAAGTATGTCGGCACTTTGAAAGATGCAGGATTTTACTGGGTAAATCCATTCTGCAGCAGTGTGAACCCGGCAGCAAAGACCAAACTGAACCAGAGCGGGGATGTGGATGGCGGAAACAGTGCGAAATCCGTGCTGGTTGCGGCAACAGGTGCAAATGCTTCTGCAAATGCATCGGTTCCAAACAAAAAGATTTCCCTGAAGATCATGACACTCAACAATAACCGTCAGAAGATCAATGATTGCCTCGGTAATCCGGTGGAAATTGGGATCGCTGTGATGTGGCGTGTGACCGATACGGCAAAAGCTGTTTTCCATGTTGACAACTACAAGGAATATCTTTCCCTGCAGTGTGACAGTGCCCTGCGAAATATCGTGCGTATTTATCCTTACGATGTGGCACCGAATGTCGATACGACCGGTGACGGCATTGCCGATGAAGGCAGCCTGCGTGGTTCCAGCGAAATTGTTGCAGGACGCATCCGCGATGAGATCCAGAAGAAAGTAGCAGAAGCCGGTCTGGAGATCATAGAGGCACGTATCACCTATCTTGCCTATGCACCGGAAATCGCAGCCGTTATGCTTCAGAGACAGCAGGCATCAGCGATCATTGATGCGAGAAAGATGATCGTTGACGGAGCAGTCGGTATGGTTGAGATGGCACTGGAGCGTCTGAATGAGAATCAGGTAGTCGAATTAGATGAGGAGCGAAAAGCTGCCATGGTCTCCAATCTTCTTGTCGTGCTCTGTGGAAATCACGATGCACAGCCGGTTGTAAATTCAGGAAGTCTGTACTGATATGGCAGAGGGCAGACCGAAGAAACAGATCCCGCTCAGGCTCTCGGCAAAACTGTATGATCAGATCGCAGCCTGGGCAGAAGATGATTTTCGCTCCGTAAACGGGCAGATTGAATATCTGCTCACAGAATGTGTAAGGCAACGTAAAAAAAACGGCAAGTATGTATCCGAAACAATGGATGAACCGCTGGAATTAGACATCTGAGATGTAAAAAGAAAAAGTGTCGGAAGAATGAAAGGTTCTTCCGGCACTTTTGTGTCACTTTGTATTTAAAAATATTTTTGTAATCTTAACGTTTTTCAATCGGAACATAATCTTTAATCTCAGAAATGCCTTTGTATGCAGGACGAATAATTTTTCCGCTATTGGCAAGCTCTTCGAGGCGGTGGGCACTCCAGCCAACCACACGGGCGATCGCAAAGATCGGTGTGAAGAGCTGCGTAGGCAGATCCAGCATACTGTATACAAATCCGCTGTAGAAGTCCACGTTGGCACTGACACCTTTGTAGATCTTGCGTTCTTCGGCAATGATCTGTGGTGCAAGGCGTTCCACCATAGAATAAAGCTGGAACTCTTCTTCTCTGCCTTTTTCTTTGGAAAGTTTCTCTACGAAACCCTTGAAAATATTGGCACGCGGATCAGAAAGAGAGTAAACAGCATGTCCCATACCATAGATCAGACCGGCGTGATCGAAAGCGTCTTTGTTCAGCAGGGCACGCAGATAATCACCAACTTCTTTTTCGTTGTTCCAGTCTTTGACGGTTTTCTTCATATCTTCAAACATACGGACAACTTTGATGTTGGCACCGCCGTGTTTCGGACCTTTTAAAGAGCCAAGGGAAGATGCTATAGTAGAGTAGGTGTCTGTACCAGAAGAAGATACCACATGAGTGGTGAACGTAGAGTTGTTACCACCGCCGTGTTCCATATGCAGCACCAGTGCAATGTCAAGGATGCGGGCCTCGAGGTTGGTGTATTTACTGTCTGGACGGAGAATATGGAGCAGATTTTCTGCAGTGGAAAGTGATGGATCAGGCATATGGATATAAAGACTCTTTCCATCGTGATAATGGCTGTATGCCTGATAGCCATATACGGAAAGCATCGGAAACAGTGCAATCAGCTGCAAGCACTGACGCAGTACATTCGGAAGTGAGATGTCGTCTGCACGGTCATCGTAAGTATAGAGTGTCAGAACACTGCGGGCAAGCGTATTCATCATGTCCTGGCTCGGTGCTTTCAAAATAATATCTCTGACAAAGCTGGTAGGAAGAGAACGATATGCTGCCAGCATATCGGAAAATTCTTTCAGGTCCTCTTTTGATGGGAGCTTTCCGAACAGAAGCAGGTAAGTAACTTCTTCAAAGCCAAAACGTTGATCTCTGATAAAACCGTTTACAAGATCTTCGATATTATATCCGCGGTAGTAAAGCTTTCCTTCGCATGGAACCTGTTTTCCGTCTACCATATCATAAGCATGGACATTGCCGATATCAGTAAGACCTGCCAGCACACCCTTACCATTGATATCACGCAGTCCGCGTTTTACATCATATTTGGTGTAAAGGGCAGGGTCAATCTTGCTGGTACTTTCTGCAAGTTTTGTCAGAGACAATATTTCAGGTGTAATTTCTGAATAAACATTCATTGGCAGTTCCTCCGTTTCAATATTTCTTTTATATGATGTTGGGGTCACAGAAAATTTTTCTTACATTTCCGTACACCAAACAAAAAAAGCCGGAATATCTTTTATATATTCCAGCCTTTCTTATCTTTTTCATTTCAGCTATCCTTACACCTGAGCCAGGTCAATATACTGCTCGATCAGCTGATCGACTTTGATATTCTGACGATAGATCTCTTCGGCGTTTCCGGACAGAATGATCTCATCCAGTTTTCTTCGCTCACACTCAATACTTTCTTTGATTTTTTCCACTTCGCTGCGTATTTCGTTCATTTTACTCATCGTACATCCCTCAATCTTTCTGTGCTTTTACACGGTTTTTTTTGCCGTGCATCTTTTTCGTTGAATCAATATTACTGCGATGGAGACAATGGCTACCACTGCGGAAAGCACCTGCGATACCGGAAGTTTGATCCCCGGAAGCAGAAGCTGATCCGTACGGAGTCCCTCAATCCAGAATCTTCCGATTCCGTAGCCTGCAAGATAAAGTAAAAATATCTCGCCGTCAAACTTCTTATGCTTCGTAAAAAGCAACAGCAGCAGCAGAACGCCAATATTCCAAAGGTTTTCGTATAAAAAAGTCGGGTGCACCTGAATATACTGTACGCCGTCGATCGTCTGCAGGTGCTCCATCATCTCCTGCGTGACATCGGAACTGCGTACGGCATTCAGTGGCAGCTGCATCGCAAACAGACCATTTGTATAGCCGCCGAAAGCCTCTCTGTTGAAAAAGTTGCCCCAGCGACCGATGATCTGTCCCAAAACCAGCCCGACACATGCGGTGTCTGCCATCAGCCAGAAATTTTGTTTTTTTATTTTTACATATACATAAAATGTAATCACTGCCGCGATCACACCGCCGAATATCGCCAGTCCGCCTTCCCGGAAATACAGAATGTGGATCAGATTGTCTTTGTACTGATCCCAGGAAAAGATAACATAATACGCTCTCGCCCCGATCAGTGCGATCGGGATCGCATAGAGTGCCACATCAAAATACTGATCCGGATTCTGGTTTGTTTTCTTCGCCACCCACATGGCGATGCACAGACCCAGAATCATTCCGCATGCGATGATCATACCGTAATAGGCAATCTCAAAGCCACCGATGCTGATCGACTTTCCGACATTTGATAAATGAATCCCAAGATTTGGAAAATTTATGGATGTATTCATAACATCACCTCTTTATTTTTCCAATTATACATTGAAGCGGAACAAAACAACATCTCCGTCTTTGACTACGTAATCTTTGCCTTCCAATCCTACCAGTCCTTTTTCTTTTGCTGCAGAATAGCTTCCGCAATCCAGAAGATCCTGATAATTGACTACCTCGGCACGGATGAATCCACGTTCAAAATCGGAATGGATCTTGCCTGCCGCCTGCGGTGCCTTTGTTCCTTTTTTGATCGTCCAGGCTCTTGTCTCAGTCTCACCTGCAGTCAGGTAACTGATCAGGCCTAACAGACTGTAGCTTGCTTTGATCAGTTTCTCCAGTCCGGACTCTTTTAATCCCAGATCTTCGAGGAACATTTTTCTTTCATCCTCATCCAGTTCAGAAATCTCCTGCTCGATCTGTGCACAGATCACAAATACTTCACTGCCGTTCTTAGCTGCAAAATCCCGGACTGCCTGCACATAAGCGTTGGATGCTCCATCATCTGCCAGATCATCTTCAGATACGTTTGCCGCATAGATCACCGGTTTTGCAGTCAGAAGATTGTACTCTGCAAACCATGCTTCCTCATCCTCATCCTGAAGTTCAAATCCGATCGCCAGATTCCCTTCTTCCAGATATGCTTTTAATCTCTGCAGGAAATCCACTTCTTTTGCAAGCTTCTTATCATTTCTTGCACCTCTGCTGCTCTTTGCGATCCTTCTCTCCAGGATCTCGATATCAGAAAAGATCAGCTCCAGGTTGATCGTATCAATATCTCTTGTCGGATCTACGCTTCCGTCTACATGGATCACATTGGTATCCTCAAAGCAGCGGACAACATGCACGATCGCATCAACCTCACGGATATTTGCCAGGAACTGATTTCCAAGTCCCTCTCCTTTGGATGCTCCTTTTACCAGACCTGCGATATCTACAAACTCGATCACAGCCGGTGTCACTTTTGCTGAGTGATACAGATCTGCTAAAAGATTCAGCCTTTCATCCGGAACGGTTACGATACCGACATTCGGGTCGATCGTACAGAACGGATAGTTTGCGGACTCTGCTCCCGCCTTTGTTAAAGAATTAAACAGTGTACTTTTTCCTACGTTTGGCAATCCTACAATACCAAGTTTCATTTGTAATTTCCTCTCTTTATGTAAATGACATTTTGCTCTTTATCAGCACCAACAGTGTAACACAGTAAACCTCCTGATTGCAAGTCCCCAGAAAAAGAACTCATCGACAAAATTTTACTGTTTTTCTTCGTTATTCGACCTTTTTCGACAGGAATATCAGTCTTTCGACTCGATCACCAACAGAACCCCTTCCGAAAAGTTGATCCGACATGCCTCTTCTGTGATCTCATTGCTTACGCAGAGCGGATCCATTCCCTCCAGAAGATAATGATCAAGCGGATAAAAAACACCCTGCAGCGTCAGATCTTTCACTGCACCTCCCATGGCAAACAAAGAAAGATATTTGCCGAACTGTTCCTCTTTTTTTATGGATACTGCATGATCCGTCAGCCACATTTTGTTGTGTTCATCCAGAAGATATGCCCGCACACCTTTTTGCAGAGCAAGAAACAGGATCCGTACATTTGCAGCGGTATGGTCGATGCGTGCCCCGGTTCCGCCAAGGATCGTAATTTCTTCTGCCCCAAGTTCCAGTGCCAGACGAAGAGCCACATCGGTGTCTGTATAATCTTTGACCGGATTGAGCCTTTTGATCGGAACGTCGGTATTTTTCTGAAAATACTCGTATTCCGTCTCGCCAGCCGAATCAAAGTCTCCGACAATGTGTGTGGGCATGATTTGATTTTTGTGACAGAAGATCACTCCCTTATCTGCCCCGATCACGTAATCCCAGGTCTGTGTCCTCAAAAAAGCAAGGGCAAAATCGGTCTGAATTTTGCCCCCGCTTATGATCACTGCTCGCTTCATTTGTGATTCTCCTGATAATCTGCCAGCAGTTTCCGGTATTTTTCTGCATTTTTTGCCGTTTCTTTGCCAAAAACAGCCGATCCGGCTACCAGGATGTTGGCTCCTGCCTCTAAAACAGCATCGATCGTCGCAGCGTTGATGCCGCCGTCAACTTCAATATCGGTCTGAAGTCCCCGCTCTTCGATCATGGTACGCAGCTCTTTCACCTTTCCGGTGCAGTACGGAATGTATTTCTGGTTTCCAAATCCAGGATTTACGGTCATCAGAAGTACCATGTCCACTTTCTCCAGAAGGTAATCCAGCTCATGCAGAGAAGTAGAAGGGTTCAGTGCAATACCAGCTTTCTTTCCCAGCTGATGGATCTGCTCGATTGCACGATCCGGATGTTTGCAGGCCTCTGCATGGATCGTGATGATATCCGCCCCGCTTGCCGCTGTCTCTTCGATATAACGCTCCGGCTGTTCTACCATCAGATGGACGTCAAATACCATATTGCTCATTTTCCGGATGGATTTGATGATCGGGAATCCAAATGAAATGCTCGGTACAAACATACCGTCCATCACATCAATATGAAGATAGTTTACGCCCGTCTGCTCAACTGCCTTTATTTCCTCTCCCAGTCTTGCAAAATCTGCGGAAAGAATAGACGGTGATAATTCGTACTTCATAAAAATTAGTACCTCCTTTTTTGTTTCAGTTCTTCATACAGTTCTTTATAGCTTTCGTAGCGTATAGAACTGATCTTTCCTTCTGCCAGTGCTTCTTTTACACCACAGTCAGGTTCACTCAAATGCATACAGCCCTGAAAACGACAGTATGGCTCATATTTTCGAAACTCTGCGAAATATTCTTTTAAATCTTCTTTTTCAAAATCGGTAAGATACAACGAACTGAATCCGGGCGTATCCATCAGATACGTGTTGTCACCGATGGAGAACAGTTCAGAATGACGCGTTGTATGCTTGCCGCGGTCGATCTTCTGACTGATCTCACCGACCATCATCTCTGCCTTCGGATAGAGAAAGTTGATCATCGATGACTTGCCGACACCGGACGGGCCGGCAACAACGGTCGTTTTATCTTTCAAAAGCTCTCGTATCTGTTCTGTCCCTGCCTGCTCTTTTACACTGGTAAAAAGAACCTGACAGCCACAGTTTTCATAAATCTCCTGAAGTCTTGCCGCCTCTTGCGGCTCTGCAATATCACTTTTGTTAAAACAGACAACGACTGGTACATTCTGACGCTCCATTGAGATCAGGAAACGATCCAGAAGACTCAGATTCGGAGCCGGCCTGCTGATTGCAAAAATGACCATCGCCTGATCTACATTTGCAACGGCCGGACGGATCAGTGCATTTTTCCTGGCAAGGATATCCCGGATATTTCCTTCTCTTTTTTCTTCGTCCAGGATATCGATCACCACATCATCTCCGACCAGCGGTTTTATTTTATTTTTTCGAAAAATACCCTTTGCTTTACACTCATACACGCCTTTTCCGGCGATATGGACATAATAAAACCCGGCAATTCCTTTTATAATCTTTCCCTGCATGAAAACTCCGTATTCTGCACACCGCTATTTGCTGAACGGTACGCCTTCATATTCTACTTTTTTCAATATATTTCCATCGTCATCCAGCACATAAACATACGCAGTTGCACTGCTGCCGGAATCGGATGTCATTTTCAGGCTGTACGGGAACTCAACCACTTCTCCGTCCACCAGAGTCGTTGTCTTGCCGTCCTGCACCAGCTCAATGCGGACTTTCTCATCGTTGTAGTCCTGCGGTGCATAAAGCTTTACATCGGTAGAATATTCTGCCTTTGCACTGGTTTCTTTGGATTCCGTTTCCTTTTTCGTCTCTTTGACGGTCTCCTGTGTTTCCGTATCCGTTTCCGTGTCCGATGCAGGATCGGAACTGTCGACACTTCCGTCTCCGCCATTGCTGATGTAAAGTGTAACGGTAGAATTCGGGGCAACTTCCTGTCCTGCTCCCGGACTTGTATAACTGACATGTCCCTGGGCGATGGAAATATCATACACTTCCTGCTGGTCACATTTCAGCCCCAGCTTTTCCAGTGCTGCTTTCGCATCGTCTGCTGACTCATTCTCCAGATCCGGCAGGGTGATCTTGTCGCTTCCGGTACTTACCGTGTAAGAAATGGTCGTATTTTTATCAACCATCTCGCCCTTTGCCGGCTGCTGAGCCATGATCTGACCCTTGTCATAATCGGTGGACGGTTCTTCTCCGGCATACTCAAGCCCAAGACCAGTATCTGCCAGCATTTCTTTTGCCTCTGCTTCTGTTTTGCCAAGGATGCTCGGCACTTCGACCTGACCGGAGATCTGTGTCGTCTCAGTTGCGGTCGTTGTCTCTGTCTGCTTCTTGTTGCTTCCGCCTGCCAAAAATCCAAGGTCAAACAATCCGGTCGCACTTCCGACCAGTGCCAGAAAGATTGCCAGGATCAGAACGCCTACGACAATGCTGCCGATCGTCATGAATTTCTCCAGTTTCGGATTGACTTCCGGCTCCTGCGGCTCTTCCGGCTGATAATATCCGCCGGCATAATTCTGTGGATTCTGATATCCATTGTTTGCATACTGCTGTCCTCTGCCCTGCATATTCTGCGGATTTCCCATATTCTGCGGGTTCTGAGGATTTGGCATGCCGGTATTGACCGGTTCTTGATTTGCAGGATAAGGCTCTTCTGCCTGCTGCATCTCATTGCGTCCTTCTTTGATCTTGTTCAGCTCATCCTGAGAGACGATCACGGTATGTGCACGGCTGTCAAGCGGTGCAATCTTTACAAAGTCACCTTCCGGGTTGACCAGAGACTCCTTTAAGTCACTGATCAGCTCTTCCATGTCACTGTATCGTCGATCCGGGCTTTTCTGCGTACATTTATAGATGATCTGTACCGTACTTTTCGGCAGTTCCGGCACATATTTACGCGGTGACTGGATCTCCTCCTGCAGATGTTTCAGTGCAATGGCGACCGTCGTGTCACCGTCGAACGGTACATGACCGGTCAGCATCTCATACATCGTGATACCAAGCGAATAGATGTCACTCTTGTAGTCACTGTAACCGCCTCTTGCCTGCTCCGGTGAACTGTAGTGTACCGAGCCCATAACATTGGAACTGATCGTATTGGATGTCGCCACTCTTGCGATACCAAAATCCGTGACTTTTACTTTTCCATCTGTGGAGATGATGATATTCTGCGGTTTGACATCACGATGGACGATGCCGTTGTTGTGTGCCGCCTGCAGCCCCATCGATACCTGGATCGCAATGCTGGTCGCTTCCCGCACTGCGAGTCTTCCCTTTTTCTCGATATATTCTTTTAAGGTGATCCCTTCTACCAGCTCCATGACAATGAAACTGATGCCGTTGTCCTCACCTACATCATAGACATTTACAATATTCGGATGTGCCAGTCCTGCCGCAGACTGTGCCTCCACACGGAATTTCGTGATAAATCCCTTATCTTTTCGGAATTCAGGTTTCAATACTTTCACTGCAACAAAGCGGTTCAGTGTATGGTCTTTTGCCTTATATACATCTGCCATACCGCCGGAACCGATCTTGCTGATGATCTCGTATCGATCCTGGATAAACATGCCTTCTTTTAACATTGCTCCACCTCACCTGTCAGCGGCTGTGCCAGTACAACCGCGATATTGTCCTTGCCGCCATTGCGATTTGCCCGTTCAATCAGGTCCATGGCGATCTTCGGCAGCTCTCTGCCGCTTTTGATTATTTTTTCAATTTCTTCATCTTCTACCATGTTGCTCAGTCCGTCGGAACATAAGAGCAGGATATCTCCTTTTCTTAAGTCCTCGTCAAAAAAGTCAATCTCCAGTTTTTGTCCTGCACCGACTGCTCTGGTGATGATATTCTTGTTCGGGTGATTTCTCGCCTGCTCCGGGCTTAACTCGCCCGCCCGCACCATCTCTCCTACCAGAGAATGGTCTCTGGTGATCTGTCTGATGTGATCCCGTATCAGATACAGTCTGCTGTCTCCTACATTTGCAACATAAAGGTAATTTTCAACCACGGTTGCGGCTACGACGGTCGTACCCATACCGCTCAGTTCTTCGTCTTCTGCTGCCTTTTCCAGCACTCTTTCGTTTGCTGTTTCAATTGCACTTCGAAGTACACGGATCGGATTTCGTTCTCTGCTTCTTTTAATATGACTGACGATCACTTCGGCCGCATAGCGGGATGCCATATCGCCTGCCTGATGTCCTCCCATACCATCCGCAACGATCAGAAGGTTCGGCAATGGTCCTACCGGAGTGTCAGAAGCAAACACAAAATCCTGGTTCGTGGTTCTTTTCTGCCCTACATCTGTAACACAGCATGATCTCATGCCTTTACTCCTTTTTTTCTTTATCCATATAACTTTTCCTAAGTTGTCCACAAGCACCGCCAATATCACGTCCCATTTCTCTTCTAATAGTAACATTTATTCCGCAATTTTCAAGTTTATTTTTGAACTCCACAATCACTTTTCGTTCCGACTGCACATAAGAACGTTCTTTTACCGGATTGACCGGAATCAGATTCACATGGCAGTTGATGCCATGGATCAGTTCGTAAAGCTGCTTTGCATCTTCTTTTGAATCATTCTGTCCGCCAACAAGGCTGTACTCAAACGTGATGCGACGTCCGGTCTTTTCATAATAATACCGGCAGGCATCCACCGCCTCATGGATCTCATATTTTCCGGCGATCGGAAGCAGTGCTTTTCGTTTTTCCTGATTCGGTGCGTGGAGCGAAAGTGCCAGTGTGATCTGAAATCCTTCATCTGCAAGCTGACGCATCCGCGGCACGATCCCGCAGGTTGATAAGGTAATGTTTCGCTGGCTGATATTCAGTCCGTGTTCATCACTCAGCATCCGGATGAATTTTACCGCATTGTCGTAATTATCCAGTGGCTCTCCGGTACCCATCATCACCAGGTTGGATACCCGCTCCCCGATGTCTTTCTGGATACGGTAGATCTGATCGAGCATCTCCCCCGCCGTCAGATCTCTTGTCTTTCCTCCGATCGTGGAGGCACAGAAACGGCATCCCATGCGGCAGCCGACCTGCGTGGAAATGCACACCGAATTGCCGTGCTGGTAACGCATCAGCACACTCTCGACCACATAGCCGTCCGAAAGGCGGAACAGATATTTTCTCGTTCCGTCCAGTTCGGAAACCAGCGTCTGTACGTTCTCAAGGCAGGTATATTCACAGGTTTCTGCCAGTTTTTCCCGCAGATTTTTTGAGAGATTGGTCATCTCTTCAAAACCATCCGCCTGTTTTTCATGCATCCACTGGTAGACCTGCTTTGCCCGGAACGGCTTTTCGCCGATGCTGACAAAAAAATCTTTCAGTTCGTCATAATCCAATGATTTGATATCTGTTTTTTCCATGCCACACTCCTACTTTACGCGTTTCAGGCGTGCAATGAAAAATCCGTCTGATTTATGTATGCCGGGCAGAAGCTGAAGATATCCGGCACTGGTTGTCTTACCCTTCAGCTCGTCGCAGATGTACGGATCAATGCTTTCCAGCACAAACGGATAATTTTCCAGAAACCATTTGACGTTGTACTGATTTTCTTCTGCCCCGATCGTACAGGTACTGTAAATCAATGTTCCGCCCACTTTGACATACTTCCAGACCGTATCGAGGATCTTACGCTGCAGTTTGATGATCTCCGTCTGTTTTGCCGGTGTCATCTTGTAGCGGATGTCCGCCTTTTTGCCGATCACGCCAAGTCCGGAGCAAGGCACATCTGCCAGCAGAATATCCGCACGCTCCACGGATTCCGGATCAAAAACGGTCGCATCCTGCAGGGTCGCAGACATATTGATCACGCCGATACGCTCAATATTTTCCTGCATCAGCTGGACTTTGTAGTCGGTGATATCTCTTGCCTCCACATGACCGCTTCCGTGCAGCATATCTGCAAGGTGAAGGCTTTTGCCTCCCGGTGCGGCACAGACATCAATGCAGTAGTCGCCCCATTTCGGTGCTGCAATCTCAGAAACCAGCATGGAGCTGACATCCTGCACTTGGAACCAGCCGCGTTTAAAGGCAAGCACCGCTTTCATGTAATTATAGCCGCGGATGCCGAGTGCATAGTCCAGATACGGACTCTGCTCTACCTGGATCCCCTGCTCTTTGAGGCTCTCGATAATCTGCTCTTTTTCTGTTTTATCCAGATTGCAGCGGATCGAAGTCGGTTTTTCTTCATGCATATCCTGGCAGATCTTCTCCACTGCATCAAAGCCGTAGAGTTCACACCAGCTCTTTACGATCCATTCCGGCATGGAATAGGTGACTGAAAGATAAAGCAACGGCTGTTTTTCTTTTGAAGGATATTCCACTTTGTCCAGATTTCTTGCAACACTTCGAAGAACACCGTTCACAAAACCTTTGAGCTGATAAAAGCCCCGTTTCTGTGCCAGACGCACGCCTTCGTTACAGACGGCAGAATCCGGTACACTGTCCATATATTTTAACTGATAAACCGACATACGCAGGATGTTGCGGATCACCGGTTTCATATTTTCCACTTTTACTTTTGAAAAACGCTCAATGATATAATCCATCTGGAGCATATTTTCCAGCGTGCCCTCGGTCACACGCGTAATAAATGCCCGGTCACGTTTGTCCAGGTACTGATATTTTTCCAGCACATCCTTGAGCACGATATGGCTGTACTGTTCTTCTTCCACGATATCCATCAGTGCACCGAGGATAATTTCTCTAAGATTAATCATCTCTTCTGTTTCCTCCTGCTAAAATGACAAGACGCAGCAGCTGCAGTATGGATGATGCAAGACTTGCTACATAAGTCATAGCTGCCGCTCTGAGCACTTTTTTTGCTCCTGTGATCTCACTCTCTCCAAGCATTCCGTTTCCCTCAAGGATCCTGATCGCACGGCTGGATGCGTTGAACTCAACCGGCAGTGTCACAAGCTGAAAGATCACAGCCAGTCCAAACAGAAGAATACCGAGCATCAGAAGCGGACGCATGCTGAAAATCAGCCCTGCAACAAAAATCGGCCAGGAAAGACTGGAACCGATGTTGGCTGCCGGAACCAGTGTGCTTCGAAGTACCAGAGGTCCATATCCTTTCTGATGCTGGATTGCATGACCACACTCATGTGCTGCCACGCATACTGCCGCAACGGAATTGGAGCCATAGGTGCTGTCTGAAAGACGCAGCACTTTTGCCCTCGGATCATAATGATCAGTCAGCTCTCCTGCCACACGCTCAATGCGGACATCATAGATACCGCTGATGCGGAGCACTTCCTGTGCCGCCTGTGCACCGGTATAGCCTGCCATACAGCGAACGCGTGAATACCTTGAAAAGGTGCTTTTCACGCCAGCCGATGCGATCAGCGTCAGGATCAGCCCCGCAAAAACAAGTATAAAAGTCGGATCATAATACCATCCATACATTATAAAATCATCCCTTTCTCAAGATGACAGCCGCGAAGGAAGGCTGCCGTGTCCATACGTTTCTTACCTTCTAACTGAAGTTCTTTCACGGACAGGATCTTTTCTCCTGTCTGGATCAGGAACTCGTCTTTTTCTGCTTTCAGCACCGTTCCGGGCTGTGCTTTTTCACCGGTCTGCCCACATACATCTGCTGCCCAGATTTTCAGGGTCTTACCGTTTAGTTTCGTATAGGCACTCGGCCACGGATTCAGTCCGCGGATCAGACGTTCCAGCTCTTTCGCCGGGCGGTTCCAGTCGATCGCTCCCATATCTTTGGTCAGCATTTTTGCATAAGCGGTCGGCGACTCACCCTGTTTCTGCGGGGTAACCGTGCCATTTTCCAGTGCATCAAGCGTCTCAAGAAGCAGATCTGCCCCTGCTTTGCTCAGTTTGTCAAACAGACTTCCTCCCGTTTCTTTTTCATCGAGCGGCACGACGGTTTTCAGCAGCATATCACCGGTATCCAGTCCGGCATCCATCTGCATGGTTGTCACGCCGGATTCCTTTTCACCGTCGATCACCGCCCACTGGATCGGAGCAGCTCCGCGATATTTCGGTAAAAGTGAACCATGCACATTGATGCAGCCATACGGTGCGATGTCCAGGATCTCCTGTGGTATGATCTGTCCAAACGCCACAACAACCAGTACATCCGGTGCAAGTTCCCGGATCTTTTGGATCACTTCCGGATCTCTTACCTTTTTCGGCTGATAGACCGGAATATTCTCCCGGAGTGCCACTTCTTTGACCGGCGTAAACTGCATCGCTTTTCCGCGTCCCTTTGGCTTATCCGGCTGTGTAAAGACCGCGGTCACTTCATGTCTGGATGAAGCCAGGGCTTCCAGTGCCTCAACCGCAAAATCCGGTGTTCCCATATATATGATCTTCATCTTATCGCCTCCTGTTTCTTTTTTACTATATTTTCATCACTCTTCTTCATCATAAGGAGCGACATCTTCTAATTCGCCCTCTACTTTTTCTACATACATATGCCCATCCAGATGTTCGCATTCGTGACAGATGGCACGGGCCAGAAGTCCTTCGCCCTCCAGAATAAATTCATTCATATCTTCATCATATGCTTTTACTTTCGCATAATCAGGCCTTGTAACGACCCCCGTTTTTCCCGGAACACTTAAGCATCCCTCATAACCTCTCTGCTCTCCGGCTGTCTCGATGATCACCGGATTGATCAATACGTGTGGATCATCCCCGCAGTCGATAACTACGATTCTTTTCAGCATGCCGACCTGGTTTGCTGCAAGTCCGACGCCCATGGCATCGTACATCGTCTCAAACATATCATCGATCAGTTCTTTTGTTTTTGGCGTTACTTCTTTTACTTCTTTACATACTTTCGTCAGTACATCGTCTCCGATTGTCCTTATTGTTCTGGTTGCCATCTCTTTTATCCTCCGCTTTCTCTAATCTCTGTCATACTGAATGGTAATTTTATCAAAACCTCTGTTTATTTCAATATATTGTTCTGTCCGCTCTTTGATCTGATCCAGCACTTCTTTTCGCCCGTGCCTTACATAGATCACTTTTCTGTAAATATCCGCAACTTTCGAAACGCTTTCATCTGCCGGTCCGATCACTCTTGCCTGTGTTTTCTTCGCCAGTACATCCAGGTATTTTTTCAAATATTCCATCGCCATCTGAAGGTAACTTTCATCCTCCCCCTGCCCGTGCAGGGCAAGCATACCGCCGACCGGCGGATAATCCATCAGGCTGCGGTACAGGATCTCTTCTTCATAAAAAGCCTGATAATCCTGAGCTGCCGCCGCTTTTATACTGTAATGATCCGGCTCATAAGTCTGGATCACGACACTTCCCGTTTTTTCACCTCTGCCGGCACGTCCGGCCGCCTGCGTCAGCAGCTGAAAGGTCCGCTCGGCTGCCCGGTAATCGCTCATGTGGAGCGACAGATCCGCTGCCAGTGCCCCGACCAGCGTGACATCTGCAAAATCATGCCCTTTGACAATCATCTGCGTCCCGACCAGAATATCGGCTCCGCCTTTTGCAAAGGTCTCTAAAATTTTATGATGTCCGTCTTTCCCTCTGGTCGTATCGGCATCCATACGCAAAATACGTGCCTTCGGAAACATACGCTGCACCTGGCTTACTACCTGCTGTGTCCCCACCTGAAAACTTCCGATAAAAGGAGAACCGCAGGACGGACAGAGGCGAGGATTTGGCTGTGTATAGCCGCAGTAATGACACACCAGCTTTTCGCCTGCCGTACCTTTTTTGTGAAGTGACAGGGACACGTTGCAGTGCGGACACCCGATCACCGTACCGCAGGAACGGCATGCCACAAAACCGGCATAACCGCGTCGGTTTAAAAACAGCATCGCCTGATCGCCCCTCTCGAGACACATCCCAAGCTGCTCTTGCAGATATCGGCTTAAAATACTGCGGTTGCCCTCCCGCATCTCGTTTCGCATATCTCCAATCCAGACATACGGAAGCTTTTGTCTGTTCGCCCGCCTCTTCATCTCCAGCAGGCAATATTCTCCCTTTTCTGCCCGGTAATACGACTCCACCGACGGGGTTGCCGATCCCAGAATGAGCTTCGCACCTTCCATTTCGGCCCGTCTCTGTGCTGTTTCTCTTGCATGATAACGAGGAACCGTCTCACTTTTGTAGGACTCTTCGTGTTCCTCATCGATAATAATAATGCCAAGATTTGAAAATGGTGTGAACAGTGCCGACCTTGGCCCGATCATAATGTCAATTTCACCATTTTTTGCTTTTTCGTACTGATCATAGCGTTCTCCGGCTGACATCCGTGAATGCAGAATGGATACACGACTTCCAAACCGCTGGTAAAACCGCAACACCATCTGATACGTCAGAGCGATCTCCGGAATCAAAAAGATCGCCTGTTTGCCCTGTTTTCGCACAAAATCGATCAGTTCCATGTAGACTTCTGTTTTTCCGCTCCCAGTCACACCATGCAACAGATAAACAGACTTATCTTTCTGATCCCACTCTTTTAAAATCGTTTGGACTGCCAGCTGCTGTTCTTCGTTCAGAAAAAAGTCTCTGCCTGTCTGCATTTTTACCTCTTCCTGCTTTTGATCGGACCGGGAGATCATCAGATCCAGCGGTTCGCGGTAGATCCGCATGCTTTCCAGCTTTACGATACCCTTTTCTTCCATTGCCCGTACAACTGGCATGGTAACGCCATACTGCTCCTTTGCCCGCTCCCAGGAAAGAACTGCCATGCCTTTTTCGTTTTGCTTCGCAATCACCAGCAAAGCATCTAAAAGTCTTGCCCTGGCTTTCTGATTTTTCTTTTCCAGAACCTGCAGCATTTCCCGTGCTTCTTTTTCCGGCAGCAGCAGACGAATCTGTTTCTGTTCTTTCTGTGCCACTTTCTGTTTGACCGGAAGCACTGCTTTTAATGCCTGGATCATCGTGGAACCATAATAATCCCGCATCCACGCAGCCAGTGCGATCAGCTTTCCTTCTACGCCTGTCTGACCTGCACAGACTCCCTGTATTTCTTTGATCTTTTCCGGCGGATAATCGGTCCGGTCCGTCAGTTTGACCACATAGCCCTGTATCCTGCGGTTGCCGTTTCCAAATGGAACCGTAACGGCTGTTCCCGGATGAATCTGCATCCGCAGAACATCCGGCACGCGGTACTGAAAAATCTTATCCAGCTTTTCGTGGCTGATATCTACGATCACATTTGCGTAAAGTACTTGTTCTGTTCCTGACACTTACTTTCCTTTCGCTGCATCTTCCGCAAGAATCTCCCGGATCAGCACACGCTCATCCATCGGATATTTTTTGCCTTCGATCTCCTGGTAATCTTCATGTCCTTTTCCGGCAAGAACGATGACATCACCCTTCTGACCGTGGTGGATTGCCCAGGCGATCGCCTCTTTCCGATCCGGTATCTCGATGTATTTACCATCCGTTTTTTCGATGCCGGTCCGGATGTCCGCAATAATGTCCAGTGGTTTCTCGAAACGTGGGTTATCGGATGTGATGATCGTCAGATCCGCAAGTCTTCCGGAGACTTCTCCCATCTCAAATCTTCTGGATCTTGCACGGTTTCCGCCGCACCCGAACAGACATACCAGTCTCTTTGGATGATATTCTTTTAATGTCGTCAAAAGGCTCTCAAGGCTCATGGCATTATGGGCGTAGTCGATCATCAGCGTAAAATCATCGGAAACTTTGATCATCTCGATACGGCCTTTTACTTTCGCCTGTGCCAGTGCCTTTAAGATGTCCTCTTTTGAGACACCGAAATGACGGCAGACTGCGATCGCTGTCAGAGAGTTGTAGACGCTGAATTTACCCGGGATATCAATCTCGACATCCAGATGGAAATCCTTTGCTTCCGCCGTGTAATCAATACCAAGATAACCCGGTCTTGATACCAGTTTTGTGTTTTCGGCACGAAGATCTGCTTTTTCTGAGAATCCAAATGTCTCAATCCTGCAAGTATGACCTTTTAACACCTGCTCCAGATGTTTGTCATCCATATTGACAATGCCAAGCTTACACTGCTGGAACAGCAGCCCTTTGCAGTGCATATAGTCTTCAAAACTTGCGTGTTCTGCCGGTCCGATGTGATCCGGTTCAATGTTCGTGAAAATACCAATCTCAAACGGAATGCCTGCCGTCCTGTGCAGCATCAGTCCCTGAGAAGATACTTCCATCACAACACAGTCGCATCCTGCTTTTACCATCCGGTCAAAATAAGACTGCACGGTGTAGGACTCCGGGGTCGTATTGGCCGCCGGGATATGCTCCTCTCCGATGATCGCCTCGATCGTTCCGATCAGTCCGACTTTGTGTCCCGCACTTTCCAGGATGGATCTGATTATATACGTGGTCGTGGTCTTGCCTTTTGTTCCGGTGATACCGATCACTTTCATTTTTTCCGCCGGATAATCAAAATATGCTGCTGAGATCATTGCCATCGCATAGCGGCTGTCCGCCACTTTGATCACCGTCACATCCTTCGGAGCTTCTACTTCATTCTGCACGACCAGAACTTTTGCTCCTTTGGCGATCACATCTGCTGCGTATTTGTGTCCGTCAGAAACGGCTCCTTTGATGCAGAAAAACAGAGAACCTTCTTTTGCTTTTCTGGAGTCATTGACAAGATCTGCCACCTCGACATCTACAGAGCCATTTATACATTCATATTCTACTCTTTCCAGTAATTTTGTTAATTTCATGGCTTTCACCTCCATAGACAGTAGGATAGCACATCTACCGTGCTATTTCAAACATTTTCCGTTCCTTTCCTCTTACCAGGTTTTCAGGATTTCGATGATCTCCTGTTCGTAGTTCCCCATGATGTCTTCCTGTCTTCCCACGGTACGCACATTTGTCTCCGCACCGTATCCACCATCCTCAAATTCCCAGATGTGATAGCTCAGTCCACGGTGCTCAAAATCAATGCTTCCAAGCCCGTCCTCCTCCGTGTATTCGTAGTTCCACTGTTTCTCTTTTAAATAAGCCTGTATTTTTTCAAGACGCATCTGCCTGCTCCCCTTTCTTCTGCTATCTGATGTTTACATAAAGATGCCTTACGAATTGCTCCGTACTTCGTACTCCCACAATCCTTTCTACGCTCCGCTTCGGTCGGTGCTAAACATGTGCCACTG
>ENA-OPWR01000777-OPWR01000777.1-human-gut-metagenome-genome-assembly--contig:-NODE-777-length-27270-cov-4.057579_pt1 | contig 27270 bp, 17 predicted proteins | sample MGYA00241507_ERZ502006 | MGnify/ENA primary metagenome ERZ502006 (study PRJEB25962, sample SAMEA2043041) | human gut metagenome | biome: human gut; feature: human-associated habitat; material: faeces...
ATCTTAAACACGCTCCGAAGCCGCATCTGGGATATGGTAGTATTTCTTTTTTCTGTGTTTTGGCTCCGGAAGGAATGAATGTAATAGTTTTTGAGAGGGAAGGGGGAGGACAGAACAGATTGGCTATTTCAATGACTTGACTGTTATGTAATTTAAGAATTCCTCAGCATTTTATGAATTTTTTAATAATCCATTGATTCTTCGAGCATAATATAATAAAATAAAGGTACTAAAAACCGTACTTTTTTTGGTACAGAAAGGAGATATATATGATAGCAACAAAGCAAATGGATCTTAGGGCAAATATAAAAAAATATTTTGATTTAGCATTTAACGGTGAAACCATTGTCGTATCAAGAAAAGAAAATAAAAATGTAGTTGTTATTTCGGAACAGGAATATAATGAACTTCAAAGAGCAAAGCGTAATGCAGAATATTTAGCAAAACTAGATAGAAGTTTCACACAATTAAAACAAGGGGAAGTTGTCATAAAGTCTATGGAAGAACTGGAGCGCATGGCAGATGAATGATTTCACTTTTACAAAAAATAAAGTAGTCACCCTTTATATATAATCATTAATTCATCATGTACAGTGATAGCTGGCGATATCATCTTATCATCATTGACAGCATAGCGGAGGCAGTATCAGAATAAGCCACAATCTTCCGACTTCTCCCCCTTCTTTTCCCCAAAAAGACTATTGCATTCATTCCTTCTGGAGCCGAAACACAGAAAATAAAAAGAATAGACCATAGTAAATGTAATGTGAGAGCAAGTAAAAATGCCGAACAGGCATTTTCTACGCAGTGATATCTTTACATTTACTATGGTCTATTCTTTTTATTTTCGTCTGTTTCCCCTAATGAATCAAATAGTAATCAAACCATTTGTAGGACATGGATTAACAAAAGCCATGCCAGACCGTAATAAGTAATTACTGCAACCAGGTCATTAATTGTTGTAATCAACGGTCCTGATGCAACCGCCGGGTCTATTTTAATTTTATGGAAAAACATCGGTACGAGTGTTCCGACCATGCTTGAAATAACCATCGCTGTCATCAAAGAAAATCCAACGCAACCGGAAATTACAAAGGCATGTGTTATCGGATTACTTTTTAGCAGCCAGATATAACATCCGATAAATACAAAAGCAAGAATTCCAAGGAAAAGGCCATTGCAAAATCCAACTCGCATTTCTTTTACTACAAGACCAAATTTCTGCTTTGTACTTAATGTTTCATCCATCAGTACACGAATTGTCACAGCCAAAGACTGTGTTCCGACATTTCCTGCCATATCAAGAATTAAAGACTGGAAACACATAACAACTGGAAGTACAGCAACAACTGTCTCAAACACGCCGACAACAGAAGATACACCCATTCCTAAAAATAAAAGAATAATCAGCCATGGCAGTCTTTTTTTCATACTTTGTGCTGTCGTCTCTTTTAAATCTTCTTCCGCAGTCAAACCGGCTAACTTTGCATAGTCATCTCCCATCTCTTCATCAACAGCTTCTACAATATCCACAGCTGTGATGACACCGATCAGGAGATGTTCCTGCGTAAGAACCGGAATAGAATCTTCCGCATAATCTTTAATTCTTTCAATACATTCGTCAACTTTTTCATGATCATTTACATACGGATAAGAAGTACTGATGATATCCTCTAAGTTATCCTGCTGTCTTGCTACGATCAAATCCTTTAAATCAATCGCACCGTAAAACTTGTCATTCTCATCAAGAACATACACTGTAGAAATATTATCATTCTCTCCCGCCTGCTGCACCAGTTCACGCATTGCCTGACGAATTGTCAGATTATTATGAATCACAATGAAATTCGTAGTCATTCTGCTACCCATTTCATCATCCTCATAGGAAAGAATCATCTTAATATCATGTCCTGATTCTTCATCAAGTAATCCCACCAGTTTTTCCTGGGTGGAGTCATCCATTTCATCTAAAATATCAGCTGCATCATCCGAATCCATATAAGAAAGTACCTTTGCAGCCTCATCTAACGGTAATTCCTTCAAATAGGAATCCGGATCATCAATATAAGAAAAAATCTCTGCAATCTGTTCCGGACCAAACATCCGATACCATCTTTTTCGCTCCGCTTCTGACAATAATTCAAAGGCTTCTGCGATATCATTCTCATGGTAATCTGAAATTCTTTCCAGCATATCCTCTTCCGAAAAAGAGCCATGCATAATCTCCAGAATCTCTTTCGCATAATCTGGTTTTTTTAACATTTTCTCCATCATACATCTCCCTTCGACCCTTAAAAGGGCATAAAAAACCCACCGCATCAAGTTTCCAAAACTTTTCAGCAGTATGTCAACCAATTACTAACTGTGAAGTATAGGAATCCACGCGGTGGAAAAACGATCAATGTATAATGGTAACTATCTAAAAGTAGTAGTTCTATATATTATACAATAAAAACATAAAAAATCAGATGTTTCTTAAACTACTTCTCTGACGAAATCCATATCCAGTCACATCCAAATTTTTAAACTCTTCTTTATAACACATACCACCGCAAATTATACTCTGCCCCGTACTATCACAACTGTCCATGAATTTCACCTCTTTTCCTAATCAAAATCAAACTTAAACCGTTGACATTCTACTATAATATACTTATAAAAGCAAGCGTTTTTCCCCTTTTTACAAAGATAATACCTCTGCTTTACTTATACTACACTACCTGTAAACATCTCCACCTGAGCCATAGTTCAGATGGAGCTTTCACCGCAAAGATTTTCAGTCAAAAGAAAATACCTGTTTGATACTGTCATAGTGAAGAAACTTGCCTTCTTTAGCAAAACTTTCAATCTGTTCTCTTGTTGCAAACATATGACCGTCAATCTCTGCTTCCTGAAAAGATACATCCTTCTCATCAATATCCATCACAAAACGATAGACATCTACAAAATAATTATCTCCCTCACCAGGATTCTCTCTTTTATAGGTAAAAAGATATCCTCCCTCTGCCTCTCTTACATCCAGTCCTGTCTCTTCTTTTACTTCACGCAGAACGGCATCGTAAGAAGCTTCTCCGGCCTGTGCTGCACCTCCGGATACTTCCCACCAGCCAGGTGCCCATGCTTTTGTCATCACACGCTTTGTGATCAGAAAAGTGCCGTCTTCTCTTGCCACAACGCCAAGCACTGTCAGATGATATTCTCCGTCTTTTAAGTGCCAGTCGTTTCGTTTCATCGTGCGTCCGGTCGGTTTTTTATTTTTATCGTATATATCCCATAATTCCATTTGTTTTATCTCCTGCTGTTTTGTTGAAACATTCTTCCAGTATTCTTGCTGCAAGATGTATGCTATGCATTGTATGTTCAAGAATGCCTCTCCTGTCTCTTTTATGATAGCATTGCATCGTAAGCTTTGCAAACATAAAAAATCTCTGCGGAACATTTTTTGTTCCACAGAGATTTTCTTTTTTACACTGTTTTTTATCTGCTCTTCCAGCGGATATTCTGAGGGAAGCTCCGCACTTGCCAGCAGACGTTGAAGTTTTCTCCGATTAAGATAACATTTTACCCACACTCATGCAAGTGGCATATGAAAAGAATCTTTTAATTGTCAACCTTCTTGATTTTCAGGTTGACAATCTTTTTTTCTCATGTTACATTGTTACCAGAATTTTACAAGGAAGGTAACATCATGAACCCAAATTTTTATGATCAGGATGATCCGATCCTCTCCCGTGAGGATGCCATCGCCATCCTGGATACACCGGATGAGAAACTCGATGATCTGATCGCCCGTGCGGAGGGACTTCGCCGGAAATACAAAGGCAACCGCGTCAGCATTCACATTCTGACAAATGCCCGCAGCGGCAACTGTTCCCAGGATTGTGCCTACTGTGCCCAGTCCTGCCGTTCCAAAGCGGATATTGAGAAATACAAGTGGGTAGATGAGGAAAAGCTCTATCACGACAATGATTTTGTAAATGAACATCATTTATCCAGACACTGCATTGGCCTTAGCGGCATGAAATTTACCGATGCCGAGATTGAAGAGCTCGCCCGCCGCATCCGTAAAATGAAAGAACAGGGAACACACCTTTGCTGTTCTATCGGATTTCTGACGGAAAAGCAGGCGAAAATGCTCAAGGATGCCGGTCTTGACCGCATCAACCACAATCTGAACAGCAGCCGTGCGTACTATCATAACATCTGCACAACTCATACGTTTGAGCAGCGTGTGGCAAACATCCGCATGCTTCAGGGGCTGGGATTTGAGATCTGCAGCGGCGGTATCATCGGTATGGGTGAAAGCAAAGAGGACGTCGTGGATATGCTTCTGGAGCTGCGTGAGATCCAGCCGGAGGCTCTGCCAATCAATTTTCTGCTGCCGATCAAGGGCACACCGCTTGGGGATGCAGATATTTCCGGTCTGACAACGGAATATTGCATGAAAGTCCTCTGCCTTGCAAGACTGCTCGTACCGAAGTCCGACATCCGCTGTGCTGCCGGCAGAGAAGTCTACTTCAAAGGAGAGGAAAAGAAACTGCTCAGTGTCGTGGATTCTATCTTTGCTTCCGGATATCTTACTGCCGGCGGTCAGGGCATCCAGGATACCATCAAAACGATCACCGATGCCGGATTTACTTATGAAATTGAATCTGCATGATTTTTCGTACTTTACATCCGATATGAAGTGACCTGACTCTGTCTGATACAGCCTCCGGCGAATTGCAGAGATATTCTTAAATCGTGAAATCATGGAAATATATTACAAGGAGAACTTTTCAAATGAACGTTACAAAAACTGCTGCCTCGCAGCACAGTAAAACTTACGAAATGACCGTCACCGCACTGATGACAGCTGTGACCTGTATTTTAGCTCCGCTGTCCATTCCGATCGGTCCGGTTCCGATTTCTTTCACAAACCTTGCTATTTATCTTTCTTTATATCTGCTCGGATGGAAACGCGGCACGATCAGTTATCTGGTCTATCTGTTGATCGGTCTGGTCGGCGTTCCGGTATTCTCCGGGTTCACAGGCGGAATCGGCAAGCTTGCCGGTCCTACCGGTGGCTACATCATCGGTTTCATCGCCATGGCAGTGATCGCCGGACTGGTGATCGACAAATGCCATAATCGCTGGCTCCAGCTGCTCGGCATGATCGTCGGAACGGCTGTATGCTACGCTTTCGGAACTGCCTGGTTCTGTATCAGTGCCAGCTACACCGTTGGTGCCGCACTGACGGTATGTGTGATTCCTTTTATCCCGGCCGACCTGATCAAAATGGTTATTGCCATGCTCCTCGGACCGGAGATTAAAAAAAGAATCCGCTAAAAAAGAATTTCAGGAAAAAAATTTAAACTGAAATGTTGTTTTTTCGTTTTTGTTTTTGTCCGAAGAAATGATCTGGATTCCGTGATCGATCACTTCTTCGGATTTTTCTATATACTGATAATGGTACTGTGTGCCTGCCAGATCTTCAAAGATCAGCTGATCTCCCACCTGAAGTTCTGACAGGTTTTTTGTAAATGCAGCAATTCCATATACGGTCATGCCCTCCGTATCCCACGGCATGGATGTCCCATCTCTGCAAAGTGAGAATGATGCAGTATTTGCATCAAAGGTATTTAATATGGCATACTCTGTATTTTGTGACGGAATCTGCAAAAATCCAACCACCACTTTACCTTCCACACTCAAAAAGGTATCCCGGTCCGGATTTTTGACGTTTTCCAGCAAAATTTCTCTTTCCTGTTTTGCTTCATCCAGCAGTCTGGCTGCCCGTTTCTGATCCTGTATTCCAAAATGAAGGCAGGTGACGGCTGCTGCCCCCAAAAGCAGCAGCACGATCATCAGCCCTGGCAGGAACCAATTTCCGGTACGTATTTTTAATTGTTTCTCCGCACATTTTTTTTGTATTTCTGCCATATAAATCTCCCCCCAGGTCTCTTTGTCTTCGCAGTCATTCAGTTGCAGGCATTTTAACCTTCACCGAATGATTACTTTATTTTCATGGTTTTTTTCTGGAATCCGACTTTGGCTGTCAGTTTTTTCCTTAACTTTTTCTTTGCTTTTTTCGGTACCACAAAGACGGCTTTTTTATGAATACCCTTAAATGCATTTTTACCGATCTTTGCAATCGTCACTGACTTGATATTGATCTTCTTCAGATTTTTATTCTTGTAGAATGCTTTTGCCGCAATGCTCTTTACATTCTTGCCGATCGTTACCGTTGTCAGCTTCTTGTTGCCTTTGCATACATTTGCACCGATTGCCGTCACCTTGAACTGTCTGCCGTTGATGCGGACCGTTGACGGAATATTCATCTTCTTCGCTCTCGGCTTTTTGTAGGATACCAGCATGACAGCCTTTTTGGATGTCACTTTATATCTTGCCTTGCCAACCGGATAAATTTTTCCAATAACTACATCCTTCGGCTTATCCGATGGAGTCGGAGACGGTTTTTCCGTTGACGGTTTTTCGGTCGTCGGATTGGATACTTTTTTCCAGATTGCATACAGTTCTGTCGTTTCTGTGATATAGAATTTATCACCCGGCAGATACGTAGTTCCGCTGCCGTCTGCCTTTGTATTCCAGCTGACAAATTCCATGCCGTTATACTTAAATCCACAGTTTGCAGCCTGAACGGTATCGTATTTTTTATACGGACTGTTCGGATCTGTCATCGCACCGCTTCCGCCGTTTGCATGGTAGATCACCTGAAGACCTTTTTCCTCTTCGATCTGCCCTAAGACTTCTGCTCCGTAAGTGAAGGAGGCCGTCATTGCCGCACCGTCTGCCAGGTTCCATCTGCCCTGCACAAATCCATGGCCGTCTTTGGAAACAGTCAGTTTGTTGCCTTCGATCGCGGCTGTTCCGGAAACCGCATGCACTTCCAGATCCACCGTATCCAGATCATTGAGGATGATCTTCTGATCATTTTCGGTCACGGCACACAGCCGCAGTGCCACTTCTACGCCGTCTGCATCTTTCAGGAACAGATTTTTATTGGTGTAGGAAATCCACTGTTTCTGTGTGGTTTCGGTTGTATCTGCACTCAATGCAATATCAAGATCCTTAATATTACCCATGCCATCATTGTACACGCTGTTTCTTGCAGTCTCTTTATTTCCGACTGCGTCGCTTACTGTAATCTCTACTTCTTTTTTATAATAACCACTGCCAATGTTCACTTCATAAGCAAATTCATTTCCTTCGCCAAGTGCTGTCCCAAGATCCCCAAGCGTTTTTTCTCTTGCAAGCGGTTTGCCGTCCACCGTAATGGTCAGTTTTGCATCCGGCTCCGTGATTCCGCTGATCGTCAGCGTGCCGTCTTCTGCAAATCCAGATCCATTGGTCGGGGAGGTCAGCATCAGGGTCGGTGCTGTCGTATCGATGTTAAATACAAAACTCTGATCGAAACCGTCACCTTTTTCATTCTTGCCGTAAATCTGAATGGTATGATCTCCGTCTGCCAGGTCTTTTAATGGAATGGCAATTTCTGATGTATGTTCAAACGTTCCTGTTTTTACTTCTTCGCCGTCCAGCACCCAGGTTCCGGACACTGCCATATCGGCTTTTGCCGTGAAGTTGACAGAAGACGCTGCATACGTGTCGTACATCACAATCTTTTCTGTGACATTTCCATCCTCATCTTTTTCATTTTCACTTCTTCCAACCTGATAAACCTTCTGATCCGCTGCAAGTGTGATCTTTGCTTTCTGCGGTTCATTTAAGGTAAGGACTTCGCCAAACGTTTCTTTTCCGTAAACGATACCGGTCAGATTGCCGTCACCGTCTAAAAGTTTGTTAAATGGTGTCGCACTGATCACGTATTTCGTTCCGGCAGTCAGTCCGATGGTCTCAACGGTTTCTTTTCCGTTTTCATCGACACTTCTGGATTCGCTGCTGCCGCCAAGCACCGCATAGATCTGATTCTCTTCGTCTTTTACGGCAGAAACATTGTAATCTGAAAGTTCTTCTTTTTCGCCATTTGCACCGACTTCATAAACCTTAAACAGTGCACCCTGACATTTGTCATCCGTTACCGTATCAAGGGAAGCACGGATCTGCAGATCGCCTGCATTTTCCGCATGGATCGCTGTGATCGTCTCCGGCTGGCTGCTGTTCGTATAGGCAAATGCATTTGCAGTATCAACGATTCCGGTTGTGACTTCTTCCTGACTGTACACAAGTCTTACATAATATTTTCCGCTTTCCATCGTATCCGGGATTGTGATCGCAGCCTTTCCTTTTGCGATATCCGCTCCTGTCAGGGAAGCGATCGGTGTACCGCCGTTTTCTTCCGAATCCGGATTTTCCAGAATGTAAATATCAAGTTTCTCCAGATCAGACATTTTGTTATTTCCTGTCCATGTCAGATTGATCTTATTATCTGTGTTGCTGTAGTTCTGTTTATCCATCTGAACTGCGGTGACCTCCGGAAGCGGATCTACGCCATAGAGGATCAATTCAGAAGAACTTGCTGTTTTTATCGTATAAGTTTTATTTGCCAGTGACGGATCGGTAAAGGAGACAACAAGGGTTGCTTCTTTCTTCTCTTCATCATAAGTAAAGTTGGCATTTGCAGTCTCATTCTGTTCATCGGTTTTGTCATTATCATAATACTGGAGCGGATATGGCGTTCCATTCTCATCGGTAACTTTGAGTCCTTCTTTTCCTGCTTTTGCCTCTTCCAGTGATTCTGCTGAAAATGCAATGCTCAGAACTTGTGCCACGCCGTCCTGGAAATTGCCAAGCGTTACGTTATGCGTGGTTCTTGTAATATCAGAGCGAAGGCTGGAGCTGATTTTTCCGTCTGCATCTGCCAGGGTGCTGTTTTCGCTTGAATCCTTCTGGTAAATATTCGGGCCGATGCTCATGTAAAGCATATCCTGTTTTTCTTCATCATAGCCAACGGCGTACCATCTGCCGGAAATACCCTCTGTGCTTCTTGCTTCTTCCAGATACTGCGGATAGGTTGGATTTACTTTTGCCTGTGAGCCAAAGGAGAGATCGCCGCCATAGGCATAAGAAATACCGGTTGAGAATCCGAGCACTTTCAGTGCACCCCAGATACGCTTTGTGTTCAGTCCAAGTGCCGCACCGCCGATCTGGATACCGCCGATCAGCGGGATCACATCCGGAATGCTGACGATCGCCTGTGCATAAGCTTCAAACGCTTCCTGTGCATCACTGCTGGCATCAATCACAATATAGCCCTTGCCATCGATGATGCCCATATAGTTGATGCTGCACTGCACCAGCGTCTTGAAATAAGGGATCCACTGTGTCTCCAGTTTCGCATATTCCATGATCTTGATGTCCGTGTTTGCCACTTTCAGGTTCGAAACCTTGATGCCGAATCCTGTCAGACCAAGGCTCATATCGGCACGGGCCTCCAGCACCTGGAAGAGATTAAACGATACGCTCAGCAACAGTTTGATCGGAGGTACTTCGCTGCAGCAGAAGATCGTATCATAGAGATTTTCAAATCCGCCGCCACCGCCGATGATCCAGCATACACCGAAGGAATCCAGGTTGATGCCCGGTTTGATACCTTCCACATAGAAATACAGGTTATCCACAACCGGGATCTTATTTTTACTCTTTATCCCCAGTTTGATCTCCAGCGTGATGGATTTCAGGAACGATGCACTTCCTTCCACACCCATCGACCAGTCATTCACTGTGTTGACCTCCAGCGTTCCTTCGATGTTCGGCATGGAGTCGGTGTAGCCCGGGATTTTTACTTCGGCTGAGAAATTCACTCCGATAAATCCCTGATTCATGCCGTAGAGTACATTTTTTACCTCTACTTTTGCATCGGTATCGCCATCATCATCCCCTTCTTTTTTGTTATTCTGGTTGTTTGCGACTTTTGTTTTCTTATTGTTTTTTGTAAGAGAACCGGAAGAGCTGCCGGTCGGTTTGTAAGTTTTTTTATACGCATTGCGGAGCGTATCTGCTTTTGCTCCGTCATTTGCAAATACATTCTGATTTACTTTATCAACCTTTTCCCCGGTGTTTCCTCTTTTGGATGTCGGGATCAGAAAGCTTAAGTCGAGCTGTGCGGAGAATGACATCACAAACCCTTCTGCATCCTCCACCTTCAGTTCTTCCACCCGATCTGCATCACCGTCATACATCATGCCAAGCCTTGCAAAAGAAAGATTAAATGCCATCCCGGCGATCGTCATCAGACCATTTAATGCCGCCGGATAAATCAGGGTGATCTCCTCATCCTGAAAACCTTCGATCTCTTCTCCGTTCATGTTATAAGGCACAAGTCCGTATTCTGTTCCGTTTTCGATGCTTGTAAACGCAGCATTACCCTTGTAGATCCTGGTGTTTTCTACAGAAGCATTTAATGTAATATCATTAAAATCTGTGTTGATCACGCCGTCCTTCTGGCTGACTTCTACGGTACCGTTCAGGGCATCGATACAGCCGTTGATCACAACTTTGTCTTTTTCACCGCTGATCGATTTTGCAACGTATTTCACATTTGTTCCGTCCGCACCTTTATCAAAGGTATCATCTTTGATAAAGATTCCCTGGAAGAACAGCAACGTTTCTTCGTAATTGTTTTTATCTGCTGCGTAAGCTTCTTCGCTTGCATAGGTTTTCAGCTGATATTTTGCCTGATCCCCTGTTTTGCCTTTTTCCTGCACAACTGCGAGAATCCCGTAATAATCATTTCGATAGCGGATGTCATCCGACATGACCACCTTCAGAGCATCGCCGGTTGTGATCTTGTCAACGCCGGTCGGCGGTTCTGTCCACTCAAAACTGAGCTGATATGTGTCCGGTTTCATCGTCTCCGTAAAAAGAATATCCAGTTTGTTTTCCTGCGGATCGATCAAAATGTTCTCTGATGGAATTTCGTACTTTTTGCTGTCACTTGCTCCCTGTGCATACAGTGTGTAGCGGCTCTTATCCTCCAACATGGTGAAATTGCTGCCGCTCACATAGAGATGTCTCGTCAGATCATTATAGAGGATCTCCGGTGTCGCACTGTGAAACGTGATCTTCGGCAGTTCGCCGTTTCCGCCCGGGCAAAGAATGTAAGTAGAACCTTCATACAAAAGATTTTCATATAACAGTCTCGCATCCGTAGAATCCGGAAGGTTAAACACACGGAACGTAATCTTTCGATAGCTGGATGCACTGTCCACTTTCGCCCGGAAATAAAATGGGATCTTGATCTCCGTTCCCCTCGTGAAATCCACATAAGTGCTCTGATACGGCACTGCATAGCTGGTCTCGTAGATTGGCTCTTTCTGATCTTCGTCAAGCGGTGTGAGACCTTCCGATGCATAAGCTGCGATGACTACTTTTTTATAATCGTTCTTCTCAGAAATATTTTTTAAAGTTGCCTGAATATCAATGATGCCGTCCTCTTTAAAGGTTCCGTCTGTATTGCGGTTGCAGGTAGAAACATAATTTTTTCCGTCTGTCGACAGATCCAGAACGGACGGTGAAGTCATATTGAAGGTTACCTGATCTGTTTCAAGATCTGTTTTTTCATTGGAAAATACTCCATAGTATGTGTTTACAATTCCTTCTTTTCCCGACTGGATTGTTCCAAGATCATAGTACATTGCCATGGCACTATCTGCTGTCCCGTACTGATCATTGCCATCGCTTGTAAAATCCAGAGTCTCATCCGGGGCAAAATCAAAGCCGGTCGCCGCCAGAGAGTTCCAGTGTACAAAAGCGACTTTTTTTAACATTCCTTTGGAAGAGACTACGGTTGATGCCGTTGCCGTCGGACTGTAAATGTCATCGTATGCATAAAACGCAGTCGGAATATTCGCTGCATCCAGCACACATTCCCGTTTGATAATATCGCTGTCATAAGATGTATTTGGAATTTCATAATATACAAAATCCTGATCTCCGACGGCCGAATCAAGCAGCATTCTCGCCTCAACTTTTACGTCCTCACTGCCATGATTCTGTACATCGTAGTTGATCATGACCATGCCGTGTTCGTTTGATCCGGTATTTGCCAGCTCGAGCCGCTGGGTGAATTCCAGTTCACCCAGGCTCCATTTTGCCGACAGTCCCTTTGCATCCTGCGAAACGGTTACACCGCCGGACTTTATTCCTTCAAAAGAATAATCTCCGCCGAAAATGTAATCTTTTGTCTCTCCGTTTCTGGTTATGCGGAAGGAAGTAAATGAAGTGTCATAATCATCGCTGTGGTACAGCAGATCTTTGTTATTGTCGGATTTTATTGTCTTATCACCTTCCACATTTGAGATATAAAATCCGCCGTTTTTACCTGACATGCGGACAGATATCGAATCATTCTGCAAAAGCAGCACATCTTCATCCGCCACTTTACTATCCATACTCTGCGGTGCCGCCAGCATTTCCAGCGGAAGGCCCGTAAAGAGCACAACCGCGGAAAGCATCAGACTGAAAGCCCTCTTTAAAAATATCTTGTTTTTTCTCTTATCCATATACCTGCCCTCCTTTACTGTTCTAAATCAATATAAATATAAGTCAGATACGTTTCTTTATTCTGCGTTACAATATAGAGCGTATAGAATCCTGCCTCCAGATCCGTCAGCTTACCGTCTTTCACAACATCTGCCTTCTTCATCGCTCCGGCTTTCTGAATTCCCTTTTTGTAATATACCTTAAAGGATTCACCGCTTCTTCTGGATTTTTCCAGTACCAGATCTGCCCGATTTTCTTTCAGGATCGTTGTATCACACGGAAGCAGTGATTCGCCGTTTGCCGTGATCTTCAGATTTGCCGAGCTGATAATTTTCACATACCGTTTGACCAGTTTTTCATTTCCCACACGGTCACTCAGTAAATATGTGACTTCATGAATACCCTGCTCGTTCATCTGTTTTTCCGTCAGCATGTTTTTCAGTGAAATCTGCGGATTCGGATCAATGTTATCCCAAAGCCGGAATGTCGTCGCATCCAGAAGCTGTTCTCTTAATTCTTCGGCAGTCGTTCCCTGGAAAACATTTACAACAGAGCGGTCAAACTGAATACTCGGTGCAATATCATCCAGATACTGGATCTCCAGTACACGGTAAGAAACCAGTCCTGCCTGATCGGTTGCTTTGACCTGATAACTTCCGTTTGTCGTGATCGGAAGTGTGATCCAGTCCAGTTCATCTCCTTTTAATTCGCCATCGCCGTTTTTGTCCGTCGGTGCTTTGACCGGATATTCTTTTCCGCGGAACGTGATCGTTCCTGCCTCGGACATCGTAACCTTTACGCTGCAGTCCTCTGAGCGGATGTACGTTTCCGGAATGCCGGATGCGTAGACAACCGGAGGTATTTCATCGATCGAATCCACCGTGATCTGCTGCTGTGTCATATTTCCGGCTGCATCCGCAAATGTGAAATCATATACACCGTTTTCTTTGATCGCCAGAGAAATATTGGTGTTGCCGCCATATTTTCTGTTCAGACCGCCGCCGCTTACAAATACGGTTTCATCGGAGCGGAAGATAACGTTCATCTGATTGTTTTCCAGTTTCTGTGTCACTGTGATCGTCGGTGCATTTTTATCAATGATGTCAACCAGGTCGATATCTGTCATTTCACCGGAAACACCGTTCGGCGAAGTCGCCACGATCTTAACCATTCCTGGAACCGCTGCGAAAAATTCTACGTTTCCTTTTCTTCCGCCCAGCTCGATTCCTGTCTTTGAGAATGTTCCATTGTCTTCTACCCAGTTATCATTCTGTTTATAGTATACTTTCAGTTCCGATACTGTCTTGTTAAAATCAAGACTCAGCAGAACGGAGTTGTTTGTCGGTTCGATCGGCGGCAGTTTTTCATAAGATTCTCCGTCTTTGACGTAACACGGACTCCAGGAAGATACGCTGATCTTCGGTGCATCCTTGTCGATCTCCGTTACTTTTGTGCTGATCTTTGCCCGGTTGCCGCTTCGGTCTTTAAAAATAGTATCGTAGGTTCCGTTATTTTCTACTTCCCGGAAATAGTAATAGCCTTTGTCATCCATGCCCTTCTGCAGTCCCGACGTCACCGGAAGGATGGTTCCTTTTTCGTTGTCTTTATCAGAATTATCATCTGCATAGAATTTCAGTCTCATGCGGGTAAAGCTGATACATTCTTTTTCCACACGAACCGTCGGTGCTTCCTGGTCGATCTTCGCAGCCTCAAGACTGTGCCAGAATAAGTTTCCTTCCTGATCGATCGCAATCACCGTGATCTGACACGGCTTTGTGATAAGCAGGCTGTTATTGTTCGCATCCAGTTTCACACCATCAATCTGATCTGAGGTACTGTTGAAATTCAGTTTTCCCGTATCTGCCTGCAGTCCGTTTTTCACGATCAGTTTCGTCCGGCTGTCATCAGAAATGGTATAAGAAATCTTATAACCGCCGCTGTATCCGATCTTTTCTGCCAGTTCGGCAAAAGCATCTTCTGACGGTGTCCAGGAACTGAAATAACTTGCCAATCCGTCATAGACCGCATAGACTTCCGCAACGACTTCCGGAGGTGTTGTGTCTTTTTCATAAGCACCTTCCTCTTCCACCGGTGCTTCATACGGCTTCATGTTCAGCTCATCCGGCAGTGTAACCGTGATCGGTGCACCTTCGTTTCCGCACTCATCACTGTATTCAAAGGTATAGCTTCGTTCCATGTTTTCCGAATAGAGGAAGGTATGCTTTAATTCCTTTCCATTTGCAGCATACAGATCTTCACTCTCGGAAGCGATCCAGACTTCAATACCGTCTGTGGTACTCTGATCTTCAAGATTTGAAATATCCAGTGTATTTCCTTCCTGTACTTCTCCGTTCTCCAGAAATCTCCAATAAACCTTTGCATCCTTCGGTGCATCTTTATCCATGTTTTCTACCGTAACATTGTAGTCCACCGTTTTCTGCTCAGCTGCTCCCGGAATGGTCAGTTCAAATGTAATATTTGCGTTTTTGTGGAACACGATCGTTGCCTTTGATTTCTGCTTATTCCAGCTGATCGTATAAGCGTCACTGGTATCTTCTTTGTTTTCGCTGTCATCCGTACTACTTTCACCTGTATCGTCTGTCTTTTTCAGGGAAATCTGTGCGTTTTCGCTGACACCTTCGATCGTTGCCACTACATCTTCTTTTGTTTTCTCTGTCGTGCTGTACTGGATCTGTGCCGAATAATCTCCGAAAAAGTCCTCCAGTGTAAACTGCTCCGTATATGAATTTCCATAAATATCTTCATACTCGATCTCGTAAGTTCCATCCTTACTGATTCCGCAGTAATCCTTCAGCAAGACGTTTTCGTCGTCCACCGGCACATCAAACTGACGCAGCATATCTCTTGCCCTTCCAAGCATAAAGTACGAGCCATAATAGATGTATCTGTACATGATCTGCGGAAGTTCGATCCCATTTATTTTTTTGATATGGACTTCCATATTGAATTCAAAGTTTACCATGCCGTCCTGCGGATAAACATCCATTCTGCGGATCTTCGGCCGCTGGTTGATTCCGTAGAAGTCCTGGTCTTTGGAAGAAATCGTTTCCATGACATTGCCGGCCTCATCGACAATCCTCAGCTCAATGCTGTGCGGCATATGAAGTCCTTTCTCTTTGGAAAGATCAATGTCTGCCTTGAAATCTCCCATAAGACGCAGGGTGTGGCTGCCATCTTTATTCACCAGATAATTTTCACTCAGAAAACCTAGACTCTGGTTGATATCCTTTGTGAACTCCATACCGCAGTAATAAGAGCCATCCCAGTCGGATCCATATCCATCGTTTGTCTGTACCACATGGATCGGATCTTTTCCATCGATGATCAGCTGAATATTTGCATTTTTCAGATTCCGATCGTCGCGGATCTCAATTTCAAAGCTCGGATTTGTGATATATTCATCCGTTTCTCCTTCGTTCTGTGCGGTACTGTCTGTGCCAGTTGCAGTAATCTCGCTTGTGGCACTTTTTAACACTGTAAACTCTGCTGTTGGTGCCGTATGATCCACATCTGTGATATAAAACTGCTGATAGCTTAAGTTTCCATATCCATCCAGCAGATAATACAGGTGTCGCTGGTTTTCTGTATAAGCAAAACTTCTCTCTTTTATCAGCGTATCCGCAGTGTCATCAGAAGCAGAAAGATTCACTTCATACATTTCCGGATCTTTTGCAACCATCGTACTGTCTGCTTCTGTTACTGCTGCAGAAATACTCTGCCTGGAAGTCTTACTTTCTTCCACTTCTATTTTGAAATCCGGTGCTTTTGCAGAATAATAAATCTCCACTTCGTGACGCTGTGACTTCACGCCTCCAACGTTCATCAGTTCATAAGAGATCGTGTTGCTGCCTTCAAAGACCGGAACTGCACATACATCTGCATTTGCATATCCGCCTGCATAAAAGGCTGCCGCATCCTCCACCTGGAACATTGCTTTTGCATCCGTCGGCTTTACGTCAAACATCATCACTTTATTTTCTGCATCATAATCCTTAAGCGGGAACCATTTCGCAGAAGCCTCGTTATCACCCGCCCAGACTTTGATCCAGTAATTGCCAACATCGTAATCTTCCATGCCGTTTACCGTAAACTGAATGCTGCGGTTGTAAGTAATCCCTTCCGTTGTCTCAGATGTTGCACAGTTTCCAAGATAGAGAACATCTGTCGTATAGCCATCCGCTCCGGTTGCGGTAAAATCCGGTTTCTGGTCATCCACAACGGTCCGGTTAAATTCATACGTTCCGGTTGCGGCAAATCCATAGTACGGAACTTTATCTGCTCCCTGATATGGATCTTCTGCTGCAAAATGAATACTTCCCGTCACTTTGCTGATACCAAATGCTTCTGTCATATCAGCATCATAATTATAAAGATAAATGTTGTCATACTGCTCCGTCGTAATGACCGGTTCTGCCGAATTACCCTGTTTGTTGCTGACAGAAACTTCCAGTTTATACTGTCCGTTTGGCAGTGTCAAACCTTCCGGAATTTCTACCGTCTGGCTGGATTTTCCCTTTATAATATTCCACCGGTAAACTTCGGTTTCCTTATCACCTTCTGTCTGTTTCAGGCAGATATAGGTATTCGGCGATGCATAATCAATATCATCCATCACAAAATGGCTGGTTCTCTGATTTGCAAAGCTGATGTCAAATGCTGCCCCGGTAAGTGTGGAGAGATATTCTGCTCCGTTTACCTCCGGATTGTATGCATCTCCAAAATCTTCCCGTTTTACCTGCTGCCCGTAATTTGCATTATCTTTTGTTTTGATCGTCACGGTATTTGCCGGTGTCCGATCGATCTGATAACTTCCGGTTTTTACATCTTTCTTATCGGAAAATCCATACTCGTCAGGAGTCATGGTAAAGGTCTTTGTGACCAGTTTTCCTTTTGATGCATCAAATGTTTTTTTATTTCCGCTTGTCGCAAAAGCACTGCTCTTAAAACCGGACCCTGCTGCAACGGTTACATTTCCATAGTATTTATTTCCGCTGATCGCCAGGAAACGTTCTCTTACGGTCGCCGCATTTGCATCATTTAAACTGTTGTAAGTTGTCGTGATCTCATATTTCTGATCTCCGGTCATGATAAGCGTTCCGTAGGACCATTTTCCGGTCTCGCTGCTCTGATATCCGGAAGAATACGGAAGTTTTGCCGCATCCAAAAATTCTTCGTTATCGATCAGTATTTCTGATGCCTTTCCTGACACGCTGCGGATAAAATAAGCATCCTGTTCGATCGGATCTTTTACTGCCACAAACAGTTCCGCTTCATTTGCGGAAGAAGTGATCGGACCGCGGACTTTCAGCGAAGATTCTTTGTTTGCTTCATTCGTTTTTGTTTCCGGTGTTATAATTTCCACTGCCGGAATATTTCGGTCGATTGCCGCATCTGCAAGTTTTTCGCTTATGGTTTCATTCTTTGCGATATCGGCTGCAGAGACATAAAGTGCCGCCTGATAAGTCTGGTTTGCTCCGACTGTTTTCGTCCGGATCGTAACCAGGCACTCGGTCACTTTATCGCCAGACTGGCTCACAACCGTCACATCCCCCACAGCTGCCGTAGTAAATTTGTCACTTCCCGGAAGCGTGCTGCCTTCTTCCAGCCAGAAGTAGCGGATATTGTCAATATTGATGCCGCCTGCATCTTTAACTCTCACAACGGCTTCCTGATATGCACTGTTGTCATTGTTTTCTTTGAGCTGTATGCTCTCATAAGAAATCACAGGAGCGATCTTGTCTTTTGCCGTGTAGCTGTATTTTGCTGTTACGGTCTTTGTATTATGATTAATATCACTTGCAGATACCTGCACTTTGACTCCGTTGTTTACGGAAGAATAATCAATATTTTTGTCGAATTTCAGATACAGATGAAGATCTGTTGTATCATTGGTCAGATCAAGATCGATCTTTGTCTTTCCAGACTGTGCCTCTTTGAATCCTGTCTGGTCGATCTCATCTTCTTTCAGTGCCGTCTGTGATGCATAATACCAGAACTTATTGGCATCTCCCTGTCCCTGAAGGTTCACCGTCATGCTGGCTTTTCCGCCGATCACACCCGAGGCCAGAGGCCCGGAAGTATTTCCGCTCACCGTATCATAATCTTTTACGCTGAACGCCAGAGAATACACTTCATCTTCTGACTTCGTCATTCTCGCCATCTCATACGTTTTTGTTTCTGATACAGCCTGACTGTCGATCATGATCGTCGGAGCTTCGTTATCCAGATAGAAATCTTTACTTGTACTGCCTCTCAGATCATTTGCCACAGAAAGTGTATTTCCAGAATAATCTTTGATCTCGCTCAGGCCTGCAATTCCCGTAATCGTCACTTTATAATCCGTTTTCTTGCTGTAGTTCAGTTTATCCTGCTTCTGGAAAACCATATCCCGATCCACGATAAAATCCTTGAATATGACAACCGTTTTTCCGGTTGACGACTGATCAAAAACATATTTTGCCTCAAGTTTCACCGGACTGCCGTCTTTCTTTTTGATATTTAAAGAAGCGATGATCTTTTTCCTGTTGGCATCACTGATCTTCTGGATGCGTTCATTTAAAACAGCAGATACCGTCACGGTCGTTCCGGCCTTCAGATAATTGGCTTCGTTTGCATTTTGTGTCTGGTTTTTCTGGTTCGTGGTGATCGAAACTGTTTCGACGATCGGATTTACCGTATCCAGGTATGCCCTTGTCACGCTGCATCCTGCGGATCCTTTTTTCACATTGCGAAATCCGTCCAGACTGAGCGGATTGCCGGCAAGGTCTGTAATGGCACTGCTTGTTTTTTTCAGTGTGTTATAATTGGAACTCCCAACAGCTGCTTTCAGTTTTTTCATCGTCCTACTTCCATTAGACAAGGTACCCCCATCATAACCGACAAAATTTCGGTCATAATTTTTGCTGCCGTTCTGATCAATGATCGATGTCTGATAGCCGATATCCGCAAGTCCGGACACATAAAAATCCACCGTTTTGTTATCAATGGTTTTTGGGACTTTATAAGAAAATATTGCAATATCATCTTTCAAAGTATCCAGATTCGCATACGCAGTTGCCACATCTGCCGTATTTTTCTGTCCAAGCGACAATGCCAGTCTGATGTTCTTTGACTGTGTACTGCCTGCATTGTTATCTGCCAGACGCACATACTCGCTGAATTTCACCTTTACATAAATCGTCTGACCTTCCTTAAAATACAAGGCCGGTGTGTCAGAGTTTTTATCACTCGTGATCGTGATCCTCTTGATTTTCGGAGCGGTCTCATCCTTAAATGCAATCGATACATTCTGGATCTTGGCACTTCCGCAGCTGCCGCAGCCCTTTTTCGTAGTCACATAGAGAGCTGCTCTTTTATTCTGTCCCAGCGATGGCCGAAATGCTGCCCAGGTATCACGATCCCCGACCGTCCAGCTTCCATCTGAATTATGATCGCCTGTATTGTAGCTCTGCCCGAGCCAGAAACTGTTATTATCTGCACTGGTCGGATAACCAAAGATAATTTTTCCGTACTGCGTCCGGTTTCCCCAGTGGTGTCCGAAATTCTTATGTTTATCATTCGTTATGTATGCCATCAGATTCTGACTGATCTGTCCAGACTGATTGTACAGCACCGGATAGTCCTTCTGCACGTTGACTGAAAATGTCTTCCCGGAGCCGGCTTTCGTCTTGTTGTATTTGTATTTCACCATACCAACATTGTTGTAAATACTGCCGTAAAGCGAATCCTCTTTCTTGGACTTGCACCGTACCAGCGCATTGAAAATTTCCTTTGCCTTGTCTCCGGTCGTCAGATCCCGGCACAGTACGCCCACACCATACTTCTGTGGACTGTAAGACGCCGCCGCACGCACCTGTATGGCATCACCCAAAAAGGTACTCGCCGGAACACTTCCAAGCACAAGCGTTGCCGCCAGCACGGAACTTAAAACTTTTTTGACTTTTTTCGAGATTTTTGGCTTTAATTTCTCCATAAACTACGCCTCCTTCTGTTTTAATTTTCTCCCTGTGCCGTCCCCGGCACATTTTCCTCTTTTATATTTTACTTTAAAAAATTTTTACAGACATCGTCCATTTGACAAAAAAAATGGACATTTTCTCTTCAGAATGTCCATTTACAAAGAAAAATTTTCTTTTTTAACTTCAGGTAATGTCTGGTTATTTTATAGTGATGCTACGAATTGCTCCGTTACAAAGTAAGTCCCGCAATTTTTTAAACATTCGGCATCATCTCAGCATGTAGTCTTTTAATTGTTTTCGGTTGGAAATACTCATTTTGTTGAAAATACAGGTCATATGCTGTTTCACGGTTCTTGGCGTGATCTGCATATAATCAGCGATTTCCTGATTTGTCCAGCCGCGGCTCGCAAGCATGGCAATCGTAAACTCTGTGGTTGTTAAATTATCCGCCACATATTCATTCGTATCCGGGTTGTGGATCCGCCGCCAGCCAAAACTGAACTTATAAGTAATTGCGATGATCCGCTCATAATCTTTCGGATAATCTTTCTTAAGACAAGTCTCGATCAGCCCCTGCAGAAGTCCGTGATGTTCGCCGATACCTTCGATCAGACCATCCGGTCTTGCGATCTCCCACGCCTGCATAAAATATTTCTTTGCAAGCTCTGTCTGCATCAGATTCATGGCATTCATTGCCGCCACCAGATTCAGGTAGATCATTGAAATCGGATATATCTCTTTTGTCGTCATCAGACATGCCTCCACGATGCCAAGAGAACGCTGGTATTCCCGATCCAGATATGCCTTATGTGCAAGCACGTAAACACCCCACAGCTGTTTTCCTTTTTTGAATTCTCCGACATAATCTGACAGTGGCGGAATATCGCCAACCGGAAGATGCAGAAGTGTGTGTGCCGCGACAGCTACAAAGACACCAAATGCCTTTGCCTTCCGATCCGTATTTCCTTTCATCACCTGATTGAGATTCTCCGTCAGCCTGTTCAGCCCCATCCGTGCCGAATGGATATGGTTCAGCGACAGATTTGCAAATGTATAGATCAGGCAGGCCGACATCTTCAGCATGATATCCGGATGATCCAGATACATTTCCGCATATTCTACCGCCTTCTCGTGATGGCCGCTGAAATAATAATATTCTGCGTACGCCATCATCTTTTCGTCCTGATCTGCAAGTGACTCAATAAAATCTATGCAGCCGCCAAGCGGAAAAGCAGAACTCATCAGAAGCATCGGCGTGTGAAACGGCTGTTCCCTGCGTTCCTCCATGTCCTTTGATTCTGCTGCCAGGTTTTCTGTATTTTCCACACTTTGCGTATTTTCCGGATTGTTCACAATTCCAAGAATATAATCCGTGGATACGCCAAACTCCTGTGCCAGAGCCATCAACATATCACTGTTGATCGTTTTCGTCTCCCCTTTTAAAATACGGCTGATCTGTGAAGATGTCACACCGATCCTCCTTGCCAGCTCCCTCTGGGAGATCTGCTGCTTTTCACACAGTTTTACGATACGTTCCCCCGGAGTCTTGAATGACTCCTCCTCTGATTTTGCATTTTCCTCCATCTCTTTCACCTCTGTAATGATTTTCCATCTTTCCCTGTATTCCCGTTTTTCGCCTCTCTATTTTAACACAGAATACCATCTACTGCAAATCTGCATCACACCGGCCAGATGAGTTTTTTTGCATCTGAATCCTGCTGTTATGCTTTCATCCGGCCTATCCGAATCATTCTTAAAGACCGGAAATTTTCTTCTGTCAATTCTGTCCCGATTGTTATATAATTGCCCCGTACAGTCTTTGAAAGGAGACAAAAATTATGCTTAAAAAACAACCGGGGTTCGTCCTGAAAAAAATCAAAGATTCTTACTATCTTCTTCCGTTCGGTCAGCAGGTTGCCGATCAGAAAAAGGGACTGTTTCTCAATGAAACGGGTGCTTTTCTGTGGGAATGTCTCTGTGATACCACAAAGCATGCAGAGCTTGTAAAAAAGCTTGCCGGGCATTATCAGCTGGAAGAATCCGACTTTCCGATGCTTGAAGAGGACGTAACTTTATTTCTGAATCAGCTTACTTCTTTTGACATTTTAAAGGATGACGGTGATTCTGCCGATTCTCTTTCTTCTATATATATGAACATTGCAGATCTGGTGATCCGTCTGTGCGGACCGGCAGAACTTTTTCCAAAAGAATTTTCTGCTTTTGCCTGTGATCCCAAAACAGCCCAAAAAATCACACAGGAAATCCATCTGATCTGTCAGAGTCCGACAAAGCAAAACGGCACCGTACTGCTTCGAAACCGGGAACTTTCCATCCTCGAACATGCTGACGGCTATGTGATGCTGTTTCCGACACTGAAAAATATTTTTGAAGCCCATATGACAAAAGATGGCCATCTTGTACAGATTTACTGTTCTTCCGCCGTAACAGAGAGCAACCTGGAAAACCTTTTCCATGCAATTCGGCCATTCTTCCTTTTTATCGCTCAGAAAAACGGAAAATTCGCCGTTCATTCTGCCTCGCTTCTTTATAAAGAAAAGGCATGGCTCTTTTCCGGTCACTCCGGCATGGGAAAATCCACTCACACCAATCTCTGGAAGGAGCTTTTCGGCACACCGCTCCTGAACGGAGATTTAAACCTGATCGGCGAAGAAAACGGGCAGTTTTTTGTTTACGGTATTCCGTGGTGCGGAACTTCCGGCATCTGTACCACCGAAAAACAGAGGCTTGGCGGTATTGTACTGCTTGGACGCGATGCGAAAGACAACCGCTTTGAGATCATGACTCCAGCGGAACGAGTTCTGCGTGTCATGCAGCGGATGATCTCCCCGTCCTGGACAGATGAGCTGGTCTCACGCAGCCTTGCATTTGCAGAAACACTGACAGATGAGATTCCGGTCTTCCATTTCCTTTGTATGAAAAATCCTTCTGCGGCACACAAAATGCGTCAGAGAATCGATCTGTGGGAGGCAGTAAAACAATGAAAGATAAACTGCTGCTGATATGGAAGCACCTCAAACCGGAGAATCTTCAGAAAATGTGGCTGCAGTCCAAATGGATCTGGCAGTATGGAAAACGCTACTGGAAATCCATGGTTGTTTATACACTGCTCGGCATTGCCGGTTCCGGCGTATCACTGGTTTCCAGTTTTATATCAAAAGATTTAATAGATATCATCACCGGACACCAGACCGGCAAACTGCTCTCCACTTTTGCCGCAATGATCGGTTTTTCCATTGCAAATATTTTATTTTCACAGGCATCCACTTACGCTTCGACATTCATCAACCTGAAAGTCGATTCAGAGATCAAAAATGACATTTTCGCAAAAATGCTGGTTACCGACTGGGAGTCCCTGACCGACTATCACACCGGTGATCTGGTCACCCGCTGGAGCTCCGATGCTTCGAATATTTCCAGCGGCATCCTCAACTGGATACCGAACCTGGTCATTTACATTTTCCGTTTTATCAGTGCACTTTCCGTCGTTCTCTACTACGACCCGACCTTTGCCCTGTTTGCCCTGATCGGCATTCCGTTCAGTGCGATCTTGTCAAAACCACTGCTCCGCCGCATGAGCAACAACAATGCAAAGAGTGCCGCTATGAACGCCAAAATGTATGGATTTAATCAGGAAACGTTTTCCAATATCCAGACGATCAAAGCATTTGACCTGATCCATTTTTACATCGAACGCCTGAAATCTCTGCAAAAAGAATATATCCAGATGCGAATGGATTTTCAGAAAATGTCCATGCTGACTTCCATCCTGATGACGCTGATCGGTTTTATCGTATCCTACAGCTGCTACGGCTGGGGAATTTACCGCGTCTGGAGCAATGCCATTACATACGGAACAATGACCATGTTCCTCTCCCTGTCCGGGACTCTGACAAGCTCTGTCAATTCGCTTGCCGGCCTTGTTCCGTCTGCAGTTTCCCTGACGATCTCTGCCGGCCGTCTGATGGATATTGTGGAAATGCCGCAGGAGGATTACAGCCATGATGACCAGGTCATTGCCTTTGAAAAAGATCACAGAGCAGAAGGCATCGGCATCGCCATGCAGGATCTGAGTTATAGTTACAACACCGGAACCGAGGTATTCCGCAATGCTTCCATGGAAGCTTATCCGCACGAGATCGTTGCCCTAGTCGGTCCTTCCGGGGAGGGCAAAACAACGATGCTGCGGCTGATCCTGTCGCTGCTCCAGCCATCGGGCGGTTCGTATCATGTCTGTGCCGGAGACAACCATCGGACACAGATTGAAATGTCACCTTCCACCAGAAAACTGTTTTCTTATGTACCTCAGGGAAATACCATGTTTTCCGGTACGATTGCAGAAAATATGCGAAACGTCAAACCAGATGCCACCGACGAAGAAATCATCCACGCCCTGCAGCTGGCATGTGCCTGGGATTTCGTGGAAAAGCTTCCGGACGGCATTCAGAGCATGGTCAAAGAACGCGGCGGCGGATTCTCCGAAGGACAGGCACAGAGACTTTCCATTGCCAGGGCACTGCTTCGCCACTCGCCGATCCTGCTGCTCGATGAAGCAACCTCCGCACTCGATGTCGCTACCGAACGGAAGGTGCTGAAAAACATCATGCAGGATACCTATCCGAGAACCTGTATCGTCACGACTCACCGACCGACCGTACTCAATATCTGCACTCGTGTTTATGCGATACGTGAAAAAAAATGTGAAGTGCTGAAAGATGAAGAGATTGAAAAACTGATGAGAGATTTCTGATCACAGTATTTTTTTCGAAAAAAAAGCAAAACCAGAAATGGTTTTGTCTTTTTATCTATGCTTCTGTACGTGATCCGTCTGTGATACCGACACTTAAAACAGATCACCCAATATCTTTTACCCTGAAATTATTTTACAGAATATTCAAAGCTTGTCATTTTAAGATTATCAATGCTTGTTCCATGGTTCAGATGGATACCCATCGTCAGCGGATTTGTTGCTGTGCTTGCAAATACAAAAGTAGCAGTTTTTCCTGAACATGATGCCTGTACAGATGCATCGTCTGTCTCTGCCTGATCTACTGTATCGTTAAAATGAACGTTCAGAGTAATGGTTCCGTCGATACCGGACCAGTTTGCCATAGCAAGTCCTTTACCGCCATTTGTTCCCCATTTGTCCCATACACCGATGTATGTAACATTCAGGGTTCCCTGTGCAGCACCACTTGCTGCATATACACCTTCTGTCATTCCTGCATCTACAGATACGACTGGTTTTTTATATGTTCTCATATGCTTTTACCTCCTTTGTTTTTAAATATATATTAATCTTATAAGGATTAAAAGTCAATATTTTTTTTATGACTTTTTGCAGCATTGTTTTTTTGCTCTGAAAATGCTAAAATCAAAACTCAGTAAGACCAAAAACAACGATCCACAGGAGGTTTCATCATGGCATCTTCCAGACCTGATCTTGAAGCTTTGCTTCAGGACGGCAACATCATCCGCATCAGACCACAGGGCTACAGTATGTACCCACTCTTTATCCCGGGACGCGATGAAGCCCTGATCGAATCCGTCTCTGCCGACACGGTCCGCAAAAATGATGTCGTTCTTTACCGTCGTGACCAGAGTATCCTTGTCCTGCACCGCATCTGTAAGATCACTGCGGAGGGATTCTTTATGGTCGGAGACAATCAATCTGAAATCGAAGGTCCGCTGCGTGCCGACCAGATCAAAGGCCGCCTGATCGCCTTTGTACGCAACGGAAAGGAAATTTCGGTAAAGAATCCGCCGTACCGCTTTCTCTCTGCTCTGTGGCTTTTTATGCTGCCGCTGCGTCCTGTCTGCTTTCGCATCACTGCTTTTTTGCGAGGATCTAAATAGCAGATTCTTTTTACAGCAGAATTCCTTTCTGCTGTAATGTTTTTACCACTGCCTTTACATCTTCCAATACTTCTGACTTTGGCACATCGTATTCTTCTGCAACCAGTCCTGCCAGCTCCTCTGTACTGTCTGCTTTGCCAGCATTGATATAGATAAATCCCGCTGTTTCACTTAAGGAGATTGTCTCGTTCATCTCTTCGGCACGCTCGCCGCATGGGATTAGCACATATTCTTCTTCTAACTTTCGTATCACGTAACCTTCTGCTTTTTTCATTCCTTTGTTATGCTGTAAAAGTCCTTCTGCTACCTGATCACCCACTTTATAAACAGGGTTCAGACTTGACATCGGATCCTGAAAAACCATAGATAAGTCCGGTCCTCTTAATGCTCTCATTTCCGGTCCGTTCGGTTTAGTGATACTTTCAAGATGATACTCTGTCACCTTTCCATCATGCAGCGCATTATACTGAATACTGTCTGCTTTTACGATTGCATTCTTTCCGGTAAAACGCATGATGGAATTCATGGTCACACTCTTTCCGCATCCGGATTCTCCTACAACAGCAAGTGTTTTTCCTCGTTTTACCTGAAAGGAAACATTTTTTACGATTTTAATTTCTTTGTTTAATGGATTCAAACGTTGTGTTAAGATTTTCAACGTTTAATATGATTTTCTGGTTATCCATGAAGCTCCTCCTTACTGCTGTTTGGCATCCATGACATCTCGGATACCATCACCCAGGAAATTGATTGCAAGAACAAATAAAGTAATGGCAAGTCCCGGGAATACCCATATCCACCACTGGTTTGTTACGACAGATACTGATTTCGCAGCATTGAGAATATTTCCCCAAGTAGGTGTACTGTCCGCAACACCAAGTCCGATAAAGGAAAGGGCTGCCTCCTGAAGAATGAAAAATGCTACGTTTGTTGTAGTGGAAACAATGATCGGGCTCATTACATTCGGAAGAAT
>ENA-OPWR01000803-OPWR01000803.1-human-gut-metagenome-genome-assembly--contig:-NODE-803-length-26693-cov-3.512388_pt1 | contig 26693 bp, 15 predicted proteins | sample MGYA00241507_ERZ502006 | MGnify/ENA primary metagenome ERZ502006 (study PRJEB25962, sample SAMEA2043041) | human gut metagenome | biome: human gut; feature: human-associated habitat; material: faeces...
CCAACAGAGGCGGCGGCGTGTATGTGACCGGCAAAGGTAGCTTTACCATGTCCGCGTCCGCCGACGGCCAAAACATCCCCTCCATCACCGGCAATAATGCCACCGAAAACGGCGGCGGCGTGTATGTAGTTGGCAGCAGCAGCACCTTCGAGATGACCGGCGGCACCATCACCGGCAACAATGCCGCCTATGGCGGCGGCGTGTGTGTTAGCAAAAACGGCAGCTTCGAGATGTCTGGCAGTTCCTGCATCACCAACAACAAAGCCGACTCCTACGGTGGCGGCGTGCATATAAGCTACGCCAGCGCCACTTTCACCATGAAGGGTGGCAGCATCACCGGCAACAATGCATACAAATCTGATTACATATCAACCTTCGGCGGCGGCGTGTGTGTGGGCAGCGGTATCTTCACCGTCAGCGGCGAGGTGACCGTCACCGACAATACCAAGGGCGGCACAAAGGGCGCAGACGGCAAGTTCACCGGCGACACGAAGAACAATGTCTATCTTCCCACCGGCAAGACCATCATCATTGGCACCGACAAATTGTCCGAGGGTGCTCAGCTCGGCGTGACTGTGAGCGGAGACTATGGCGATTACCCGTTCACCTCCGGCTGGAATGCCAATATGAGTGACAAAACCCCATCCGACTACTTCATCTCCGATACCGACGGATATGTGGCCAAGTTGAACGGCAGTGAACTGAAAATGGTTACCCATGTGCATAACTGGACTTACACCGCAAGCGGTGATACCATTACCGCAACCTGCAAAAATTGTTCGAATAATAACGGTAACGATTTCAGCGGCGGCAGCGTGACCATTCAGAAACCCGAAAAAACTAAATTTAACGACGGAAAAGATGAAAATGCGAAAGTAGAAAGTGTAGGCTGGTTCGGCAAAGCCCCATCCGTCGCGTATGCGGTCAAGGACGGCAATGCACTGTCGGCTGCCCCTGTGAATGCGGGCACATACACGGCCGGCATTACCCTTGGCAATGTCACTGTCAGTGTGACCTATACCATCAATAAGGCTACGCAGACGGCTCCTACCGGTCTGACAACCAAAGGGGATATTAAGAACAGCGGCACCGGCGAGATTCAGAACACCGCCGAGGACATGGAGTATAACATTTCTGCCAATGCCACCACCGGCTGGATCACTTGCGACAATGGTAGCACCAGGGTCGCCACCGGTACCTACTATGTGCGCTACAAGGAAACCGACAACTACTTAGCAAGCGCCGTTTCTGCCGCGCTGACAGTCAAGGCGCACACACATTCCGGCGGCAATGCGACTTGCCAGAAAAAAGCGGTTTGTGATGGATGCGGGCAGGAATACGGTGAGCTTGGCAACCATAAGTTTACCGAAACGGTTAGCAAAATGTATCTTAAATCGGCTGCGACCTGCCAAAGCCCCGCAGTATATTACAAAAGCTGCCTTGTTTGTGATGAAAAATTCTCCGAGACATTTGAATACGGTGAGAAGGATTTTTCAAATCATATCGGCAATACATATTTAGTGGGACAAAAGGAAGCCACCTGCTACGCAGAAGGCTATACCGGCGATACTTATTGCTCTACCTGTAATCATGAGATAGAAAGAGGAACATCTATTGCGAAAAACGCTCATAACCCTGCGTCGGTTTGGACAACGGATGAAACCGATCACTGGAAAGAGTGTCAGACAGTCGGCTGCGGCAATATCATTGATAAAGCACATCATTCCGGTGGAGAAGCCACCTGTGTGAACAAGGCTATCTGCGAGGTATGCAAGATTGAGTACGGTGATGTAGACGCAACCAACCACAAGAACACCGAAATTCGCGGCACAACCGATCCCACCTGCTGTGAAGCCGGCTATACCGGCGACAAATGGTGCACCGACTGTAACACTAAAATCGAATCAGGCAGTGAAATTTCCTCAACCGGCAATCATACCGATGTTGACGGCAAGTGGGAATCCGACGGCACAAATCATTGGCATACCTGTTATTTCGGCACAAAGTTTGATATTACGGCGCACAACGGCGGTGAGGCAACCTGCAAATCCCCGGCCGAATGCTCTGAATGCGGACATTCTTACGGACCGCTTGACGCAAACAATCATAAGGGCACAACATATCTAAAGAACCAAAAGGAAGCCACCTGCTTTGAGGAGGGCTATACCGGCGATACTTATTGCAGCGATTGTAATGAGAAAATCGCAGACGGACAGTCCATTGCGAAGAATGCTCATAATCCCGCATCTGTCTGGACTACCAATGAACACGATCATTGGAAGGAGTGTCAGACTGTCGGCTGCGGAAATGTTATAGACAAAGCGGCACACAGCGGTGGTGAGGCTACTTGTGTAAGTAAGGCAGTTTGTGAGGTTTGCAAGGCGCAGTACGGTGATGTAGACGCAACCAACCACAAGCACACCGAAATTCGGGATGCAAAGCCCGCTACCGAGCAGGAAAAGGGCTACACCGGTGACACATGGTGCATCGATTGTAATAAGAAAATTGCAACCGGTTCGGAAATTGCCATGCTTGAGCATAAACTTACATTAGTAGAGGCAAAGGATGCTACCGTAACGGAGCAAGGCAATATAAAGTATTATTATTGCGAAAACTGCGGTAAATATTTTGCGGATGTAGCCGGCACAAAAGAGATTTCTCTTAGCGAAACCGTTATTCAAAAATTTCCTCCTGAGATCATAGAAGGCAATAATGCTACCGTAAACAACGGAGAGAAGAAATCCTTGACATTCCGTTCCAATGCGGCATTTGCCGATTTCATTCGTGTAGAGCTTGACGGCAAAACTCTTGATGAAAAGGATTATACAAAGGCAGAAGGCAGCATTATAGTTACCTTGAATAACAATTTTGTTTCTACACTTTCCGTCGGTGAGCATACGCTCGGAATCGTTTCGGAAAGCGGAACGGCAACTGCAAAGTTCACGGTGAAAGCGTCCGAGATTCCGAACGAATCTCCCAAAACAGGAGATGACAACATGGTTGCCGTCTGGAGCTTTGCGGCGGTGCTCTCACTTGCTGTTCTCGGTTTCACTACCGTAGTATCAAAGAAAAAGCGAGCAAAATAAAAAGAATTGCGGCGGCAACGTAACTATACGCTGCCGCTGCAATTTTATATGGAGAGGGTTTTTATGGCAAAAGAATATTTATATAAAGCCTACGGCAGCAAGCTTGCTGCGCTGAATAAGCGGCGTAAAAAAAAGCGTAATACCATGAAGAAAGCAATGCTTTCGGCGGCGATAATAATCACTGTTGCGGCAGCTGTAATTTTAATTATTGCCCAATTCGGTAAAAAATCAAATGAATTGGTCGGCACCTGGAGATATGATGAGCATACGCAATATGTTTTTGAAAAGGACGGTACAGGCAAATTACTTGCCGATGATGTGACATATTCTTATGCCTACACCGTCAAGGGTAAAAAGCTCATCCTCGATTTTACAGAGGATATTGTCCGCGATTGCGATTATACCTTTTCGGTAAACGGAACCGCCTTAACACTTATCGGCGGTACAGGAACCGATGGCGGTAGCTACAAACTTAACAAAGAGTAAATGAGCAAATAACCAAAGGAGCCTTCAAACGGAACAAACAGTCAAAAAAACAGCACAAGCGGTAAAAAAATAATTTGATTTAACTCTTTCACAGCAGAAAGAAAAAAGGCAGCGGCGGTGAATGTGATTTCGCCGTTGCCTTTTGATAACAAGCTGTTTGCTGCGGCTTAATGGAACATTACTGTTTTTCTTTTCTGCTGATATATCTTTTCAGTTGGGTAGTTCACTTTCTCCTTCCACCGTGACAGGTGGCACCTGTCACCGAATGGGCGCAGTTGCCCCTTGGCGGAAAAATTCCTTGAAAAACTGTTCTTTTGAAGGTTATGTAAAAGGAGCAAAGTATGCAGGGGGAATCGCCGCAGTCGGCCATAAAATAAGCAAAAGCAGGACGCTGGGTTGGTGTAAAGAGCGGTATGTTTGCATGCCATGATAACAGCATAAAAACAGAAGCAGGATATGTTACTGTTGACTATGTAGAATACAAATAATTTATAGAAGAGAGTTCCAGAACCCTGAAATGATTTTAAAATTGATAGGGTTTTGGAGCTTTTTTTCTGTATTATTTGCATTTTTGATTTTTATTTACGTAGACGAAGATAACTGACTGTGTTAATCTTCAAGTAAAGATTATTTTAATAACGGAGGAAAAAAATGGCTAAAAGTTGTTGTAACAAAGCATGTATTGTTCAGGGGGAAAAATATCGTTTTTCGGTGCTTACGCCGTTTATGATGAGAATGGAATATTCAGAGACTGGTGTGTTTGAAGATTTACAGACGCAGACTGTGCTTAACAGGGAATTTCCGGTACCGGAATATTCAGTGACACAAAGTGACGACCGCCTTGAGATAGAGACAGAAGCATTTCATATGATATACGATAAAAAGAAATTTAGTGAAGAAGGACTTTTTATAGATGTAAAATATGATTTTACCAATTACGGTGGAAGGTGGTATTTTGGTGCAAAGACGTATAGTTTTCCGCCTCGGGAGCATAATCTCAAAGGCACAATGAGAACTCTTGACAGGGCTGACGGGGAAGTTGAACTTGAATACGGGCTTATGGATAAGAGTGGAAGGACGTTTTTTGATGACAGCAAATCGTTTGTGTTTGATGAAGAAAATATGCCATCAAAAAGGAAACATGAAGAGATTGATGTTTATTATCTTGCATATGGGCGTGATTATTTTGCGTGTCTGCGTGATTTTTATAAATTATCGGGGGCTGTTCCGCTTCTTCCAAGATACGCTCTTGGAAACTGGTGGAGCAGGTATTGGAAATACAGTGAAGAAAGTTACATTGAGCTGCTGACGGAATTTGAAAAAAGAAATATACCATTTTCCGTTGCTGTTATGGATATGGACTGGCATATAGTCGATGTGCCGATGGAATCTGGCGGCGGATGGACAGGATATACATGGAATAATGATTTATTTCCGAATCCGGAAAGATTTTTGTCATGGTTGCATGAACATAATTATCATGTAACACTTAATGTCCATCCGGCATCAGGTATCCGGAATTTTGAAAAAATGTATAAAGATATGGCAGAGTATCTAGGAATTAATCCTGACAGTAAAAAAACTATAGAGTTTGATATGACTAACAAAGAGTTTGTTGAGGCGTATTTTAAGTTTGTACATCATCCACATGAAAATGCTGGAGTTGATTTCTGGTGGATAGACTGGCAACAGGGCAACAACGGAGGAGCAAGCGGAATTGACCCATTATGGATGCTTAATTATTTTCATTTTAAAGATATGGAAAAAAGAGGAAGAAGAGGACTTATTCTTTCGAGGTATGGCGGACTTGGAAGCCATAGGTATCCGATAGGATTTTCTGGAGATACGATAGTTACATGGAAATCGCTTGAATTTCAGCCTTATTTTACAGCAACGGCATCAAATGTGGGATATACGTGGTGGAGTCATGATATAGGCGGTCATATGAACGGATATAAAGACAACGAGCTTGCATTAAGATGGTATCAGTTTGGTGTGTTTTCACCGATAAACAGGCTTCACAGCAGCTCTAATCCGTTCTGTGGAAAAGAACCATGGAATTATCCTGAGCCATACTGCAGTGATATGGAAAAGATTTTAAGATTCAGGCATGCACTTATTCCATATATGTACACACTTAATTACAGATGTCATTGCGAGCATATTCCTGTAATAATACCAATGTATTATTATTATCCATTTGAGGAGAAAGCATATAGTTATAAAAATCAATATTTTCTTGGTAGTGAAATGCTTGTGTGTCCTGTTACAACAAAGATTGATGAAGATTCACAAAAAAGCGGTGAGGAATGTTTTATACCAGCCGGAATATGGACAGATATATTTACCGGTGATGTATACAATGGCGGTAAAAATGGAAAAAGTCAGATTTTATGTAGAAATCTTCAAAGTATTCCTGTGCTTGGACGTGCAGGTGCAATAATACCGCTTGCTTCGGAATGTGGCAGTAATGATATTATTAATCCGAAAAAAGTTGATGTGGTTATATGTCCAGGTGCATCAAATACATTTGTTATGTACGAAGATTCTGGAGATGGATTTGACTACGAAAAAGGCGAATATGCTTTGACAGAGTTTGTGCTCGACTGGAATGAAGATAAGGCAAAAATAAGCATAGATGTAAGCGGTGACTTATCGGTAATTCCACGAAACAGAAAGTACCGTTTTATATTAAGAGGATTTGCACGTGGTATAAGATTTGAAAATGCAGATAATGCCAAATACGATATAAAAACAAATACATGGACAGTTACATGTAACTGTGATGGTGCGTCAGAGCTTGAAATATTTGCTGATAATGAAGAAAACAATCTTGTATACAACGGTGAAAATGTTAATGATAAAATATATGATTTTCTTCTGCAGGCACAGATGGATAATAATGACAAGAGAAGTATTTACAGATTATTTACATCCGGTGAGAACAAAAATGTTATTATATCAAACATTATGTCTATGAAACTTAATGATAAAGTTACAGCTGCAATTATAGAATATCTTTTGAGATAATGTATAATAATGCAAAAATAAAGTAAAATCTGAGTAAAATTTTATTTTTCTGTTGACATTAAAAAATGATATATTATAGTAAAAAAAGATTTGGATAAGAGAATTCATTTTTATTTTAATATCAATCTGAATCGGAGTCAAAAATCGATTTTGTCCAAAATAAAGGGAATCATCAGAACCATGTCCGAAGTTAAGGGTTCCCTGTAAACTTATTGTATAGATTTAAGGGTTTTCGTTAAAACTTACTGTCTAATGGTAAGGATTTTAAAAACTCAAACTGTCTAATCTATAGGGTACATTTTATCAAAACAGTAAAAATCAATATTTTCACCAATTTCAATACCCCTCAAACCCGCATAAACACTGGGTTTATAATTTCTTAATAATTTTATTAGCACTCAACACTTGACTTGGCTAACAACGAATGATATAACAATTATCAGAAAGTGAATAAAGCATTTTCTATTGAACTATTAATTCACGGGTAATGAAAGAGGTGAGTTGTATGAATATTCAAAAGTTTACACAGAAGTCAGTCGAAGCGATTAACAATTGTGAAAAAATAGCATATGATTATGGAAATCAGGAGATTGACCAGGAACATTTCCTGTATAGCCTGATGACTATAGATGACAGCCTTATTGCAAGTCTTATAGAAAAGATGAATATTGACAAGGATGTCTTTTTAAAGAATATAGAACAGCTGCTTAACCAGAAGAATAAAGTATCTGGTGATGTAAAGCTGTATATAAGTAATGATCTTAATAAAGTGCTTATTAATGCTGAGGAAGAAGCAAAGCGTATGGGGGATTCTTATGTATCAGTAGAACATCTTATGCTTGCGCTTATAGCATCTCCTAACAGAGCCATAAAGCAGCTTTTTAAGACATACGGTATAAACAGGGAGAGTTTTCTTTCTGTGCTTGCGACAGTAAGGGGTAATCAGACAGTTAATTCTGATAATCCGGAAGCTACTTATGATACCCTTAGTAAATATGCCACAGATCTTGTACAAAGAGCTGCAGATGGCAAGATGGATCCTGTTATAGGCAGAGATCAGGAGATAAGAAATGTTGTAAGGATTCTTTCACGTAAAACAAAGAACAATCCGGTTCTTATAGGTGAGCCTGGTGTTGGTAAGACAGCAGTTGTTGAGGGACTTGCACAACGTATTGTAAAAGGCGATGTGCCAGAAAGCTTAAAGGATAAGAAGCTTTTTGCACTTGATATGGGAGCACTTGTTGCTGGTGCAAAGTACAGAGGTGAATTCGAGGAAAGACTTAAGGCTGTTCTTGATGAGGTTAAGAAGTCAGAAGGTCAGATTATTCTTTTCATAGATGAAATTCACACTATAGTAGGTGCTGGTAAAACAGAAGGTGCTATGGATGCAGGTAATATGCTTAAGCCAATGCTTGCAAGAGGCGAGCTTCATTGTATAGGTGCAACAACACTTGATGAACATAGACAGTATATTGAAAAGGATCCGGCACTTGAGCGTCGTTTCCAGCCAGTTATGGTGGATGAGCCTACTGTCGAAGATACAATATCTATTTTAAGAGGTCTTAAAGACAGATATGAGGTGTTCCATGGTGTTAAGATAACAGATGGTGCATTAGTAAGTGCAGCAGTTCTATCAGACAGATATATAACAGATAGATTTCTTCCAGATAAGGCTATTGATCTTGTAGATGAAGCATGTGCGATGATTAAGACAGAACTGGATTCTATGCCAGCTGAGCTTGATGAAATGCAGCGTAAGATAATGCAGCTTGAGATTGAAGAAGCAGCATTAAAGAAGGAAACAGATAATCTTAGCAAGGAACGTCTTGAGGCACTTAGAAAAGAACTTTCGGATTTGCGCGAGGAATTCGGTATTCAGAAGTCAAAGTGGGATGCAGATAAGACAAAGGTTGATAATATAAGCAAGCTGAAGGAAGAACTTGAAAATATTAATAATCAGATAGCACAGGCTAAGAGAGAATATAATCTTGAAAAGGCAGCAGAGCTTCAGTATGGAAAACTTCCAGCTGTTCAGAAGCAGATAGAAGAGGCAGAAGCTAAAGCTAAAGAGTCTGGCAATGGAGAATCTCTTGTGCATGAAAGTGTTACAGAGGAAGAGATTGCCAAGATTATATCAAGATGGACAGGTATCCCGGTAGCTAAGCTTAGCGAATCAGAAAGACAGAAGACACTTAATCTTGATGAAACACTTCATAAGAGAGTGGTTGGACAGAACGAAGCAGTTACTAAAGTTACAGAGGCTATCATAAGATCTAAAGCAGGTATAAAGGATCCGACAAAGCCTATTGGCTCATTTCTGTTTTTAGGACCAACTGGTGTAGGTAAAACAGAGCTTGCTAAGGCACTTGCTGAAAGTCTGTTTGATGATGAGAATAATATTATAAGACTTGATATGTCGGAGTACATGGAGAAATATTCAGTATCAAGACTTATAGGAGCGCCTCCTGGATATGTAGGATATGATGAAGGAGGTCAGCTTACCGAAGCAGTAAGAAGAAAGCCATATTCAGTTGTGCTTTTTGATGAAGTTGAAAAGGCACATCCTGATGTGTTCAATGTACTTCTTCAGGTACTTGATGATGGACGGATAACTGATTCACAGGGTCGTACAGTTGACTTTAAGAATACCATAATTATTCTTACAAGTAATATTGGTTCAACATATCTTCTTGATGGTATTGATGATAAAGGCAATATTAAAGAAGGAGTGGAGGAGCTGGTAATGGGCGATTTAAGAAACAGCTTCAGACCGGAATTTCTTAACAGACTTGATGAGATTATCATGTTTAAGCCACTTAATAAGGAGAATATAGGAAGTATTATTAATCTTCTTATTAATGATGTTAACAGAAGACTTGAGGATAAGGAACTTAAGGTTGTACTTACGGATTCAGCTAAGGATTTCATAGTTGAGCATGGCTTCGATCCAATGTATGGTGCAAGACCACTTAAGAGATATGTACAGAAGTCAGTTGAGACACTTGCAGCTAAGCTTATACTTGCAGGCAATGTATCTACAGGAGATAATATAGTAATCGACTGTGAAAATAATGGACTTGTCGCAAAAGCATCTAAGTAAATATGGAATACAAAGGGAGATTGAGTACTATGTACTCAATCTCCCTATTTAAATTGATTGCTGTTTTCATCATAAATATAATTTATCATGCCAAGCTTATCATTAATGACATTTTTATCAACCATAAACGACTTGCAGAATTCATCAAGTGAACTGTAGTTATCACGCAGCTGCATGTTTACAAAGCTAAGAAGCATAACGGGGTCTTTTGGTAAAGCGTTCATATATTTGTGTCCTTTCAATAATGTACATTTTAATAAGTCAATCAATAATAATATAACCTGATTCAGATATAATGCAAGTTCATAATAGTTTATAATGAAACTATGTAATATGCATAATATAGAGAAAAAGTACTGGCTAAAGTACATGGTTTGTTTACATTTAATAAAAAATGTGGTATTATTAATTGAAATAAAGTGCAAAAACAACAAAGCGTACGTGGGGGCATTATGTTAATATCAGATAATATATATAATAATAAATCAAATATGATATATTGTTCTGCAACATTTACACATAATTATCTGGTTATGGTTGCAGATGATTATTTCTATAACTATGTAGGAAAGCTAATTAATATATCCATAACAGATTATATTCATCCAGATTTTAAGGAAGAGTTTACGAATATATGTGGAAGTCTTAAAGAGGGTGAATCACAGGGAATGATTGCATACATGAAAGGTAAAGATGGTACATATACTCTTGTTCATATATTGTTATCTAATACAGGTCATGTGATTGAGGATAACAGTGTTATTGAGGCTGAGGTATACAATGTGTTTAACACAGAAAAGAAATATTTAAAGCTTCATGATGATGCAGATAAATATAAAAAATTTCTTTCAATGTACAATGATTATCTGTTTGATTATGATATATCTACAGGGATTATTTCTATATATGTTTATAGAAGCATGAAGGCAACCGTGATTAAAAAAATGCATATTGATGATTTTGAAAAGTATATTATGACATTCTTTAATAATGCCAGACATGAACAGGATTTTCGCGATGTCATGTATAAGCTTCGTAACGCAAACGAAGGCTTTAATGCAGAGATTACATGCCCACTTATAGCAGATTCATCGAAGCTTGGGTTATATAAAGTGGATTGCCGTATAATATACAGGTACAATCGCAGCAAAGTGGTTATTGGGATTATCAAGTCACTTGGTGCACAGACAGAGGAAGCATATTATGCGACACAGGAAGGCAAGGATTTCTTTACAGGGCTGCTTAACAAAAGAGCATGTAAGGAATATGTATCGGATGCAATAGCATCTAACAAAGACATGCATTATGTAGCTATGATTGATATAGATGATTTTAAGAATATTAATGATACATATGGACATTTGTATGGTGACAAGGTTATATTAAAAGTTGCATCTATTATAAACAGTACATTAAACGGAAGGGGAATAGTTGGCAGGTTTGGTGGAGATGAGTTTTTCATATTCACAAACTGGATTAATACAGAAAGCCAGTTGAGATCCATTCTTACATCTCTTAAACAGAAAGTAAGGGATGAAATGAGCCAGGGGGAGAATGGCTGTATAGTTACGCTTTCTATAGGCGTGTGTCAGTATCCGGATAACGGAAGTGATTATGACACGCTTGTAAACAAGGCTGATAAGTGTTTATATATAGCTAAGAATAAAGGTAAAAACAGATATATAATATATGACCCTGCTAAACATGGGGATTTTCTTGAGGATATGGGAAGAAAAGGCTTTTCTATGGCTCCTATCAAAAAAGGTGAGAATCTTTCATTTGAAGTAGCAGATATGGCTATTGATATAATTAGGAATGGAAAAGAGGCTGTGAAAAGAGCGCTGCCACGTGCATGCAAGGCGTTAGAGATAGATGGTATACGTATATATAACGCAACTAAAGGCGAACTTATAGACTATTATGGAGAATATTCTGGATTGCCAGATATACTTGAACTCATAAAAACTGACAAATTTATGGAAAAATTCGAAGACAGGAATTACGTGACTGTGGTTTATACCTCTAATATAGAGTCGTTCTATAAAGAAATGTACGATGCGGTTATAGCCTGTAATATAGGTGGCATGATATATAGTTATTTTAAGAATGACGAAGGCGATAATATAGTTATGTTCTATGACACTTTTAATAAAAGCTTCAGGTGGAATGAATCTGATAAGAACTATATTATGACACTGACTAAGATAGTTACAAGTGTTCTTTAAAAGTAGGACACCGAAATGTAATAAAATGCTGACTGGTATACATAATAGTTTTACCAGCCAGCATTTTTACTTTATTTATATTATAAAATGTGTTAAGTTTAATTAGGAAAGAATGGTAAAAGGGTTATGGGCATTAAAAGTGCACAGTTTTTAAGTATATCTGTGCAGGAATGGAGGTTAGTATGTCAGTACAGGATTATATGAGTGCCTTAAAATTAGGAAAAAAAGAATATCATGCATGTGTTAATAAAGGAAAATATCCATACCTTCCTGTTATGGAGAATATGATGGAGGAAAAGAGTATTGATTCTGAGGTGAGTCTTGGGATTGATCAGATACCATTAAGACTTGTGGTAGGAACATGTACAGCTGGAAGAACAAATGCGTTTGCAGATAACTGGATGCCTATATTGGAATGGGGAAGTGAGTTTTCAGCAAAATGGGCATCACTTAGTGACAGCCAGGTGAATGAAGGTATAAGAGATCCTATAAAGGTATATGAATACATGAATAAGTTCTATGTGCTTGAAGGTAACAAAAGGGTGAGTGTTTTAAAGTACTTTAAGGCAGTTACTGTCAATGCACAGGTTATACGAAAGATTCCTAAAAAATCCGATGATCCAGATGTTAAAATATATTATGAATTTATGGATTTTTATAAAGCAACTAAGCTTAATGATATATATTTCAGTAAAGAAGGCAGTTTTACGACACTTATGGATCTGGTTGGGATAGAACCAGGAAAGGTTATGGATGAAGATGCTAAAAAGGATCTTGTTTCAAGCTATCTTAATTTCAGAACGGCATATGAATCAAGGGGAGGAGACAGATTTGATTTTCCTGTCGGAGATGCGTATCTAAGATTTATTCATATTCATGGATATGATAATGTCAAGCACATGACATCTGATGAGATGGATAAAAATGTGGCTAAGACATGGGAAGAGTTTGAACTTATATCAGATAACAGTGGGGTTGAATTAAAAATGGACCCGGCAAAGATAGAACCAGCCAAAAAGAATATACTAAGCTATCTGCTTCCAATATCAGGAGGAGATAGCAACAAAAAGCTGAAGGTTGGATTTATATATGAAAAGACACCACAGACATCGGAATGGTGTTATGCACATGAACTTGGAAGACAGTATATAGATGAGACATTTGGAAAACAGATAGAAACAGTAAGTATAACGAATGTAAGACCTAAAATCGATGATTATGATGCTATACAAAAGCTTATAGATGAAAATACAGATCTTATATTTGTGACATCTTCAGCCATGATGTATGCGAGCCTGAAGCAGGCCATAGCACATCCAAAGGCTAAGATACTTAACTGTTCACTGAATATATCGCATAAGTATATAAGAACCTACTATACAAGAATTCATGAAGCTAAGTATCTGACAGGACTTATAGCTGGCGTTATGTCAAAGAGTGACAGAATAGGATATGTTGCAGGTTGTCCTCTTTATGGTGTCATGGCAAATGTTAATGCGTTTGCTATGGGGGTAAAGGCTGTTAATCCTGATGCTAAGGTGTATGTGGAATGGAATGGTATCAAAGACAATGATGTTGAAGCCAGGTTTAATGAGCTTGGGATTAATTGTATATCAGACCAGGATATGATTACGCCGAAAAAATCATCAAGAAAATTTGGGTTATATATAAATGACGATGGTAATATAAGACACCTTGCTATGCCGGTATGGCACTGGGGTGTGTTTTATGAAAAGCTTATACAAAGCATACTAAGTGGTTCATGGAAGAAAGAAGAGGAAGGCGATAAAGTATCAGCACTTAACTATTGGTGGGGAATGTCATCAGGGGCTGTTGATATCATATATGGTGGAGGCCTGAATAATGAAACTAAAAAAATAGTTGACCTTATCAGAGAATCTATTATAAAAGGTGAATTCCATCCTTTTTCTGGTGAGTTAAGAAATCAGGAAGGAAAAATCATGAATAAAGCAGGTGAAACTCTTGACCCAGATGAAATCATAGAGATGGATTGGCTTATGGACAATATTGTTGGAAAGATACCAGAGTATGATGAACTAAGTGAAGAATATAAGCTCCTTGTTATAAATCAGGGAATTATAGATGTTAATGAATAATTGAAATGAGTGAAAATTATGAAAATACTTGTGTTAGCAGATGTTGAGTCGAAATATCTGTGGGACTATTTTGAAAAAGAAAAACTTGATGGTATAGATCTTATATTATCATGTGGTGATTTACGTGCGGAATACCTTTCATTTCTTGCTTCGTTTTCAAAAGTACCTATATTATATGTGCGTGGCAATCATGATGATAATTATGCATTTAAAGAACCAGAAGGATGTATATGCATAGAGGATAAAATATATGTGTACAAAGGAATCCGTATTATGGGACTGGGCGGTTCTATAAGATATAAAGCAGGTGCTAATCAATACACACAGAGTCAGATGAAAAGAAGGGCTGCGAGAATGTGGCCAAAGATAAAAATAAAAAAAGGAATAGATATTCTGCTGACACATTCACCAGCGTTTGGAATAGGAGATGGTGAAGATAATCCACATAAAGGGTTTGAAGCATTTGTTGATATACTGGATAAGTATAAACCGAAATATTTTATTCATGGTCATGTACATCTGAATTATTCCGTTGAGAATAAAAGAGAGAGAGAGTATAAAGATACAATAATAATCAATGGATATGACAGATATGTGTTTGAGTATCCTGATAAATATATTTTGAAAGGCTCTGGTTCCGATTTCTAAGAGTGGTTATGCAAAGAGGTTATAAAAGAAGTTATAAAAGAGGTTATGATATATGGTACTATAATACCATATGTCATAACATTTATTTTTGGTAAAATGATAATAATATTTTCATATGTTGATATTATACTTGTGAAAAATGCACAAAACTTGAAAGGGGTTTAAGATGAAAGCTATATTTAAAAAATCATCTAAGAGTATATGGGCATGTTTACTGGCTGTTGTTATGGCAGTAAGCATAATAGTGCCTGTATCAGTTAAATCTGCTAAAGCAGATGTTGTAAAGCCAGAAAAAATAGAAGCAACAGGCTGGCTGGAATCAGCATATGTAGAATGGTCAACAGATTATAAAGCTGATAGCTATAATGCATATGTTAAAGAAAAGAATGGAGAGTATGTAAAGCTTGATGATGAACTTATCAGACATTATAAGACTGATAAAGATTATTACAGAGCTGATGCACTTGGCCTTAAAGAGGGAACATATATTATGAAGATTGTTCCTGTAAAGGATGGAAAAGAAGTGGCTTCAAAGGCACTTGAAACAGAAGAAATAGCAGTAGCTTCACATGATAGAAGTGGCTTTGCGTTCTCATCTGATTCTAAATATAAGACAGGTTCAGGTGCTTATAATGATGATGGAACATTAAAACAGGATGCAGTTGTACTGTATGTAACAAAAGATACTGCTAAAACTGTTACTATGACAGTAAAGACTGATACGAATAAGACTACTAAATGTGTTGGCATCCAGACTATTATTGATGCCCTTCAGAAAGGCAAGGAAACAAGACCTGTTGATATCCGTATTATAGGAACAGTTACAAAGAATGATCTTGATAAGATAAGCAGCAGTTCAGAAGGACTTCAGGTAAAGGGAAAAAATGCTTATTCTGATATGAAGCTTACAATAGAGGGTGTCGGCAGCGATGCCTGTATAAAAGACTTCGGTATTCTTGTTAGAAATGCAGCAAATGTTGAAATAAGAAATCTTTCAGTGCTTAATTTCATGGATGATGGAATATCAATAGACACAAGCAACTGTAATATATGGGTTCATAATCTTGATATATATTATGGACAGGCTGGCTCAGACAGCGACCAGAAAAAGGGTGATGGCTCTATAGATGTCAAGAAGTCACAGTACTGTACAATATCATATAATCACTTTTTTGACAGTGGAAAATGTGGACTTGTAGATGCAACACCAGCAGATTCAGGGTATTCAGATTATCTTACATATCACCACAACTGGTTTGATCATTCAGATTCACGTCATCCGCGTATAAGAAACGGACATAATATACATGTATACAACAATTACTATGATGGTAATTCAAAGTATGGAGTAGGAGTTACATCAGGTTCATCAGCATTTGTTGAAGCTAATGTGTTTGAAAACTGCAAATATCCTATGATGTCATCACTTCAGGGTTCAGATGCCAAGGGCAAAGGCATATTCTCGAACGAAAAAGGTGGAATGATTAAAGCATATAATAATATAATATCTGGTGCTGCCGGAGTTGTGTATGCTAATGCCGATTCATCATATGAGGCTGCCAATGCAGCAAGCTTTGATGCTTATCTTGCAGCTGAAAGAAGTGAGCAGGTTGCAGGTTCATATAAGACATTATCAGGTTCAACTACATACAGTAATTTTGATACTGATGTATCTGTTGATATGGGTGTGACTGAAGCTGATATTACAGCTGCAGCAGATGTGAAAAATAAGGTTAAATCTTTATCTGGAAGCCAGGGTGGAGGCGTTATACCATGGAATTTCACGGATGCAGACAATTCTTCATATACAATAGATGAAAAGTTAAAAGAGTCAGTTACATCTTATAAGAATACAACGCTTATCAGTGTTGGAGGAAAAGTGGACAAAACAGGACAGACTGAGGAAACAACTAAGTCAGAAGAGAGTACAACAGATTCACAGGAAACATCCAGCTCTGATGATAGAACAACAGCACAGCCAACACAGAATACAACAGCTTCTGATGTGACACAGGCTGCAACTTCACAGACGACAACAGCGGTACGACCAACGACAGAACAGCAGTCAACTACAGTACCAACAACAGCGCAGCAGTCAACGACAGTCCAGTCAACAACGGCACAGCAGCCAACAACGGGTGCAGCTGGAAAAGTTATTGCTGTTGATTTTGAAAACGGAAGTACCGATAATACATTCTTTAATATCACAGGAAATATTGCTAAAGATAAAGGCACTGTAACATATAAAGGTAAAACATATAATAAGTGTCTTAAGATGGAAACAAGTACTGAGATTTCATTTACTACACAGACAAATGCAAAGATAGTCATGGTGTTTAATGAAGATTTTAACGGGAAAGTAAAGCTTGATGGCAGTAAATGTGCTGTAAAGAATGGAATAATTGAGATGACTGTAAATGCGGGAACTCATAAGATTACAAAGGGCGATAAAGCGAATCTGTTTTATCTTGCATATGAACAAGATAACAGCCAGCAGACTACAAAGGATAATGAACAGGCAACAACAGTAACGCAGCCAGCAACTAATGAACAGGCAACAACAGTTACAGAGCCAGTAACTAACGAACAGGCAACAACAGTTACAGAGCCAGCAACTAACGAACAGCCAACAACAGTTACACAGTCTGCGACTAAAGAAGATGAAACCAGTTTCTCTGGTGATGATTCAGCATCATCAGAAAATTCAAGTGCAGTACAGAGTGAAGGTGAGTCAGTGCAGACATCTGATAACACAGTGATATGGTTTTATGCTGTGATAGCAGTTGCAATGGCTTTAGTTGTATCTGCATATGTATTTTTTGATAAAAAGCGTAAAGCATAATTCATATTTTTAAGATAAAATGTTAAAAGAACAGTACATGTAGAAATATGTGTGCTGTTCTTTTGCACAATTTAGTATAATATATAGAAAAGTAGTGAAAAGTGCTTGCAATATATAATTATGTGTGATAGTATGTTCAAAGCGCTGAAAAACAAATGTACGCCACAGAAAGACAAAAAGCGGTATTTGTTTTTAGAAAAAATTAAGAAAAATAAAATGTAAGGTGTAAATGTATATTTTACATAAGATGTGATAAGCGTAAGAATGGAGGATTATAATGAGCGAGAAGTTAAAGGTTGGTATTCTTGGTGGTACAGGTATGGTAGGTCAGAGATTTATTACATTACTTGAAAACCATCCATGGTTTGATGTTGTGTTAGTAGCTGCAAGCGGCCGTTCAGCAGGCAGACTTTATGAGGAAGCTGTTGAAGGACGTTGGAAGATGCAGACTCCAATGCCAGAGTTCGTTAAGAAAATGTCTGTTTACGATATGGATAAGGATTTTGATGAAATAGTATCAAAGGTTGATTTCGTATTCTGTGCTGTAAACATGCCAAAGAATGAAATTAAGGCATTAGAGGAAAGATATGCCAAAGCAGAGGTTCCAGTAGTATCTAACAATAGTGCTAACCGTTGGACACCAGATGTTCCTATGATTCTTCCAGAGGTTAATCCAGAGCATACTAAGGTTATAGAAGCACAGAAGAAGAGACTTGGAACAACAAGAGGATTCATAGCTGTTAAGCCTAACTGTTCTATTCAGAGTTATGCACCAGCTCTTGCAGCTCTTAAGGAGTTTGAACCAAAGCTTGTTGTTGCTACAACATATCAGGCTATTTCAGGTGCTGGTAAGACATTTGAACAGTGGCCAGAAATGGTTGAAAACATTATCCCTTATATCGGCGGCGAAGAAGAAAAGTCTGAAAAGGAACCACTTAGAATTCTTGGTACAGTAGAGAATGGGGAGATAGTTCCAGCTACAGAGCCAGTTATAACATGCCAGTGCTTAAGAGTACCTGTTCTTGATGGACATACAGCAGCTGTATTTGTTAACTTTGGCAAGAAGCCTACAAAGGAACAGATTATAGAGAAGTGGAGAAGCTTCAGGGGAGTACCTCAGGAATTAAATCTTCCATCTGCACCAAAGCAGTTCATCCAGTATCTTGAAGAGGATGACCGTCCACAGGTTAAGCTTGATGTTAATTATGAGCATGGTATGGGTGTTTCACTTGGAAGATTAAGAGAAGACAGCGTATTTGATTATAAGTTTGTCGGACTTTCACATAACACATTAAGAGGAGCAGCAGGTGGAGCAGTTCTTTGTGCAGAGCTTCTTAAGGCACAGGGATATATAACAGCAAAGTAATGTGACAGCTTGGATATATCAGCATGTGGTTAGATTAACGTTGACCTCACATTAAATAAAGGAAAGCAGCAGTGCGTACATCAAAAGATGACAGCGTTGCTGCTTTTTGTGTGTTAGAGCATTTTACTTTTTGCATTTTTGCATTTGCATTTGGATTTATATTCTTTGCATTTTACTATGATATAATTTATAATATAAAGATATGACAAATTATGATATATAAAAACATGTATATTATAATGACAGATTGGAGAATGATTGTATGGGAAAATCCGTATATATAGCGGAAAAGCCAAGTGTTGCGCAGGAGTTTGCAAAAGCACTTCATGTAAATTTTAAAAGAAAAGATGGATATCTGGAAGCTGATGAGCATATTGTAACATGGTGTGTAGGTCATCTTATAACTATGAGTTATCCTGAGGCATATGATGAGAATCTAAAAAAGTGGCGGTTTGATACATTGCCATTTATTCCGGGACAGTTTAAATATGAAGTTATACCAGCTGTAAAAAAACAGTTTGATATAGTGAAAAATATACTTAACAGGGATGATGTTGAAACAATATATGTATGTACCGATTCGGGACGTGAGGGAGAATATATATACAGACTTGTAAGGCAGGAGGCTCATGTTACTGGTAAGAACGAAAGAAGAGTATGGATAGATTCACAGACTGAGGAAGAGATACTTAAAGGCATAAAGAATGCAAAGGATATATCAGAGTATGATAATCTGAGTTCAGCTGCGTATCTTAGAGCTAAAGAAGATTATCTTATGGGTATTAATTTTTCAAGAGTTCTTACATTAAAATACGGAAGAAATATAGCTAATTATCTTCATGAGGACAGAGCTGTAGTTTCTGTCGGAAGAGTTATGACGTGTGTTCTTGGAATGGTTGTAAGAAGAGAAAGAGAAATACGAAGCTTTGTTAAAACACCATTTTTTAAGGTTATTGGAAGTGCATCGATTAACGATAAAACATTTGATGCTGAATGGAGAGTATGTGAGCAGAGCAGATATTATGGAACGCCTTATCTGTATAAGGATAATGGCTTTAAGGAAAGAAAAAAGGCTGAAGAGCTTGTAAGAATATTATCAGATCCGCTCCCGGCTTGTGGAATTGTAAAGCAGGTTGAAAGAAAGAAGGAAACAAAAAATCCTCCATTATTATATAATCTTGCTGAAATACAGAATGAATGTAGTAAGCTGTTTAAGATAAGTCCGGATCAGACACTTAACATCATACAGGAATTATATGAAAAAAAGCTTGTTACGTATCCGAGAACAGATGCAAGAGTATTATCAAGTGCAGTATGTAAAGAAATATATAAAAATATAGGCGGGCTAAGGAGTTATGTGCATGTTAAGGATATAGCTTTAGAGGTTATGGAAAATAAGCTTTATGATGGTATAGAAAAAACAAGATATTGTAACGATAAAGCTATAACAGATCATTATGCTATTATTCCAACCGGACAGGGACTTAACAATCTGGCTGCTTTATCAGTTACTGCACAGCGGACTTATGAGATAATAGTAAGGAGATTCTTAAGTATATTTTATCCGGCAGCGGTGTATCAGAAAGTAAGCATAACCACATCAGTAAAGAATGAAGATATGTATGCAACATTTAAGGTGCTTGTAAACGAAGGTTATCTGAAAGTTACGAATAATTCATTTGCTAAAAATAAAAATATACAACTGGCAGATTCAAAGGATAAGACAGGAAAAGTGGAAGATGTTACTGATAATTCACCAGATAAGACAGATGCAGAATTGCTTGAAAGTCTTAAGCTGTTAAAAAAAGGTTCAGAGATAACATTTACAGGGTTTGATATAAAAGAGGGAGAAACTTCTCCACCTAAAAGATATAATTCCGGTTCGATTATTCTTGCAATGGAGAATGCAGGACAGCTCATAGAAGATGAGGAGCTAAGGGCACAGATTAAGGGAAGCGGAATAGGAACAAGTGCAACAAGGGCAGAAATATTAAAAAAGCTTAATGTTAATAAATACATATTTATTAATTCAAAAACACAGATAATTACACCAACACTTCTTGGCGAAATTATATATGATGTAGTTGATAATTCAATCAGGCAGCTGCTAAATCCGGAGCTTACGGCAAGCTGGGAGAAAGGACTTACATACGTAGCAGAGGGAAGTATAACTTCTGATGAATATATGCAGAAGCTGTCAGGTTTTGTGACAAGAAGAACTGTTGCTGTGAAAGGACTTAACAACCAGGCACAGCTTATAACATTATTTAATAATTCAGCCAGAAATTACAAGAGATGATATATGTCATTGTTTATAATGGGCTTTGGTAAAATAAGTTGAGATTAATATTGCCCATAAGGGGCTGAGTCGTGTATAATGCAGGGAAGACATATAATTTAATATATAACTTAATATTAAACAGTCTGATTGTATAATGCAGATGTTGATATATACATACTGGTGATATAATGGGCTTATAAAGAAGAATAATATGGAGGATTGTTATGTGCGGGATTACAGGGTATGTAGGTGACAGAGATTGTGCAGATGTACTTATAGATGCACTTTCAAAGCTGGAATATAGAGGATATGATTCAGCAGGAATTGCTGTTTTTGAACATGGAACTATTAAAGTAGAAAAATGTAAGGGAAGACTTTCTAATCTTGTTGAAAAAATGGCGAGGGATGGCAAGCCTGTTGGACACTGTGGAATTGGTCATACAAGATGGGCAACGCATGGAGAACCATCAGACATTAATTCGCATCCTCATGGAAATAAAAGAGTATCAATAGTACACAATGGCATTATTGAGAATTATAAACAGATAAAGGAGTTTCTTATAGGTGAAGGATATAGCTTTGTGAGTGAGACTGACACTGAAACAGTGGCAAAGCTTCTTGATTATTATTATGATGGAAATCCACTTACAACTATATCTAAGGTTATAGGGGAGATTAAGGGTTCATATGCTCTTGGCATACTGTTCAGGGATTTTCCTGACACATTATATGCTGTAAGAAAAGACAGCCCGCTTATAGTGGGTGTAGGAGAAAATGAAAACTTTATAGCATCTGATGTGCCAGCTATTATTCACTATACAAGAAATTATTATCTCCTTGATACAAATGATATAGCAGAAGTAAAGAAGGATTCAATAAGATTTTTTGATGTTCATGGAAATGAAGTTTTTAAGGAAATAAATACAGCTGACTGGGATGTTGATGCCGCAGAAAAGGGTGGATACGAGCATTTTATGCTTAAAGAGATTCATGAGCAGCCTACAGCTGTTAAAACAACTATTACACCAAGAATACAGAATCATATGCCTGATTTTACAGCAGAAGGTTTTGATAAGGAAAAATTAAAGGATTATAAGAATATATATATAGTAGCCTGTGGAACAGCTATGCATGCAGGAATGGTTGGAAAGTATGTTATAGAGAAGCTTGTAAGGGTTCCTGTTGTTGTTGATATAGCATCCGAATTCAGATATAGGGATCCGCTTATAGGTGAAGGTGATCTTATGATAGTTATATCACAGTCGGGAGAAACTGCTGATACAAAGGCTGCTTTAGAGCTTGCAAAGCAGAGGGGTGCAGATACTATGGCTATTGTTAATGTTAAAGGCTCATCTATAGCGAGAGAGGCTGATATGGTTGTATATACGCACGCCGGTCCTGAAATATCTGTTGCCTCAACAAAGGCATATATGGTACAGATAGCTGTAATGTACCTTATAGCATTTGAGCTGGCTTTTGCAAGAAACAAAATAACAAAAGAAGAATGTGAAAAATATACAGAATATCTTGAAAATATGCCATTTGTCCTTGAGGAGGCTATTTCTCTTAAGGAAAAGTGCCAGTATGCAGCCTCTAAGCTGATGAACGCAGACAGCCTTTTATATATAGGAAGAGGACTTGATTATGCATCAAGTATGGAAGGCTCACTTAAGCTTAAAGAAATATCATATATTCATTCAGAATCATATGCTGCTGGTGAGTTAAAGCATGGAACTATTTCTCTTATTACTGAGAATATGCCGGTTATTGCTGTGGCTACACAGATGGATCTTGTTGAAAAGACTATAAGTAATATTAAAGAAGCCAGGGCAAGAGGGGCATTTGTTATTCTTGTTGCAGGATCAGAGGTGGAGATAGAAGAAGGAGTTGCAGATATAATAATAAGCCTTCCGGATACTCCACAGATATTTATGCCAATGACGGCAGCAGTTCCACTTCAGCTTATAGCATATTACACAGCAGTTCTTAAGGGCAACGATGTAGATAAGCCAAGGAATCTTGCGAAGAGCGTTACGGTGGAATAGGCTTAGAACCATTGTACAAGGCATCATTATAAATATAAAGAAAAGAGGATTAATATGATGAATGAGTCTATAACTATAAAGGAGTTATATAGTCTTGACAGGACAATAGCAGCATCTGTTTTTGATGGATGCATATATCCATGGGAGGTATTGTCAAAGATAGGAGACTATATAGTAGAGCTTGGCAGCACCCTTCCAGAGGATGAATATATTAAAAAGGACGGAAATGTATGGATCCATAAAGAAGCTTATGTGTTTGAATCAGCATATATTGCAGGTCCGGCAATAATATGTAAAGGTGCACAGATAAGACATTGTGCATTTATAAGAGGAAAAGCTATAGTTGGTGAAGGTGCAGTAGTAGGTAACTCGACAGAACTTAAAAATGTAATACTATTCGATGGCGTACAGGTTCCCCATTATAACTATGTAGGTGATTCAATACTTGGCTATAAAGCACATATGGGAGCAGGCTCAATAACATCTAATGTTAAATCAGATAAGAAGCTTATAACCATTAAAGGGCCAGATGAAAACGTGGATACTGGAATTAAGAAGATAGGTGCTTTTCTTGGCGATTATGTTGAGGTTGGATGCGGAAGTGTTCTTAACCCGGGAACAATAGTAGGAAAAGAGAGTAATATATATCCTCTTTCAAGTGTAAGAGGCTTTGTTCCAGCAGGTTCAATCTACAAAAAACAGGGTGAAATCACAAAAAAACATTAAAAAATTGTTAATATATTAACATAAGGAGACACCCCTTGCAAAATAAATACTTTATGCTATCATAGTATAGTATATATGCAAAAATGTAGTTATTTTGCAAAAGTATTACATGGTTAACCATATAATTAATCAGAGTATAATTTATTATGGTTAATATAAAAGGATAAGTATAGTGAGGTAAAAGTATGAAAACTTTCAAAGGGATTGGTGTTCAGCTTGTATTATCTTTTGTAGTAGCGATATGCGTGTCAATAATTCTTGTATCGCTTGGTTCTTTAAATAAGACAAGAACAGCTATTAACGGAAATACTAAAGTGACTAGTGGGCAGACACTTGAGGCAGCACAGGAAGGGTTTACAACGTATTTAAAGACTCTTTCACAGCCAGTTGATCTTCTTACGCGTAAGAATGAGATAAAGCATCTCGAAGACAGAGGCGATATTGATACCAATGTAACAGCAATCAAGGATTCACTTGTTGCATCAGTAAAGGTAACTAATGGAGCTGAGCTTGCATTTTTTACTACTAAAACAGGTCTTAGAGTAGATGGCTGGACAGAGATTAATCCAGATACAGGTAAGACAAGCAACAAGGGTGGATTAACAAGAGATGTTAATGATACGAACCAGTCATGGTATAAAGCATGTATAGGCTCAAAGGCAAGGAATTCTATATATTCAGTTTTTTCAGATCCATATAAGGATTCAAAATCTGGAAAGACGATATTTACTGTGTCTCAGGAAATAAAGTATTCAGATAACAGTAACTATGGAGCGGTAGGTCTTAATATTGACTTCTCAGAGGTTGAAGATTATGTAAGAAATATAGGTCTTCTTGATACAGGTTATGTAATTCTTGTTAATAAGGAAGGCAAGATTCTTGTTAATAATGACAAGAATACATATGTAGATGATGTTACTAAGCTTGAATGCTGGAATACTATAAAGGGACTTGGTGATGACAAGCTTGATACAACATTTTCTTTCGATGAAAAAGTAAATGGTGAAAGCCTTCATATTGTAACTTCTAAGGATGCAGTTACAGGCTGGACTCTTATGGGATTTATAAGCGAGTCAGAGACACAGACAATTGTAACCAGTATCAGAAACAGGACAATGTTTCTTGCAATAATAGGAATTATAATAGGTGTTGCTATTGCTCTTATAACAGCAAGGTTATTCTCTAAAGAGCTTAAGAAGATTAACACTGCTATGGGTAAGATGGCTGATGGTGATCTTACACACAGAATAGAAGTAAAGAAGAAGAACGAATTCGGACAGGTTGAGAATAACTACAATGATATGGCTGATCAGATATCAGGTCTTATAAAGGGTGTTGAAGAAAAGTCAGGAGTTCTTATCACAGCATCTAAGAAGATATCACAGGTGAGTGAGTCAACAACTGAGACTGTCAATCAGGTATCAGAGGCTATACAGAGTGTATCAATAGGTGCATCAGGACAGGCAGAAAGTACACAGAAGGCAACATCAGAGGTAGAACTTCTTGCATCTAAGCTTCATGAAACTAAGGCATATGTAAGTGATATAAACGATATGTCAGTTGAGACTAAGACACTTAGTGATAAGGGTATTACAATAGTTGATGATCTTATAGAGAAGGGTGAAAAGTCTAAGGATAACTCAAGATTCTCAAAGAATGTAGTTAATGAGATGATTGAAAGTATAGAAAAGATTAACTTTATATCAGATGCTATTACAGAGATTACAGAACAGACGAATCTGCTCTCACTTAACGCAAGCATTGAAGCAGCAAGAGCTGGTGAAAGTGGAAGAGGCTTTGCGGTAGTAGCAGATGAGATAAGAAAGCTGGCAGAACAGTCGCAGGCATCAACAGATGAGATTAAGCAGATTGTAAAGGAAATCTCAGCTAAGTCAGTAGTGGCGGAAAAGACTATGGATGAAAGCGTTGATATTATTGATGAACAGAATAAGTCTATCAATGCAGCTAAGGAACTTTTCGGACATATATCAGATGCTGTCAATGCACTTAAGGAAGGTCTTGATAACATAGCCTTACTTAATGAGCAGATGGATGCAAGCCGTGAGAATGTTGTCAAGAGCATGGAGGATGTAGCTTCTGTATCTACAGAAACAGCAGCAGCTTCAGAAGAAGTATCAGCTTCGGCTGAAGAGGTTAATGCTACTATGCATACACTTAACCAGTTTACAGTTGAACTTGATGATATAGCTTCACATCTTACAGAGGCTATTGATAAGTTTGAACTTTAATGGCTTTAGTTATATAATATCTATGATGTAATTACATTTTTCATAATTTTTGATATTTTTTACACAATCATAATTGACTTAAGCATTGTGATGTGAGAAAATAACACAAGTGATAAAGGGGTTCATAATTATGTATGAATCCCTTAACTAACGAAAGGAGTAATAAGATGATTTATACACAGGAAGTTGAAAACATGTGTCCAGTAGCACAGGGCGTTCATCATGGCGCTGCTCCAGTTCCTACAGAAGGAAAGTGGGTACAGAATAAGGAAGTTAAGAACATTTCAGGTTTTACACATGGTGTTGGCTGGTGTGCTCCTCAGCAGGGTGCATGTAAGCTTACATTAAACGTTAAGGAAGGTATCATTCAGGAAGCTTTAGTTGAAACAATCGGATGTTCAGGTATGACACATTCAGCAGCTATGGCAGCTGAAATCTTACCAGGCTTAACTGTCATGGAAGCTTTAAATACAGACTTAGTATGTGATGCTA
>ENA-OPWR01000823-OPWR01000823.1-human-gut-metagenome-genome-assembly--contig:-NODE-823-length-26266-cov-4.886956_pt1 | contig 26266 bp, 20 predicted proteins | sample MGYA00241507_ERZ502006 | MGnify/ENA primary metagenome ERZ502006 (study PRJEB25962, sample SAMEA2043041) | human gut metagenome | biome: human gut; feature: human-associated habitat; material: faeces...
TCCGCCGGCAAAATGAAAAATTCAGGTCGAACAAGTACCTGAATTTGCAAAATCTACCCTAAAAAAGTAAAAATTTAACTTTTACACCATTTTACATAAATGTTCAAAAAAAGTCGAAAAATGTCTTGCAAAGAAAGTGTAAACCTATTTACAAAAAAATAGAAAATGTGTAATATAATAATAAGCAGTGGAACAAAGTGGAGCAAAGTAGGGGGATTGTTAAGCTTATAGGAAACTTTACCATACATTGAAGTTTTAAAAGAAGAATGATTTGTAAAATCTTGTAATATTTATCCACTATCAAACTTTGAAACTATAACTTGCAAGCTTTCTCTTCTACCTTTTATGAAAAATGATGTTAGACGATTCGCTAGATTTTTTTATCAGGTGCTTCCACTTGCGATAAAACGATTTAATAAGAAAATAGTCATATCATCATTGCTACTTAATTATCTACTTAGAAAAGTGTATGGAAAGTAAAAGTAGAAAAAAATTTTATAAGCTAAAAGTAGAATGAACTAGAAACTATGCTACTATCAGCTGAAACTAGAGGAAGGACTGTTTAAGAATGAAAGAAATACATAAAAGCGTTTTACTACAAGAGGCAGTTGACTCTCTTTCTTTAAAAGAAGACTCTATTGCAGTAGATATGACCTTAGGGTTTGCTGGACATAGTAGTGAAATATTAAAAAGAATAAAAAAGGGATACTTGTTCGCCTTCGACCAAGACAGTGAAGTTTTTACCTATAGCAGGAATCGTCTTAGTGCTATAGGTGATAACTTTGAACTTATTCACGCTAACTTTAGTGAAGCGAAAGATGAGTTATTAAAACGAAATGTCACTAAAGTTGACACTATATTATATGACTTAGGGGTGTCTAGTTATCAACTTGATAACAGTGAACGTGGCTTTAGCTATAATAATGATGCCACTCTTGATATGCGAATGAATAGAGATAATCCCCTAACAGCTAAAATAGTTGTTAATACCTATTCAGAAAGTGAATTAACAAGAATATTTAAACAATATGGGGAAAGTAAATTTGCACGAAATATTGCACGAAATATTGTTAAAAAACGTGAAGAAAAAGAAATAACTTCTACTTTAGAATTAGTAGATATTATTAAAGAAGCTGTACCTATTAAAGAAAGACTTAAAAAACATCCTGCAAAACAAATATTTCAAGCGATTAGAATAGAAGTTAATAAAGAATTAGATGTCTTAATATCATCACTTAATGATTCATTATCATTACTTAATGTAGGAGGAAGATTAGCAGTAATAACCTTTCATTCACTAGAAGATAAGATAGTAAAAGATACCTTTAGAAAAGTAAGTGAAGTAGATTCACTAAGTAAAGGTCTTCCGAATATTCCCGCTGATAAATTGCCAGACTTTAAAGTAATAACAAAGAAAGGCATAGTACCAACTGATATAGAGGAAGAAGAAAATCATCGTGCACATAGTGCGAGACTTAGAGTGATAGAAAAAATAAAATAGAAAGGGACTGATTGTTATGGCAAAGAAAAAACTGAAAAAAAGAATTAAAATGAGTAAATTTGAACGCTTACTGTATATTTTTGCTATAACATTATTAGTTACTTTACCCGTTGCAATCGTCTTTTCCAAAGCTACTTTATCACAGATTAATTTTGAAGTAGAAAAGCAAAAAAAACAAATAGAAGCTCAAACGAAAACGAATGAGAGTTTATCTATGAAAATAAATGAGTTAGCTTCGCTTGATAAAATACAAGAAGTTGCTAAAAATGAAGGTTTAAGTTATAATAATGATAATATAAAGAATGTAGAAGATGAAAAGTAGGCGGTGAAAATCTTTATGCGAAAAAAGAAACCTAGAAATAATGTTAAACTAAGTAAGTTATTTATTATAGGGTCTCTTTTTTTGTTTGCCTTAATGATTGGAAGGGTCATCTTTTTAGGACTATCAAAGAATGTTGATGGGGTTGATTTGCAAGCTTTAGCTAGTAGAAGAACCACTAAGACTGATACAATAAAGGCTCAAAGAGGAACTATTTATACTAAAGAAGGAGAAGTACTAGCTCAGAATGTTTCTTCTTATAAATTAATAGCTTACCTTGATGAGAGGCGAACTACTAATAAAAATAAACCGCAACACGTCGTTGATAAAGACTTAACAGCAGAAAAATTAGCACCTATCTTAGGAATTAGTAAAGAAGAAATATTAACTTATTTAAGTAAAACGGGTGTTTATCAGACAGAATTTGGTAGTAAAGGAAAAGGTCTAACAGAACTAACCAAAGAAAAAATTGAAGCTTTAAACTTACCAGGACTAGACTTTGAAGAAAGTTTTAAAAGATACTATCCGAAAGGAGATTTCTTATCTTATATAATAGGTTATGCTAAAGAAGATAATGATACTTCGAAACTAACCGGAGAAATGGGGTTAGAAAAGTATTACGATAAAACCTTATCTGGAACTGATGGTTATACTACTTATCAAAAAGATTTAAGAGGATATAAAATAGCCGGTACTAAAGAAGTTAGTAAAAAAGCCGAAGATGGAAATAATATCTATTTAACCATCAATAATAATATTCAATTCTTTGTAGAACAAGCTTTAGATGAAGCTGAGAAAGAAACTAGTTTTGAGTGGTTTACGATTGTAGTAGCAGATGCTAATACTGGAGCTATTTTAGCAGCTTCTTCATCACCATCTTTTGACCCTAATAGAAGAAATTTAACAAATTATTTAGACCTTAATATTGCTCTTCCTTATGAACCAGGTAGTACTATGAAGATATTTACTTATATGGCAGCGATGGAAAATGGTGTTTATAATGGGAATGAAACTTATCATTCAGGTGTTTATCAAACAACTGATGGTACCGAAATAGGTGACTGGAATAGAGCAGGTTGGGGTGATATTACTTTTGATAAAGGTTTTGCTCTATCTAGTAACGTCGGTGTTATTAACTTAATTAAACGTCATATGAATGCTGATATGTTAAGAAGCTACTTTAAGAAATTAGGATTTTCAAAGAAGACAGGTATTACCCTTCCAAATGAAGCAACGGGAAAACTAAGCTTTAAATATGAAACCGAAATCTTTAATGCTGGTTTTGGACAAGGAATAACAACTACGCCGATGCAAAATATTCAAGCATTAACTTCGCTTACTAATAAAGGAACAATGTTAAAACCATATATCGTTGATAAAATTGTCGATTCTAATACTAATGAAGTGGTTTATGAAGGAAAAAGAACAGAAGTTGATAAAGTTGCTAGTGAAGAAACTGTCAATAAAATGAAAGATTTAATGTGGGATACGGTAAATGGTAAAGGTAATACTGGAGCTGGTTATCGATTAGAAGGTTATGACTTAATCGGAAAAACTGGTACGGCACAAATAGCTGATGAGTCAAGTGGTGGTTACTTAAGTGGTAGTAATGATATAATTTCTTCTTTTGCGGGTGTTTATCCTAAAGAAAATTCTAAAGTAATTATTTATGCTTCTGTTAAACGTCCTGCTGGTGGTAAACAAAATGTTATTTGGAAAGCAGTTAAAGATATAGTGGTTAATATAAGTAAATACTATGGCACAAATCCCACGGATACAACTGTTTCTAAATTAAAAACTTATACTTTAAATTCTTATACTAACAAAACAGTAGAAGAAGCCAAGACTGATCTTACTAAAAAGGGAATGGAAGTAGTACAAATTGGTAATGGTAATAAAGTTATTTCTCAGTACCCAAATGCTAAAGAAAAAGTAGCAAGTGGTTCTAAAGTATTCTTAATTACGAATGATAGTAATCAAACTATGCCAGATTTAGTTGGTTTATCGAGAAAACAAGCCGAAGAATTGTTAAAACGTCTTGATGTAACAGTAACCTTAGATGGTAGTGGTTATGTCACCGAACAAAGTGTTGCAGTCGGTACAAAAATCGAAAAAGGAATGAACGTAACCTTAAAATTAGCCAAAAAATTCTAAAAAAAAGCTAAAGATAGTAGAAAAATAAAAGGAAAAGCTTTTAATGAAGCGTAGTTTATAGTATAATGAGAAAAGGATAGGGGTGATACGATGCAATTGATAACTAGTCTAGATGTTGGTAATGAGGAAATTAAAGTCATTGTCGCTAGTGCTTATAACAATAAATGTCATGTTTTAGCTTCTACCTCTATTAGAAGTTCGGGAATAAAGAAAAATACTATTTATAATGATAGAAAACTAAGAGAAACAATTAAATTAGCAATTACAAAAACGGAAGAGAAGATAAGTATGAAAATTAAAGAAGTAATTCTTTTAATTCCTGCAACTACTTCCAAGATGACGATAGAAACAGGTCTTGTTGATGTAAGAGATGGTGTTGTAAGAGGCGAAGATATCAAACGAGCTTTAACTGATGCTAAAAATGATAGTTATGCTGATGATAGAGAATTTGTTAGTGCGCTACCTATTTCTTTTACAGTGGATGATAACTTAAGTGTTAGTAATCCTATTGGGGAAGAAGGAGAAAAACTCTTTGTTAAAGCAGTTATATCGACTAGTTTAAAGAGTGAAATTTATCCACTTATTCAACTAGTTTCATCACTTGGTATTTCTATTGTTGATATCGTTCATAAAAGTCAAGCTGATTACTATGCGATAAATAATAGTTCACTTGATAGAAAACTTGGTTGTATCATTAACTTAGGAGGAGATGTTACGACTGTTTCTATCTTTAATAAAGGAATAATGATTAAAAATTCTTATATACCACTTGGTAGTAGCAGTGTTGATAAAGATATAGCTTTTGTTTATAAAGTACCAATTAAAACAGCAAGACATTTAAAAGAGACGTTTGCTCTTGCTGTACCACGTTATGCTGATAAGTATGATAGTGTTGATGTGGAAAACGAAGAAAAGAAGAAAATTACTATTAATCAAACGGAGATTAGTAAAGTAATAGAGTCAAGATTAAATGAAATTTTAAAACTTGCTAAAAATGAAATAAATCGCTTAACAAAACGGGAAATAAGTTATATAATTATAGTGGGTGGTATCAGCGAATTAGCTGGATTCAATTATATAGTAGAAGATGTTTTGGGACGCAATGCTTACTGTCTTAATATGCAAGAGATGGGAGCAAGACACAATAAATATACAAGTGCCTTTGGTGCGACCCAATATTTTTATAAGAAGTGCTTATTACAGGAAGAAGATATTTCTTGTTTTCCGTCTGAAATGGCTAGCGTATTTTTATCACCAAAGAAAAGAAGCACAGGAAACGAAAATATGGTTCATAGATTTTTGCACCATTTTTATGATAAATAACAGTTAAGGAGGAACAAACTATGGGAAATGGACTAGAAATGGATCAATTAGCAAAGATTAAGGTAATTGGTTTAGGTGGCGGTGGAGGAAATGCCGTTAATAGAATGGTTGAGTCTGGAGTTAAAGGCGTTGAATTTATCGTTGCTAATACAGACTTACAAGTATTAAATAATTCAAAAGCTGACGTTAAGATACAATTAGGTGCTAATCTTACTGATGGCTTAGGAGCAGGAAGTAAGCCTGATATTGGTCGTGAAGCAGCTCTTGAAAGTAAAAAAGAAATAGAAGATGCCTTAACTGGTGCTGATATGATTTTTATTACTTGTGGAATGGGTGGAGGAACAGGAACTGGTAGTGCCCCTGTTGTTGCTGAAATAGCCCAAGGTTTAGGAGCTTTAACTGTTGCTATTGTTACAAAACCATTTACTTTTGAAGGGAAAAAGCGAATGGATAATGCCCTAAGGGGTCTAGCAGAACTTGAAAAGCACGTTGATACTTTAATCGTTATACCAAATGATAGATTAAGAGAAATTATTGATAAGACAACACCTATGCTTGAAGCATTTAAAGAAGTAGATAACGTTTTACGTCGCGGTGTTCAATCAATTTCTGATTTGATTGCTGTAGTTGGTCTTGTAAACCTTGACTTTGCTGATGTTCAATCTGTTATGAAAGATTCTGGTCATGCCATTATTGGTATTGGTATCGGTATGGGTGAAGATAGAGCTATTGAAGCTGCCCAACAAGCGGTATCTAGTCCATTACTTGAAACTAGTATCGCTGGAGCAACTGATGCTATCATTAATATTACTGGTGGTGTTAACTTAACTTTATTTGAAGCTGAACAAGCTGCTGAAGTAGTAAGAGCAGCTTCTGGAACAGATATTAATACTATCTTTGGTTCAGTAATTAATGAAAATCTATCAGATGAAGTTATTGTAACAGTAATTGCTACTGGATTTGATAAGAAAGCAAAGGAATCAACACAAAAACCAGTTTTCTCTAATGTTCAACCTACAAGACGTAGTAGGGGGGAAGAAATGGGATATGGTTCACCACTTCCAAGAATAGATACTTCCATTGATGAAGATGATGACGATGATGGAGAAATTTTAGGTAGTGATTATGATTTACCTCCATTTTTAAGAGATAAAAACTTTTAGAAAATAGCATATCAATGATATGTTTTTTTTGTATATAAGGAAAGAGCGTTTGGATTTTTATTGAATAAAAAAATGAACCTATTTTTCTTATATACGAATCGATACATAAATATCAATCACTAGTAATGATTTAACACAAATTATCTAGAAATGTCTCGAAAAATAATGTAATTTTATTGTAAATTACTGAAATTGTGTTATAATATCTGATATAGAGGTGCAATATGAACGAGAATAATAATCAAAAAAGTTTATCTGATTATACAAAAGATGAATTAAGTAAGTTAAGTCCTAATCAAGTTCAAGAATTATTTTTGGAAACATTAAAGGAGATAGTTGAAATTAGTCAATCTGCTACTCAACATATTAGTCAATTAGATGAATATAGGAAAAGGGCTGAGCAATCAGGAGATGAAAAAACTGCTGATGAATTAGAACAGATTGTAGAAACTTCAAAAAAACGACTTGCAGAAGGTTTGATTTCTTACAATGAAACCATTAAAGAAATAGAAAATAAGGATGTTAAAACATTATCAATTTTTAATCAAACTCGTATTAATAGAGGAAAAAGTTTTGTTGAAGTTATGTCATCTGATGCAAGGGTGCATGATGAATATATGCAATCAAAACGTAATGAAAGATATGAGAAAATGATAGACGAAGCTGGTGAGGTAGAAACTCCTTTAAGTAGGTTACATCGTTAGAAACTACTTGATTTATTTTTAATAAAATGTAATGGATACACAAAAAGGTGATTAGATTTCTATATCATAATCATCTTTTTCTTTACCTAAATCATATTCTTTATTGTATCATCTTCAATAATGTTATGCGCATATAAATTTCTTGAAAAGTCACAATATTTATATCTACCTTTTCTATTAAATAACTTGTTTTTATAAATTTAAGAAGTCTTATAAAATACTTGACGAACAAATATTCTATAGATATAATAAAGAAAATGAAAACGGAAAGGAACGATAAAATGATAGCAAAAGTATTAGTAGAAGTAATGAGCAAAGCTGTAGATAAGACTTTTTCTTATTTAGTTCCTGATGACTTAGTTAGTATAGCAGCAGTTGGGGAAAGAGTAGTTGTTCCTTTTGGAAATAGACAAGTAGAAGGGTTTATTCTAGAATTGACTACTAAAGTAGATGAAGATTATAAGCTTAAAGAAATAATTAGTATAGATAATGATATTATATTAAATGAAGAATTACTTTTATTAGGCAAAAAGATTAGTAAAATGACTTTAGCACCATTAATTAGTTGTTATCAAGCAATGCTTCCCAAGGCTTTAAAAATAAAGAATAAAAAGGAAATAACAAAGATTTATGAGACGTTTTATACGGTTAATAAAAATAATGATAGTAAATTAACGGAAAAACAGTTAGAGATAGTAAATTTAATCGGGGATAGAACGGTTAGTGAAAAAGAATTAATAGAGATAAGTAAAGCAAGACTTAATTTGTTAGTAACTAAAGGAGTTCTTTTAAAGGAAAAGTTTGAAAGTTATCGTTTAAAACATAATGATTCTGTTACTAATCATAATACTTTAACACCTTTACAAGAGAAAGTAACCAAAGAGATAATTACTAGTTCTGATTTAGTTTATCTTTTACATGGCGTTACTGGTTCTGGTAAAACAGAAGTTTATATGTCTTTAATCGAGGAAGGATTGAAACATGGTAAACAAAGTATTGTTTTAGTCCCTGAGATATCTTTAACTCCTCAGATTTTAAGACGTTTTGAACAACGTTTTGGTAGCAGAGTAGCTATTTTTCATAGCGCTTTATCAGATGGCGAAAGATATGATGAATATCGCAGGGTAGCAAGAGGTGAAGCTAGTTTAGTTATCGGTACTAGAAGTGCTATTTTTGCTCCCTTAAAAGACATTGCTTATATCATTATGGATGAAGAACATAGTGATTCTTATAAACAAGAAAATACCCCTAAATATGAGACAAAAATGGTCGCTATTGAAAGATGTAAATATCATCAAGCAAAATTGATTTTGGGAAGTGCTACCCCAACTCTTGAAAGTTATGCTAGAGCATTAAAGCACATTTATCACTTAGTAAGTTTAACAGAACGAGTGGGGGGAAGAAGTCTTCCAGTAGTAAAATTTGTTGATATGAATAAAGCAATTGCTACTTCGAAAGGACATTTTTCTTTAGAATTAATTAAGGCGATAGAAGAAACTTTAGCAAGAGATGAACAGGTAATTCTTCTTCTTAATCGAAGGGGTTATTCTTCAGTCTTATCTTGTAAGAATTGTGGCTATGTGATGAAGTGTCCTAACTGTGATATTTCTTTAACCTATCATAAAACCAATAACTTATTAAGATGCCATTATTGTGGTTATGCGACTAATTATCCAAAAATTTGTCCTGAATGTAAAATGGATTCTTTAAGAGATTTAGGAGTTGGAACAGAAAGAATCGAAGAAGAAGTAAAAAGTCTATTCAAAGATGTTAAAGTCTTACGAATGGATGTTGATACGACGAGTAGAAAGAATGCTCATCAGAAAATTATTGAAAGCTTTGGTAAGGGAGAAGCTTCTATTCTAATTGGAACTCAAATGGTAGCGAAAGGTCTTGACTTTCCTAATGTTACTTTAGTGGGAGTAATTAATACCGATACTTCTTTGATGATACCAGACTTTCGAAGTAGTGAAGTTACTTTTGATTTATTAAGTCAAGTAGCAGGGCGTTCTGGTCGTAGTAGAGAAGGAATAGTTATCTTTCAGACTTATAATAAAGAGCATTATGCAATAGAATCAGCTAAAGAACATAACTATCTAAAGTTTTATAAAGAAGAAATGTCAATTAGAAAGATAATGAAATATCCACCTTATTACTATCTAGTATTAGTAAAAATTAGTAGTAATGAAGAAAATACTTGTTTAATAGAAGCAACCAGATGTTTCAAAGTCTTAGAAAAGTATTTAGATAAAACTATTCTTCTAGGACCTACTAAAGCGATGATATTTAAAAAGATGAATATTTATTCTTATCAGATAATTTTGAAATATCAATATCAAGATAACCTATATGAAATTCTTGATAAATTACTTAGATACTATGCTACTAAAAAAATAGTAGAAGTGTCCGTTGATTTCAATCCATTGCATTTATAACATTTTTCAACAAAAAATAACATAATATGTAGTGGTGATAAAATGTTATTTCAACTATTTAATAGTTTAAGAGGATTCTTTACTTTTACGGCGAGTTATTCTAATCAGGTCTTTAAAGAACCATTATCAAAAGAAGAGGAAGAAGACTGTATCAAGAGAATGCAACAAGGGGATAAGGAAGCTAGAAATGATTTGATTGAACATAACCTACGTTTAGTTGCTCATATTGTAAAGAAATTTGATTATAAAAATGTTGACCAAGATGATTTAATTAGTATAGGAACAATTGGTCTTATAAAAGGTGTTGATAGTTTTCTTACTAGTAAAGGCAATAGGCTAACTACTTATTGTGCTAAGTGCATTCAAAATGAAATTCTGATGTACTTTCGAGCAAATAACAAAAATAATAAAAATATCTCTTTAAATGAACCAGTTGGGTTTGATAAAGAAGGCAATGAAATATCAATTCTTGATATCTTGAAAGCACCAAAACCTGACTTTGTAGAAGAAATTAGTAAGAAAGATAATGTCTTACTACTTAATGACTATATCGAAGTATTAACGGATAGAGAAAAAGATATAATTGAGAAAAGATATGGTTTATATGGAAATATTCCCAAGACACAAAAAACAATCGCTCATGATATGAATATTTCGAGAAGTTATGTTTCGAGAATAGAAAAGCGAGCTTTAACTAAAATACTAAGAGAATTTATTAAAAATAATCATTATGATGAAATATAAATAGAAACAAAAGCACCTAGCATGTGATATAATAGTTTCAGTGAGGAGTAGTATAAGTTTATGGATAATAAAGAAATACTAAATAAAATTAAAAATTTATCTTATGAAGAATTAATAAATATTGTTAATAATCTTACGTCAGACGAGATAATTGAACTTAGTAATATAATTGGGTATCCTGTATTCACAAGACTTTGTATGGGAGTGTTAAAACATAAATTTGTCTTATTACAAGATGGTGCAGCTGCAGTGATAGTAAACGAGCAAGGACAAATATTGTTACAAAGTCGGGCAGATAGAGATAAGTGGGGGTTACCAGGCGGCTGTCAAGAATTAGGTGAAAGATTTCAGGATACTATTATTAGAGAGATAAAAGAAGAGACAAATTTAGATGTAAATGAAGAAGATTTGGAGTTAGTAGATATAGTTTCAGGAGCGAGCCGAAGAAACAATTATCCTAACGGTGATGTTGTTATAAATAATACAGTTTTATATTGCATTAGAAAATATTCAGGTGAATTAAAGTGGGATACAGAATCTAAAGAAATGAAATTTTTCAACTTAGATGGCTTACCACCAGAGCAAAATGATCCTGATTTAGTTGAAGTATATAAGAAATCTATTAGTAAATTAAAAAAATGAAGAATTTGACAAATAAGGCCTGAGTGCTTATAATTAAAACATAAATCAGTGATTCAGAGTAGTAGGTATAACTAAATTTTAAAGAGAGTAATTGGTGGTGGGAAATTACAAATTTACTATACTAAATGGACTGATGAGAGACTACCGAAATAATAGTAGGCTAGTACGGAGTTGTTCCTTCGTTAACAAAGAAACGTATATAGTAGAGTATACGCTATTATAAGGTGGCACAATAAGTAGTTAAATCTTATCCTTTAATAGGATAGGATTTTTTCTTTTGAAAAGAGGTTAGAAATATGGAAAAGAAAAAAATAGTATTAACTGGTGAAAGACCAACTGGTCCTTTACATATTGGTCATTATGTAGGGTCTTTAAAAAGTAGAGTAAAACTACAAAATGAAGGTGATTATGATGAGATGTATTTGTTTGCAGCAGATGCGCAAGCTTTAACAGATAATTTTGATAATCCAAAGAAAGTAAGAGATAATATCTTTGAAGTAGCTTTAGATAACTTAGCTTGTGGTATTGACCCAGCAAAAGTTAATTACTTTATTCAGTCAGAAGTACCAGAACTAACAGAGTTAACATTTTACTATATGAACTTAGTAACAGTAGCAAGACTTCATAGAAATCCAACTGTTAAGGAAGAAATTAAACTAAGAGGGTTTGAAGAGAGTATTCCAGCAGGATTTTTCACTTATCCGGTAAGTCAAACGGCTGATATAACGGCTTTTAAAGCAACAGTTATCCCTGTTGGTGATGACCAATTACCAATGATTGAACAAGCAAGAGAAATTGTTAGAAAGTTTAATTCTATTTATGGTGAAACACTAGTAGAACCAGTAGCAATGCTTCCTTCTAGTGAAAATGAAAAAAGATTAGTGGGAACTGATGGTAATGCTAAGATGAGTAAATCAATCGGTAACTGTATTTATTTAAAAGATAGTGAAGAAGAAATAAAAAGAAAAGTTTTTGCTATGTATACAGACCCTAATCATATAAGAGTAGAAGATAAAGGTCAAGTTGAAGGAAATGTTGTTTTCACTTATCTTGATACTTTCTGCAAAGAAGATTCTTTTGAAAAATTCTTACCAGAATATAAAAACTTAGACGAGTTGAAAGCACATTATAGACGTGGCGGTTTAGGTGATATGAAGATTAAAAGATTCTTAAATGATATCTTGCAAGAAGAGTTAAAACCAATTAGAGAAAAACGGGAAGAATTAGCTAAAAACCCAGAATATGTTTATAATGTATTAAAAGAAGGAACTAAGAAAGCTAGAGCTAAAGCGAAAGAAACTTTAGATGAAGTTAAAAGAGCTATGCAGATAAATTATTTTGAGGATGATGCACTTTTGAAAGAAGTAAAAGCAAGACAAATTTAGTTAAATTAAAATCAAAAGTTTAATGAAAACTTCATTTCTTTAAAAAGTAAGTTTTCTTTTTTTTGCTAAAATTAATTGGTTATTGTATTTACGAAAAAAAGTGTTATAATATTTGACAAAAAAAGGGGGACAATAGTATGTACTATGATATTCGTAAATTTAAAGAAAGTTTTGAAAGTTTAGGTTATACTTTTCCTAGTGGTGATGTTTTAGAAGATGTGTATACATTTTATAAATATTATGAAAATCCTATAAATAAAGGAGTTTCTACTATTTTACTTGAAGGTGATCCTGGTAGTGGTAAAACTTTTTTGTCAGAAGTATTTAGTTCATTTTTAGGACAAGATGGTGATTCAACTGAGTATATTTATACACAATGTGTAGAAGAAACCAATAGTGATAGATTAATTTCTACTTATAATGTTTCTGCTATCGTAAAAGGCGATGGTGATAAGGCTATTGCAGAAGGTATTTTAGCAAGAGCAATTAATTTGGCTAATAATTCAACCAAGGTTGTATTAACAGTTGATGAGCTTGATAAAGCAAGAGATGCTCTTGATTCTTACTTTCTTAACTTTATTCAAAGCGGAAAAATTGAAACATCGGATAATCAGATTCTTTCTTTAACTAATAGTGGAATGAAAAATCTTTATTTTGTAATTGCTAAAAATAATGAAAGAAATTTAATAGATGCTTTATTAAGAAGATGTACAGTTATAGAATTGCCACCTATGCCGCCAGTTTTAGCTTATAAGACATTAGTAAAAAAAATTTGCTGATTATCCTCATGATCCAAAGTTTTTAAAATTTATATCTAAGGTTTACGAATCTATTTATAATGAGCAGATGGCATCTAATGGTGAATTATTAACTCGTTTACCAGCCCTTCAAGAGTTAATACTAGCTGTATCTAGTGACAATATTTTATATATGAGCGGAGAAAATAGTACAAGAAGAATTAAAAAGTTAATAAGAAACCTAGGAAAAGATGTTGAAACTAGAGACATAATTACAGATATTTTAACCAAAAAATTTAAATATGATAATAGCGAAAGTAATTATACAAATGAAACTTTAGATTTAGACATGGACAGTCCAGAAGATTATATGTCAACAAGAGATTCTGCAAGTTTAGTAGAACAATATATGGAAAAGAAAGACAATGGAGAGTATATCTTTGAAGAAGATGAATATGATGATCCTATGAAAAATATTGCTACTATTCTTGATAATATGAAAGATGATCAATCATTAGTATTTTTGGATAAAGAAGATAAGGAAAAAATTGTAGAATTAGGTGTTATTACTCACAAAAATCCAGCAGCGTTAGATGAATTGTTTGATAGAATTAAATTTAAAGGAAATCCTAACAGTAGATTTGGTTTCCTAGACTTTGATGATAATAATTTTGTAGGACTTATGAAATACAAAAACACTCTTATTTTGGTTGCTAATAAGGAGTATGTGTCTCCTAAATTATTGATGCAAGGTCTTTCATCAATAGTTTCTATAATTAGTGACTATAATAAGAATGATTTTAGTAAGGATATAACTAGAACAAGCTTATTTTTCTCGGAAACTTCAGCTGCTGATTTTAAATTGACTGGTCTTAATGTTAAAATACTTTCTAATTCTCCAAATTTTGTCCTTAACAAAATGAATTCATTAAATGGCGTTATGGTTTATCAAGATAATAATATGAAAATAACTCATGACGATACAATGAATATCAATTACTTCAGATATCTTCAAAAGTATAGAGCAGAACCATTTTATGATGTTGTTCTTAAAATATGTAAATTTAATCCTGAATTAGCAATTCCACTTTCTTTTATTGATGCTAAAAAGTTTTCAACTTTAACGGACAGAAATTTAGTAAAAAGGTACAGTGATTTTGTTCATGTGAAAGAAGATTTAGAAGCTAAAAGGACTGATGGTTGGGAAGTGAAAATAGATAAGTTTGAGACTATGGATTTAGAGTTTTCAACATTACAAGAAGTGGGATTAAATTGGTATAATGAACCTAAGCATGAAGTTGTTGAAGAAAACGATACTTTTGTATTTAATTATGATATTGATATTAATTATGAAGATAAAAAAATTCATATGTTACCTAAATATAAATTAAATGGTGATTATCTGCTATATACGAAAGATTCTGATTTTGAAAATAATGAAATTATCAAACATTTGAATTCTACTCAAAAAGAAGTAGCAATGTTAGCAAGAGATATTTTTGGAAACTTTATACCAAAACCTTCTAAGGAAAAATCACAAATCTATTTTTCAGGTTCTTCAGTAAGATTAGCTGGTGAGTTAGTTGATGTTGATCTTAATTCTACTAATGTTCCAGCTATTAAAAATAATATAACTAGAGAACCAGACTTTATTAAATATTACAAACAGTTATCTCGTCCTACTGCAAGTATGATTTCTGAAAAAATTTTAAGAAAGACTAGGTAAGTTTTATGGATAATAAGATACCAGATTTAAATAGTCTATTTAGTTATGAAGCTGAAGAAAATGATAATCAGCTAATACCTAGTGATTATTTTATTGAAACTTTAGGACAATCTAATTCTTCAGTTAATAATAGTTCTAGTAATTCTTCTTCAAATAATATTGATAATCAATCAAACTCAGATAGTTCTGATGACTTCAACGATAGTAATTCAGATGATAATATATCAGAAAATTCAAATGATATGAGTAATCAATCTGATTTAGATAATTCTGAAGATTTTAGTGATAGTAATTCAGATTATGATTCATCAGAAAACTCAAATGATATGAGTAATCAATCAAACTCAGATAATTCTGAAGGTTTTAGTGATAGTAATTCAGATTATGATTCATCAGAAAACTCAAATGATAAGAACAATCAATCGAACTCATATAATTCTGAAGATTTTAATGATAATAATTTAGATTATGATTCATCAGAAAATTCAAATGATATGAGTGACCAATCTGATTCAGCTAATTCTGAAGATCTTAATAATAGTAATTCAGATGATAATATATCAGAAAATTCAAATGATATGAGTAATCAATCTGATTTAGATAATTCTGAAGATTTTAGTGATAGTAATTCAGATGATAATATGTCAGAAAGCTCAAATGGTATGAGTGACCAATCTGACTTAGACAGTTTGGATGATTTTGATGAGGAAGATGATAATGACTTTGATAATCTGATGAACAACTATGAAGATGAAAAGGAATTAGAACGCTCTAAATCTAATTCTAGTTCAAAACGACCTAGTGATAAATTAAGTGATGTAAATGCTACAAAAGTGTATAATGTTTTGAAAAAATTAGTTTCTTTAAGTTATGAACGATATGAAAAAGGAACTTATCGATATAATAAAAAAGAGATAGTAAAACATTATATAACTAACCAAAAATTTAAAATTTTGAATGATACTATGAGTCCAATTTTTAAGCCAGACGTTTATGTTTTTGATTTATCACCATCAAATGATAATTCTTTGGAATTGTATGTTAATGCAATAAGTAGTCTTGCTGTGAAAGGTTCTATTATTTATTTGACTTTTAATGAGAGAATACTTAGAAAATTAACTATAAAGAAATATGGTAATACAAGTATTGATGTTAATAAAATTGCTACTACTTCTGAAAATAAATATAAAAATTTTGATTGTGAGATATATGATGATGGTGTGTGTTTTTTATATGAAGAATTAGTAAAAGTTCGTGACAGAAATATTTATGTTTTCTCAGATTTTGATGTTAGTGATGATATGACTAAACTATCTCAAAAAAATAGGGAGATTGTTTGGTTTTCTACGCAAACCCAAAATTATAGTTTTTTAATGGATTATCCAGTTAACTACCAAGGATATTACGTAGAAACAGAAAATATTGATGATATAGAAAAATATGTATTAACTAAAAATAAAAGTAGATATAGGAGGAAATTTAATGCAAACAGATAATTTTAATAGGGTGTTAGAAGAAAAATACCATTTAGTTAAATCAATAGCTACAGATTATAACTATAATGAAGAATTAACTACGATGCTTACTCTTATCTATATGGCTTTCTATATGAATTATGGAAAAGAAAGCGATATGCCTTTATATGATATTTTTCGTAATGTTAAGGTTGTATATGATAAGGGAACAGTAAGTGAAGTAGCAGCAAAAAATGGTTTTTCTGATGTTTCCTCAACAGATGCAGCTGTTACAATTTTTACTCCTAATTTAAATGTCTTTAAAGATAGTAAATTAAAACAAAATCCTCAAACTATAATTTTGGGAACTAATGTTAATCAGTATTTAGCCACTCCAGTACTAAAATTAGAGTTGCTTGCACATGAAATAAGACATGCTTTTACAGGCTATTTTAATACTAATAAATTGATAGATAAAAATACTTACTATATGCGAAGTGGATTTCAAGAATCTTATTATACTAAATCTGAATATTCTAATAAAGTAACTAAAGAAACTACTGGAAGAATATTTGACGAGATTGCTAATACTCATATAACTGGTTTGTTAGTAAATATGATAATGAATTTTAAAAATAAGAAGATAACAAATAAAGCTTTAGTTAAATACTTGCAGACTCTAAAAACAAGTCAACCAGATGGAAGATATAGGCCAATAGGATATGATTTAGAAGTTAAACTGTTATATCCGCTATTAACTAATGAAATATTTATTAATAGTGTTGATCAACATAGCTTTGATGGAGATATTGAAATTGTTAAAGGTTTGATAAATGCTAATACAAGTTTATCATCTTATAATGAATTTTGTGAATTACTTGATGTCGTCAGTACAGAGACTGCTCAATATCAAGATAAAGTCTCAGAAAATGATTTTGATTTCATTAATCAATATGTCGAAAACGTTACACAAGCAAAAAGAATAGTTGTTGATTTAAAGAATAATATAGGTGGTAGCAAGGTTTTACAAAAAACTAAATAAAAATATTGACATTAAAAAATCTTAGTAATATATTAGTATCAATATAAATTTAGGAGTAGGTATGGAAAAGAACTTAATGGTAGCAAAAATTGATACATTACTAAATCTTGATAAACTAATATCTGGAAATCTTTTCTTCTGCCTAAGTCCTGAAAAGAAAGTAAGAAAACGTCATTAAAGGGAAACCTTGATGATGTTTTCTTTTTAGGAGGGAATTATTATGAATATTACGATTGATGATTTACTAAATGTAGTGAAGACTTATAATACTGAAGAAGTAGAGAGTGTTAGAAAAGCATATTTATTTGCAGAGTATCTACATCGAGGGCAGACAAGACAAAGTGGTGAGCCCTATATTACCCATCCTTTAAATGTTGCGTATATCTTAGCAGAAATGCATGCTGATAAAGACACTTTATGTGCAGGATTACTTCATGATACTTTAGAAGATACTGAAGTTACGAAAGAAGAAATAGAAGAAAACTTTAATGAAGATGTTGCTAAATTAGTTGATGGTGTCACCAAGATTAGTAAACTTAACTTTTCTTCTAAACAAGCCCAAAATCTTGCTAATACTAGAAAAATAATAACGGGTATCACAGAAGATGTTAGAATAATAATTATTAAATTAGCTGATAGACTTCATAATATGCGTACACTTAGTTTTAAATCAGAATTTAAACAAAAAGAAAATGCTATGGAGACGATGGATCTTTTTGTTCCACTTGCTTACTGTATTGGAGCCTATCGCTTAAAATCCGAGCTAGAAGACTTATCTTTGCAATACCTTTATCCTGATAAATATAAAAAACTAAGTGAAATAAAGTTAAAAGTAGAAGAAGATAGTACTGGTTGTTTGGAAGAAATGTTAGCAACTATTAATAAAATACTAAGTGATAAAGAAATACCACACGAAATAAAAGTTAGAACAAAAAATATTTATGGTATTTATAAAAGATTAGAACAAGGTCATCAGGTAGATAATATTCATGATTTATTATCCCTTAAAGTAATGGTTGATAATATTGCTAATTGTTACTATACTTTAGGTTTAGTACATTCTAAGTATCATCCTATTAATAATAAATTTAAAGATTATATTTCTACTCCGAAAACAAATATGTATCAATCATTACATACAACTGTGTTTGGTCTTGATGATAGGTTAGTTCAAACTCAGATAAGGACTTTTGATATGGATAAAATTGCCTCTTTTGGACTTACAGCTTATTGGGATATTAATAAGGGAAATGCTAGAGATAAGATGCAGAAAGATTTAAAAGAAAAGTATCAATTCTTTAATTCACTTTTAGAAATAAATAAAGCTTTTAGTGATAATCAAGACTTTGTAAGACAGGTAAAAGAAGAACTGTTTTCTGATAAAATCTATGTTTACACGACAAAAGGAGAAACGATAGAGTTACCAAAAGATTCATCCGTTGTCGATTTTGCATACCGTATACATACCAGTTTAGGTAATTCAATGACAGGAGCTTTAGTAAATAATGAAATGGTAGATTTTGACTTTATTTTACATAGTAAAGATAGGGTGAAGATATTAAATGATACTTTAGGAAAAGGACCCAGTGAAGAATGGCTTTCATATGTAAAAACAACTAAAGCAAAAAGAAAAATAAAAGAATATAGAAATATGTGATTAATGATGAACATTTAATTTTGATTGGACTACCTAATATTAAAGCAACAGCTACCGATGAAGAAGTTTATTTTTATAACTTATCATTTGTTTCAACTCAATATGCATAGAATTTATCAATCATCTTTTTCTCAGACAATGGATTTTAAAAATACAATTTTTAGTTTAGAAAGAGCTTTTATTGTAACTAAGCCAAAATTTTATATAGAAAGACATAATTATTTTTAATTTAAGAGATAATAGCTGATTAAAGTAAGTAAATTTTTAAAAAAGAATCAGAAACTAGCTGAACACTTCAAAGATTATTCAAATTATCATCTTTTGGATACATAACTTACACTGATAAATTATGACTTTGAACAACTACTTAATTACTTTAGCAAAATAGCTCCTACTTTGCCATTGTTTAAATAAAAAACAAATAAGAAATATTGCTAGGAAAAAGTATTTAAAGCAAGAAATAGCAAAATTAAACTCATACTTAACTACTTCCAAGACCTTAAAAAAAATGTAAAACTCTTGCTATTAAAATGTTTATTTGCTATAATTTAATTGTCTAAAGATGTTCGAGATGCTTAATAGTATAAAACCGACTAAAGAGACGATAAGGGAGTGCTGATGAGTGTTCATCTGTGTTGAATACCTTTTCATTGACTAGGGATCCTAGAAGCTGGACTATGCACACCCACCTATATATAAGTATAGGTTTTATCGTTCTAAGCTATCGCTTCTTTGGACTTTTTTTGTTTTCATATTTTTTCTTTCTTGGAATAGACTTAACTAGAGGAGGAAAATATGAAACAGATTATTTCATTTGAAAAAGAAATTGCTTTTAAAACAATGATAGGGGAAGTAACTAGTATTTCACTTGAACATACACTAGCATTTCAAGGACCAAGTACGATTAGTGGTGATATGATTGTTAGTGGTACTTATAAAATGACAGAAGCTTCTACTTTAGAAGAAGACTTTCAATATGCTATTCCAGTAGATATAATGTTAACGAAAGATTTAGAAGAAGATAATAGATCAATTACTATTCATAATTTTACTTATGATATTAGAAATGAAGATACCCTTCACTTATATATTGATGTTTTAGTTAAAGGAAGAGAAGTTATTGAATTAGAAGAAGAAACAGAAGAAGAAATACCTGTACTAGAACGAAATGAAGAGATTGCTCCTAAACTAGAAGAAATAGTAGAAGAAGAGTCTGATGATAATAAAGAAATTTTATCAGAGAGTGAAGTAGAAGAAAGTCAGAAAGTAATTGATAATATTATGAACCCTTTCCCAAAACAAGAGGAAATACCAACTCCCGTTATGCAAGAAGAGGTAAAAGAAGAGAAAGAAGAAGTTAAAGAACCACAAGATACAAAAGTGATGAATTCTATTTTTTCTGCTTTTGCTAATACGGAAGAAACTTATACTACTTACTCTGTTTATTTATTAAGAGAAACAGATAGTATTGAAAGTATCATTGAAACTTATGGAATATCAAGAGAAGAATTATCATATTATAATGATTTAGAAAATTTAACAGTAGGTAGTAAGATAATTATTCCAACGACTAAAAAAGATGTCAGTACCAATTAAATATACTTTAGTTGATAATAATAAGATAATAACTTATCCTGATAAAACAATCTTTATTAAAAAGCGAAGTAGTTATAATATCGAAGAGGTTTATAAATATCTTGATGACCATGCTGTTAGTAATTACTTAAAGCCGGTAGAAGTAACTGATAAAGAATTAATATTTCCTTATTTTGAAAAAAATAGTTTAACTGATGATGAAATTAGTAAAAGACTGGTTTTAAATCTTACCATCTGGCAGAATAAAACAACTACTTATCAGAAACTTAATTTAGATGAAGTTAAGAATTTCTATGAAAGTACAAAAAAAGAGATAAATTACTTATTCTCTTATTATCGTGATATCATCTTACAATTAGAAACAAAAGTATACTATTTACCGACAGAATATTTATTTTTAAGAAATAGTAGTATCCTTAATAGACAGTTAAGAGTAGCAGCTGATTTATTAGAAGAGTGGTATGAAACAGTTAAGAATAAGGAAAGAGAACGGTTAGTTTACTGTCATGGAAAGTGTGAATTAGCACATTTTCTGCCGATAGATGATGGTTATTTCATAAGTTTAGAACAGGCACATTTAGGAAGAGTAAGTGATGATATTGAAAACTTATTTAGGAAAAATTTTTCATCAATTGATTTAGTAACTACTTATAATTTATATCAGCGAAAGTATCCTTATACTTTAGATGAAAAGTTATTCCTTTTTGTAAAACTAGCTATTCCTCCTAAAATAGATATTTATCCATGTAATTTAGAAACTAATAAAAGACTTTTAGATTTTTATGAGCAATTAATCGATTTTAATAAATTCATTTTAGAGGAGCAAGAGAAGGAGAAAAAGAGTAAGTAACAGTTCTGCTAGTAAAAGAATAGCATGCAGTCTTGTAACTAAAAAGACTAAGAGTAGTGCTTGATAAAAGATAATAATAATAAAACAGATTAATGCTCCTAGATAAAGAAGACTATTTCTTCTTTTTTGTTTGCAACAATTACATCTACAAAAGAAGTTATGTTTATTTCCATTAAACTTCATAAAGACCACCTCTATTATAGTTTATGTATTTTAAAAGAAAAGTTATTAAGAATTAGTAAGAACTTGCTTCCTAGAACAAACGTGATATAATAAGACTTCTAAAGAAAGAAATCAGTATAGATAATAAAAATTAATAAGTGAGGTGCAAAATGGATAATATAAGTATTGATTTAAAAAAAGTATTGCCATTTGTTATAGAGGCGTTTACTTTTGTATATGGTGAAAAGTATCGTGATATTATTTCCGATAAGATTAATAATGCTATTATAATTCAACATTATAATATTGAAAGCTTAAAGGAATATATATTATATATTGAAGAATGTCAAAAACGTGAGTATGCAGTTAAATTTTTAGAAAAAATCGGTGTAAATGTAGAAAAATATAAGAAAGCTAATTATACAGAAGAACTAGATAGTGAAGTTGAAAATTTGTTAGAATACTATATAGATAGTTCGTACTTTGGATTTTCTGATAAAACTGATTATTATGTTCCTCTTCAAGCATTTAAACAGGGTAATAATGAAAATCCTAAAAAACTCTTACAAAATAAAATTAAAATTATTAATTATCTTCTTGATGATGAACATGAACTGGTAACTGAGAAAAATTTTGATTTATTTACTAAAACAGAAGAATATCAGCAAATACTAAAAAAAATTGATGAATTAAATTTAGTTTATGAACCATTATTATCAGAATATAGAAAGCGTGAAGAAAAACTTAAACCTTATAAAGATTATCTTGACTCTGAAACAGGAAGAAAATCAAAAATTTTAGAGAAAAACAAACAATTACTTTTTGAAGATATTTATCAAAAGTTACCAATGTCTATGAAAGCTGCTCTTTCAAGTAAATCTTTGGAAGAGAAAATTACAACTATTTTAGGTTCCACAGATATTGGTTCAGCAAGTATTATTGAATTATTTAATTCTAATAGAATGAAAAAATTAAAATCTGAAAATGTCGATGTTCTAACTAAATCCGTAATAGTTTCACGACAATTAAATTATCTAAAAAGTATATGTGGTTATATAGTAAGTGGAAAAGAAATAAAATTTGGAACCGAGGAAAATATAAATAAATATTTAACTTTTTTAGAACAAGAAGATGTAAAACAATATATTCCTTCAGATGATTTAATACATTTTGTTACTTCAACTAGAGAAAAGAAATATGAAGAAGCTCTTAGAGAATATTATACAACTAGGGAAGACTTTCTAAATTTTAAAGAACAAGGTTTTAATGAAGATAGTTTAGAATACATTTATGAAAATATGAAAGGTGAAAGTGTTTTTGTTTTTGGAAGGGGAGCAACTACAGATGATAATAAGTTTGTATCAATAATGTTTTATACAATAAGAAATGATGATGGCGGTAGTTTATGCTTTACTTTTATGCATGAGTGCGGTCACATTATAGATCAAAACGAAAATGGGATAGCTTTTGAATCATGTATGGACTTTTCTGATTCTTCTATGAAAAATCCTTACGATAGTACTTGTCGTAGATATGAAAAATTCAATGAGACATTAAATGATATTTTTACAATAGAAGCAATTGAATTTTTACATAGTCAAGGAATCTATTTAATTGAACCTCAAAAATTTACTTTGGAAGATGTGAGTAATTATAATACTGCTTTAATTACAAAAAACTTATTGCAACCATTATTATTGAAATTTAGATCACAAGTTATTTCTGCTAAAATAAATGCTGATCAAAATGAACTTACCAGGTATATCGGACAAGATAATTTTGAAGAATTAGTTGATGTAGTTAACAAAGTTGATTATCTTTCAAGAAATGGAGTTATAAATAAGATTGAGACATCACCAGAAGATGAATTGGTAAAAGAATATTTTAAACAAGTAAATCGAGCAGAAAAGATATATCATAATATTGATGATTATTATGATAATAATTATCAAACTTTAACTCTAGGTAAACATAATTAATTACCGAGTAGCAAAGTAACAGTGCCACCATCTTCTAACCTTTCACCAACTTTAGGTGATTGACTGATTACTTTTTCACCAGTTTTACTAAATTCAACTTTAAAATGTTCTAAAAGACTTTTCGCTTCTTTCTTATCTTTACCAACAACATTTGGTACTTCGTAATAAACTTTATCATCCCACTGCCAATCCTTTTCAACACCACCTTCTTGTTTTTTTATATTTAAAGCATCAATGATATCTAAAAGAATACGTCTTGCAATAGGAGTAGTAGTATAACTTGATAAAAGTGCTGTGTTTTTAGGGTTATCTATAGCAATATATAAAACAGCTTCAGGATCATTACTAGGAACTATTCCAACAAAGGACATAATATAATTATTAACAAGATATCTCCCATCTTTTACTTTTTGAGCAGTACCAGTTTTTCCACCAATGCGATAACCATCTATATAAGCAGCCTTTCCTCCTCCTAAAGCAACAACTGTTTCTAAAGCATAACGCATTGTTTTGGAAGTTTCTTCACTAATGGTTTTTCTAACCACTTTAGTTTTATTTTGATACATAACATTACCAGTTTCTGGTTCTAGAACATTAGCTAAAACATAAGGCCTTAATAAATTACCACCATTTAAAATAGCAGAAATAGCAGTTATTTGTTGAATTGGTGTTACACTAATACCCTGTCCAAAAGCAGTAGTAGCAAGTTCTACGTTACCAACTCTTGAAAGAGGGAAGATGATACCTTTACCCTCGCCATTAAGGTCAATCCCTGTCTTATTACCAAAACCAAACATATCTAAGTAAGAAAATAATCTTTCTTTACCTAATCTTTCTCCCATTTGAACAAACCCTGGGTTACAGGAGTTTTGCAATACCTGTAAAAAAGTTTGATCACCATGTCCTCCTGCTTTCCAACATCTAATTCTTGCTCCATCAACAGTAACACCACCAGAGTCATAAAAGTGTTCATTATAAATATCAATAACTTTCTCTTCTATGCTAGCTGCTGTAGTTATTATTTTTTGAGTTGATCCTGGTTCATAACTAGCCCAGATAGGTAAGTTTCTACTAAGTATTTCACTACTATAATTTTTATAATTATTAGGATCAAAAGTAGGTCTAGAACTCATACCTAAAACCTCTCCTGTCTTAGGATTCATTACTACGGCAAGAGCCATATCAGGATTCATCATATTAACAACATTATCAAGTTCTCTTTCAATAGACTTTTGAATATTGATATCAATAGTTAATTGTAAGTCCATTCCATCTTGGGGTTTAACATAAATATCAGATAAAGTAAGTTTATTACCTTTAGCATCAGAAAAATACTTAATCGCTCCAGCTTCTCCAGTTAAATATTTATCATACTGTAGTTCAAGTCCTGATAATCCTTGATTATCAATACCAACATATCCTAAAACATGAGCAAGTAATGTCTTATAAGGATAATATCTTTTTGCTTCTTTAAGTAAATAAACACCATCAAATTTTAACTCTTCAATCTTATCTGCTATCTCATAAGAAAGTCTTCTCCCAATCGGATGAACTCTTTCAATAGAAGTGTTTTTAAAGACGTGTTTTTTCATTTCATCATAACTAACATTTAAGATTTCTGCTAATTTTTCACAGACTTCTTTTTTATTTTTAATCTGATTAGGTACTAAAACTAGGGAAGTAGTAGTAACATTATCGGCTAGAACAACCCCATTTCGGTCTAAAATTCTTCCTCTTGAAGCTTCAATTGGTAAATTTCTACTCCATAAATCACTAGCAAGATTAGATAGTTTTTTATAATCAAATACTTGAACATAAAATACTTTTAAGATAACCATTAGTAAAACAAAGCCGAATAGTAATAGCATTATTTTAATACGTTTATTAATATTTTTGATAAACAAGAATAATCACCTCTATTAAGTATATGCTTAATATGAAGTGATTATTATAGTGTTAAATTCTGTAAACGGTATATTTTCTACCTGTGAATGGTACTAAAAAAAGTTTACTTTTAGAGTCACTTATGTTATAATATGGTGTGTCTTTTTGAAAGGGGAGAAATTTATTTATGAAAGAAGTAGCATATCCAGTAGGATATTCAGTAATGCCTATTTATAAAGAAAATAAGGTAAGTAGTAAAGGAACGGTAGTAAAAGAAAGAAACTTAGTTGCTTATATGCCATCAAAGTGTTATGTGGTAAATAGTAATGATAGTGAAAAATGTGAAGTGGTATTTCCATATGAAACAGGAAAAACGGTTGCAGAAAGTTATTTTATGAGTAATTATCCTAAATATAATAAAGAAGGAAAGTGTACTAATTCTCATAAGACAACATTTTTAGCTAGTGATTATGAAACTGCTAAAGAAGAAGCTGCAAGATTAAATGAGGAAATATTAACAAAAACAGTATATTCAAAAGCATCTAGCAATAGATTATTTAAATCAGCAGAAAGACATGCAAATCTAGTTTCAGCTTACATGTTAGGAGCAGACTTTATTGAAGACCATACTAAGAATATGGAAGTAACTGTTAATAATCTTGAAACTACTAAAAAAGCTACTAATAACAAAGTTATGATTTTAAAATAGGTAGAAAGGATTTAAACTTATTTAAGTTTATTCCTTTTTTTCTTGTTGTTAAAAGTCAAGTATTATGATATTATTAAGATGTCAAGAATACTGATATTTG